>ERZ780162.1082-NODE-1082-length-19643-cov-3.785532_pt1 | contig 19643 bp, 16 predicted proteins | sample MGYA00511474_ERZ780162 | MGnify/ENA primary metagenome ERZ780162 (study PRJEB29588, sample SAMEA2143633) | human gut metagenome | biome: human gut; feature: human-associated habitat; material: faeces | place: Denmark | collected 2008/2010 ...
ACAGCATGTTACCGATCGCAGGAAGCGCGGCAGTGATGGCGCTGGCCGCGGCAGTGATCGTCCTTGGGAGGAGAAAACGCAGTATACGGTAGATCGTCAGTACCGTGCCGGGGGGCTATCCATGAGATAATAACTACAGAAAACAGCAAGTTGTTAAAGGAGTGTCCCGGGGGATAAGATCACACAGCAGATCTGTGCAGAGAGCTGGGACAATGAACCTTTGTGATATCAATCGGAAAGTAGGTGAATCCTACGTACATTACTTCTTCAAGAAAGAAGATGTCACTAGAAGTGCTGCTTAATAGCCTGCACGATATACAATTAATTATGATGCATATGGGCTGTAGAATTTAAGCGCAGCGTCTGCAAAATACATTGGGAAAACAAATTTAGCAAAAACTGTAAGGAATGGCGCTCCTTACAGTTTTTGTTTTCGCCACTCATAATGGGAGGGGAGGATTCGGCGTTACATGTGAGTCGATGAAATCGAATTAAATTTCAGTTTTCCGTTCTTTCCTGTACTCTCTCGGCGGCATGTGAAACCGCTCTCCAAACACCCGGTTAAATGTCCGCAGGCTGCTAAACCCCGCGCTCAGCGCCGCGTCGGTTATAGTTTCTTCCGGGTTCTCCAGAAGGTTCAGCGCTGTATTCAGGCGCAGTTCGTTCAGGTATCTGTTGAAGTTTGTGTGGAAGGTCTGAGAAAAGACCCTGGAGAGGGCGAAAGGGCTGTATCCAAGATCCTGAGCCATTTTTGTCAGAGAGATATCCTCGGTAAAATGTGCAGCCATATAGGACACTGTGTCGTAGATAATGTTATGTCCGGGCTGCTCTTTCCTTTGGAAAAGCGCGAGAAGGAGAAATGAACGTGCCAGGATGATCAGAGTAAAGGCCTGTTGAAGAGCTGCTGTCTGCTGACTATCTTTCATTCTATCAGCAGATTCATACAGGCGATTCAGGGCATAAGGAATATCAGGGTGAACCTCACAGGACGGAATGACCGGATTTTCCGGCTGGAAGGACTGGAGGCGGTCAGAATAAACACCTGTGAGAGCCGGAGGCGCCAGGAAGTAAAAAGCGCGGGAATCCGGCGATCCGAACACCTGATAGTGATGGATGACATTTGGAAAAACGATCCCGAAATCTCCGGTCTCCATGTGATAAAGTGTTTCGCCGATCCCGAGCTCCAGTGTCCCATCAGTTACATAGATACACTCGATGGATTTGTGAATATGGGGCGGATAATGGACGGAAGCTTTTTCATAGATTTCCATTCTGTCCTCTTTCAGTTCGTAGAAAAAGTGCATAAGGCGGATCCCCCTTCCTGCAAGATTTGGCTGGTTTATCTTTTCTTTTGACAAGAATTATAGCTCCGGCGACGCTATAATGCAATCAAAAGTAAGGAGGAGGTGCCAGAGATGATCAGAAGATTCAGTGATTTTTTAAGAGATTCTTTTGAGACATATATGAAGATTTATGCAAAAGATCTCTTCTAAGCGGCATGGAAAACAGAAAATGGAACAAGTAGTTAACAGAAAGAGAAGACGGCTGTAACAGATGTCAGTAAGGGACAGAGGTACAGCCGTCTTTTTGTGTACCTGGAGGAGTATGCTTAGGTAGGCTCAGAAAGCGGCATCTGCCACATTAATATATTGACACGCTTAGTCCTGAGAGTATAATATTGTTGATAAAATATTCAATATGAAATGCTGTGATTTCTTGTTATAAAGTCATCAAAGAAGAGGTAATGATGCTTTTGGAGAACCATAGTATTGATTCTGAAAAGAAATATATCGCGAAGAACAGATGTGTATTGCGAGAGGTTGCCGGTGAAAGCATTCTGGTATCTGTCGGCGATGGAGCCGCTGATTTTTGCGGAATTGTGAAATTGAATGCATCTGTAAAGGTTATATGGAATAAGCTTTAGAATGGGGCACAGAGGAACTGGTCAAGACCTATGAGTTTTACGGTTTCCGGATCGAGCATGATGTCGTGGATCGTCAATAACCGGGACTCTGTAAAACATATTTCCGCAAAGAACATACAGCTGAAAAAAGGAAACATAATCTTATTTCAGCCTCTGAAACATAAATATGTCCTGCACCGGATCATAAAAGTATGCCCCACGGGTTATCTTACTTCCGGAGATGGGAATTTATATGCGGATGGAATTGCGCCGCGGGAGACCGTGATCGCGACGGCTGTGTCGATCCGGCGGAAGGGATAAGAGATCGATTGCGAGACTATTAGGAGGAAGATATTTCGGAAATAAGGCAAACAGACTCTGTGCCGAGACGAGACAGGCTTGTCAGCTTTTATATATTGGGCTTAGCATGAAACAAACTATTGGATTGATTTGTCGAAGACAGAGAAAAAAGGAAGGAGATTTGCTGTGAATAATGATATCAATGAAATCCAACAGGATTTTGAGGCACTGAAATATTTTCAGGATGAGTTTCAATATCGCCATAAACATTTTTGGAATGTGATGATCAAACTTTTTATTCTGGATGTAGTGATTCTTCTGCTGCCATTTTCTACAGAGATTTTCGGAATCAGTCTTGCCACGATTAAACCGGAGTATGTGGTATGTTTTCCGATTTTTGGAGCGCTGATTGCCATACTGACGTTTATCATTTTAAATGATGAAGCCAAGAAGATCAGTGCGGTCAATAAGGCAAAATACAGGATTGCCAGAGAACTGCCTGAGAAGTATCATTATGAAAACTATGCAGGAAACATGGAGGACAAACGTAAACAGCTTGCCTTCAGCCTGACAAAATTTGTGCTGGCGGTAGAATTGCTCATGGTTATTATTGTGTTGGTATACTGCATCAAATAGCGGCCGGTAAGATATTTAATTGACGGAGAAAATGGGTGAGAAACTTAAACAACTTATGCTTGTTGCATTTTGTCGAATATGCTATATTTATGTGTAGTGGCAAAATTTTCTTGATTGGTTACAGCGAGAAAATTTTGCCTTTTATAATATTCGGGAAAGTGCAGGGCTTATAAGTATTTGGTCATGAAGAGGTCATGCTTTTTATGGGAGACAATACATAATGCTGAGAATGCAACAGTCAGCGAAGATACAAGGAAATCGTGAAACTAGTTAGGATTATATTTAGCCCAAAAGGTAACGAAAGATTGGGGAATTGAACGATGAAATATACATTTGAAGAAATTATGAATTTCCATCCCGATAATAAGCGGGTTTATCATGAAATAAAAAATAATATATCAAATCTTGTTCCATTTGTCGGGGCGGGGCTGACAGCTTTTGCATATGGAACGTGGAATGATTTGCTGTATTCTTTGACAGACAGGTTAACAGATACTGCGGAAAAGAAACGGATCAAAGATATGATCAGTCAAGGCGGAAACAATTGTTTTGCAGCGGCCGAACTTTTGGAAAAGAAGCGTTCGGCGTTGAATTTCAAACATGATCTTATGTACTATTTTTCGGAGAAAAAACTGTCGGAGAAAGAAACACAATTGCCTGAGGAGGCGGTATGGCTGCTGCCGGAGTTGTTTCAGGAATTGGTAATTACAACTAATTTTGATTCGGTATTGGAATATGTGTATAAAAAAAGAGGACATGAATTTAAGGAAGTGTTTGGACCGGGAAAGAATGAACTGCTCCTGACTGCACTTAGAGAAAAAAATGAGGGAGCGCTTTTTAAACTTCACGGAACAATAAAAGACGGGTTCGTAGATTACAGCAAGATTGTCCTGACAGAAAGTCAGTACCGCAGACATTATTCGGATGATTCAGTATTGACCGGCAGTCTTCAAGAGTGTTTTAGGGATAAACTTCTTTTGTTTCTGGGATGCAGTCTGAAACAGGACCTTACCATGGAGCTGCTCAGAAAAATCCTTCGACCCGGAATTAAGAATTATACAATCATCAACTGCAGTAAAAATGAACGGGATGAGAGAGTGCGGCAACTTGGTGACCTTAATATTCGAGCCATCGTTTATGAGGGGAATCGTCATGAAGCAGTAAGAATTATTCTGGAGCATTTGTCAGAGGATCTTCATTGTGAGCAAAGGGGAGAGTTCGGAAAAAGTCCGGTTATAAAAGGAAATCAAAGTCTCCATATTGATAGTATCCTGGATACGGATATCAGCAAAGCTGTCTTTCGTACGGAAGAAATTGAAAGTATCAGACGGCGAATTGAAATAAACCAATCTTCGGTCCTCTTTCTTGCCGGACGTCCGGGAATCGGGAAGACAACACTTGCGCGGCTTTACGCCAATACCTGTAAAGGAAAGATTATTTATTTTGTAAAATACAGAGGGAGTTTTGAAGAAACATTAAACAGTCTGAGCATAAAGAAAAGAGAAGACAGCTGGAAAAAGGTTTTGGAATATTGGAAAAAACTGGATGGGGAGAAAAGAAATCAGATTCTTTTGATTATTGACAATTTTAATGATGACAGTGTAGATGGAGCGGAAAAAGCTTATTATGAAGCTTTGGGAACAGGAGTATATGAAGAATTAAAAGATTTGGGAATACAGCTTCTGATTACAACAAGGATTAATGTGGGAAAGAATGTTTATGTGGTAGAAGGAGTGAAAGATCCGATCACATTGTTTGAGGCATATTATAAGCGTGATCTGAACGAACAGCAGAAAAAAGATGTTAGGTCTCTGGCGGAGCTTTTACATAATAATACTTTATTGTTAGCGCTGTGCGCGGGGCTGATGAGAGAAGAATGTTCTCTGGATGAACTGATATCTGAGATTAAAAAGTGTAATTCAAAAACTCATGATTTGTTTCTTGAAAAAGAAGCGGACTTTGATGATGAGGGAAGACGGGAACGATTTACATTATATGAGCAGGTAAAGGCAATTCTCAATATAGGGACAGTGTTAAAGCAGGAAGCAAATTGCTATATTCTGGCTAATATGACCCTGCTCCCTCTCCGGGGAATGCAGAAGAAGGAGTTCCTTCAATTTATACATAAAGAAACCGGTGAAGGTGTCAACCTGATAAACAGCCTTATTCTTCGTTCCTGGATTCTGGAAGAAAATCATGTTGTCTGCCTGCATCCTTTGATCAGGGAGGTCGTTTTGGACAATGATTTTGTTGTGTCATGGGGCAGATGCAGGGAGTATTGCAACAGTTTGAACGAAAGACTGGATTTGAAACACGAATTTCGAGACAGAGAACCTTATAAAAATTATGCGGAGGAAGTATATACAATATTTCATGATACACATGACAGAGTGCTGGCAGAACTGTTTTATAATCTTTCGGATATTTATGATCAGACAGCCAATCGAAAAAAATCGAGAGAGATGATTGATCATGTGGTCCCGTATCTGGATGAAATAGAAGAATCAAGACGGAAAGTGCGGTTGTATGGCGGTATTGCATATTCCTATAATAATCAGGCTCATACAGTAAAGGATCTGGACTATGCTGCCGGTCTGCTAAACCAGGCTGAGGATATGCTTGAAAGAATCAGAGCGAGGTGTACGACCTGGGAATACTACTGTGAATCAGGCAGGATTTACAGTAACCGTGGATCAAACGAGCTCGCCCGCATTTCCTGGGAGGAAGATAAAGAACAGAGTAATAAGCATGCGTTACGAGCATTGGAATTTCATCAGAGGGCATTAGAACAGCGGAAAAAAGCTTTGGAAAGCACCTGTGTAAAAGATGAAATAGCATCTTCCAAAAGAGATATAGCTACTTCTTATATTGGGGTGGCGGCAGCCTATTTTAAACTGGGGTGTTTTGAGGACGCAGTTCAAGTTTTCTCTCAGTCTCTGACAATCAGGGCGGTATACGATGTCGGCAGAGTGCCAATCAGCCAGCAGGGAATACTGAAAAGCATTTTAGGCTGGTATAATAAAAAAGGCAGCTGTGATTTTGCTATATTTGAAAAGGTACTGAATTTTTATCCTGATTTGTTAAATAAAAATATGGAGCAGGAAAACGAAAGCGCGTTTCATAGAAATAAACTGTATTTTGAAGAACTGTGTAAAACAATTAATCAAGATGATGATTTTGCTGCTCTGAGGACTGCTGCGGAAGAAAAAGGGAGAGCAGTACGGTTGATGAACGTCGATTTTTGTGGACTGCCATCTTGATTCTACCTGTCCGATGGCATTTGATAGGATTCTTACTAAGAAAAGAATTATTCTATTTTAAAATATGTAAGACACTAAAGGATTCCCCGATACCAACAGTTTTGAGGAATCTTTTTAAGAAAAATTTAAAAACCGCAGCGGAACAAGCGTCGTATACCGAAACGCGTTTTCTGCTGCGGTTTTACAATAACAGGCAATAAAATTTATTATAATTATTCTAAATGAAATGATTGGGATTCTCCGAATCACATATATTTCCTGATGATCTCATTCATTTCATCAAACCGCTGCTCCATCTCATCCACCAGCCTGAACTGCGTTCTCGCCCGGATCAGGTTGTGCTCCGGATACTCTGTCTTGAAATAAGTATCTCCCTCAAGGTAATCTGTCAGGAAGCGGATGCCGCACTCCAGTGTCATAAGGCGGGCGCCCCAGGGCAGGCTCATAATCTCCGCCTCTGTGAGCACGTCGCGGGTCTCCTCAAGATATCCTTTCACATACAGCTCATATAAGTTGATGTCGAAATGCATCAGGTCCAGATTCGTCTCGTCCTCTTCGGCTGTGGCTGCGCCGAAGCGGATGGAATCGCCGAAGTCGTTTGCCGCCAGGCCGGGCATGATGGTGTCGAGATCGATGATGCAGAGTCCTTTTCCGGTTTTCTCGTCAAACAGGATGTTGTTCAGCTTTGTGTCATTGTGTGTGACGCGGAGCGGAAGGAGTCCTTCTTCCTGCTGTTTTACAAGTACGCCGCAGTCGTCCTCTCTTGCGAGCACGAAATCGATCTCCGGACGGCAGGTCGCCGCGCGGTTCTTCAGGTCGCGCTTCAGGGCGAACTTGAAAGCGCCGAAGCGTTTTACCGTGTTATGGAAATCCGGGATGGTCTCATTCAGCTTGGACGCCGGGTAGTCGCTCAGCTGTTTCAGGAAATGACCGAAGCTGTTTCCTGACTGGTAGAACTGTTCCGGATCTTCCACGAGCTGGTAGCAGACAGAATCCGGGATGAAGTTGTAGCATCTCCACGGCTCTCCCTCGCTGTCCTCAAAATAATTGCATCCGGACTTTGTCTTGATGTAGGAGAGCGTCTCCCGGTCCGGGTCGCCGCCTTCTTCGCGGATGACATTTCTCAGGTATTCTGTCACTCCGAAAATGTTGTCCATCACGCCTGCGGGATCCTTGAATACATTGCTGTTCACACGCTGGAGGACATAGGAGAGCTCGTCCCCGTCCTCGCCCGGCATATAGACAGCGTATGTCTCGTTGATATGTCCGGCGCCGAAAGGCTTCACATAGCTGCATCTCGGTCCGAAACCGAATGCGTAGATCGCGTCTTCCAGATTGCGGTCGGTCACACCGTCGATCTTCCGTCTTGTAGAGAAGATTACTTCGCCGGCCTCTACCTTCTGCTTCGGAGCGATCTTACAGTTGGACTTGACTACGCTTCCCAGTCCGATATGTGCGCCGCGTCCGATGAAGGAGTCGTGATCCACGACGGCTCCGCTGTTGATCAGCACGCCGTGCTCTACTGTCGTGTGTGTGTTGACGACGGCATTCTGCATGATAAAGCTGCCGTTTCCGATCACTGCGCTTGGGCTTACCACTGCGGACGGATGGATGATCGCCGGCACCTGGTAGCCTGCCTCCATCAGTTTTTCGGTCCAGTACAGGCGCATGTTGTTGTCGCCTAATGCTGCTACAGCTGTGTCGTATTCTTTCAGAAAGCTTTCGTAATCACAGCATTTTCCGATGACATCTGTTTCCTTTACTGCGTCGTCGAGAAAAAAGGCTTTCTCATATCCCAGCATCAGGGCTGTCTCCTGGATCATGTGCCCGAAGCCGCCGGCGCCTAAAATCAGTAAACTTTTCATTGTTCTTTCCTGCAGGGGCGGTGCGCCGCCTGCCATTCCCTTTCTCTATTTTCGTCAGTCCGTGACTATGAGACTTATTATATCAGATTTATCGCAAAATGTGTCATTTTTATGGTGGATTAAGGGGTTTTATACTTTCATGCGCGGGGCGGAGGTGATATGATTGAACTTAAAGAAATGAGATTAATATCGGAGATGAGTAGTTTATGGCCGAGAGTAAAAAGGAGAGTCAGAGGAACATTGAGAGATCGATCAGTGATATGCTTCATGTGGTCCGTGGAAATATAGGAGATAAACCACAGCTGGACAGGTGCGAGTTAGAGTCGGGCGAGGTAGTGAAAATTGATACGATTGTCAATGCGGCGAAACCGACTTTGATGGGCAGCGACAGGGAACAAAGTGTGGATTATGCTATACATAAAGCTATTGATACAATTCTTGCAGAGAATGCAGGGAAGAAAAAGCCGAAGACCTTTAAAGAGAAGATCCGTAAAGAACTGGATGGAAAGACATCAGGGAAGAATGAAAGAATCAGGTGTCACAGAGGTCAGGCAGTGCTGACAAAAGCATATGGACTGTGCGATTATGTGATACATGTGGTCGGCTCTGTTTTTGATGCAGAGACAGGGAAAACACCTCGATTTCTGGGAAAGTGGATGAAAAAGCACAATATCTGTTCCAGCTCCAGGGTACGAACGCTGGAGTCCTGTTACCGGGAAATCGTCAGAATCATTCGGGAGCATCCGGATATAAAGAATGTCGCTGTACCGATCGTCGGTTCAGGAGAATACGGATTCCCCTTTAAAATGGCGGTTAAGACTGCGATAGCCGGCATTGGGAATGCACTATCAGAATGGCAGCAGGATGACAGTGAATTCTTTAATAATACATCTGAGGGGCTTCAGAATATTATTTTTTTTGTCTGGGATTCGGAAACCTCGCGTTTGGATAAGAAATATAAAGCGGCTTCAGCTGTTCTGGACAAGTATAAAGAAGTTTATCAAAAAAAGGCGCAGGTAGTTACTCAGAATTCCCTGCAGTCCCAGCTGCAGTATATTGCGGAGATTATAAAATATGACAGGAAAAGAGGGTATTTCTGTATTGCCAGAATGACACGTATTATATTATCGATTCTGCGTTTGTTTTCGGTGTATACATATCTGAAGGATGCGGCTGGCGGGAGAAACTGGCAGAGAAGACGGTTCTGGGTTGAGATGACTGTTGCACTGAAGATTGGCATGGCGGTTTTGTTCGGATATTTGTTAGTGCACTGCAGTCAGGCGGCAGCAGGAGCACCGGGGGGCTTGCTGCGGTTCATTCTGTGCTACAACCTCGCAGACACCATCACCTATCTGATCTCCCTGATCCTTATGGCAGATATCCAGAAACCGTCCGCAAATGTGATCCGCTCCATGCTGCTCCTCCTGCTGAATTACGTGGAAGTGTCAATTGAGACAGCGTGTCTGTATCTCCTGCACTATGGAACAGGAAAGATGTCATTCCTCCAGGCGCTGCAGCCGGGGCTTATGGGAGAGCTCCCGGAGGGATTGAAGCTCTGTAGTCTAGGAGATTATTTGCTATATTATGGAAATACAGCGGTGAAATTTTTCTTTATCACCATGGCGTTCGGCTATCTGGCGGGGCATCTGAGGCAGAGGACATTCCGCAGGCAGAATGTGGCTTAGTGTGTAGAACTTCGTCAGCTGCCAGCTAAGCGCAGAACTTTGCTGCACGCTCATTAAATGGAGAAAAGCGGAAAGAATATAGTACATCGGAGGAAGTATGCATGCCGCCGGATCGGCGGCGGAATGGAGAATTATATGAAGAATATACTATTTTTGATCATTGACATGCAGAATGGTTTTAGCAACCAGAATACGCAGGGAATTGATGAAAGGATCCTGGATTTCCTTGAACAGATTAAAGGAAGGGCGATTGTAGCGGGAACCCGCTATGTCAATAATGAGAACACGGCGTGCTATGTGTTTGAGGGATGGAAGGCGTGCATGGAAGGTACGGAAGAAGCGGAGATCCTGCCGACGCTCCGGGGACACATGGAGAGAGTATTTGACAAGGACAAGTACAGCTGCTGGAATGATGAAATGAAGCAATTTATTCGTGATAATAAGATTGATAAAGTTTACTTTGCGGGGGTAAATACAGGCTGCTGTGTGCTGCACAGCGCGTTTGACTTCTACAATGATCTGGTGGACTGTTCGGTGATAGAGGATCTCTGCGGATCTACTTCGGGGATCCGGGAGCATGAAGCGGCGCTGATCGTCCTGCGCAGCTGTATTACTGAGGAGCGTGTCATCACGGCAGATCAGGCGGTAAGAGAGATACTGGGCGTCGGAGAAGCGGCCGGGCGTTCAGCAGAGTAAGTCGGGGCAAGGCAGGAAGATAGACGGTGAGCAGAGAAAGAACGCTCAATTCCTTTAGTTGATTTCCTGCTGCCGTGGGAATAAAATAAAAGGAAAAATGAAAAGGAGTGTTTCCTATGCCCGGTTATATCCTGCACCTGACTGCAGCCCGCATGTACCTTGACCATCTTCCGTCCGAGGATTCCCTCTGCTGTGATCTAAAACAGCAGAACGATTTTTTCGCGGGAAATCTGCTTCCTGATTCAGTGCGGGAGAAGAGCAGGTCTCATTTCCGGGATCCGGCATACAGGGACCGGATGATCGAATGGCCTCATCCGGAGCGGTTCCGGCGGAAATACTGTGATCTTATGAGTGATGCGGGCTGCAGGGGATACTGGTTTCACCTCTATATCGACCAGAGATTTTTCAGAGATTATATCCCCAGAGTGGCGGAATTCCTGGATGAGAGCGGAGTGGTGACGGACAGGAGAGACGAGACGGCATATGTGCTCGTGAAGAAAAGCGGGGAGAGGGTACCGCTTTCCCGCTATTTGTCGGAAGAGTATTATTATGGCGATTATACAAGGATGAATACCTGGCTGGCTGAAAAGTACCATCTGCCGAAAACGCTGGAAACCCCGGAGAATCCCGGGATCGAAGAAGTGGATTACCGGGATCTGAAGAAGGTGCTTGCGGAGCTGCGCGGATACTGGGGAGTGCCAGAGGAGGCGGCACTCCGGCTGAAGGTATTTGACCGGGAGGATCTGCTGGAATTTCTGGAGAAAGCAGCTGTGGAGGCGGTTTTTGGGGGATGACAGGCATTAGAAATGGTAAAAATAAGACGGGTGTACAGCGCAGATGCTGTATCATATACGGATGCAGCAGATTCCGTCCTGTAGTTTTAGAAGTGAAAACAATGCTGAGAAATTTTACCATATATTAGCGAAGAAATGTGCGACAGAGAGCTGCAATTGTGATAGAATAATTGCGGCTCTTTACTTTCTGCTGTTCGGCGGTGGCGGATACAGAGAGCCAAATAAGAAAAAGAGGGAGGATTCTGAAGATGAAACAGAACAAACTTGCAAAATGGCTTGCAGCGTCTCTGACTGCGGCCATGCTTGTACAGACAGCTGTGCCTCAGACTGCTGTGTATGCACAGGAGGCGGCTGTGCAGGCAGAAGAATCTGACGGTACAGACACAAAAGTACAGGAAAGAGAGGCAGATCTATCTGAGCTACAGACCGGCGAGGAAGCGCAGCAGGAGACAGCTGCTCCGCAGCTCCAGAACGGTACTGCGGTCATTCCGGCGGGATCGGATGCGGCAGAGGTTAAGGAGATCCTCGGGCAGGCGCTTGTGGTGAACGCAGACGAAGTTGATCTGCAGAGCCTGGAGTGGGAGTATTACTGCACCGGTAAAAACGGTCTTCTTACGAATGATGCGTGGGGTTCTGTCAATGGATTTACAAGTGAAAAGAAGATTGTATTTGTACCTACGACATTTACACATCCTGCACTGGCGGACAACTCTGACGGAAGCTATCAGGTGAGGCTTGCCGGTACAGACACGGAAGTTACACTGACGAAAGCTGCGAAGCTGTCCTCATCCATCTTGCTGAACGAAGGCTGTACGGTGAACCTGGCGTACAATGAAGATTTGTCCGTCAACTATGGCAGGCTGCGCGAGAATCTTTTCAATGCAGTGGTGGCATCTTCTGAACCACAGCTTACAGTGGACGATGTGACGATTGAGTATTATGCGACAGCCGTTACAGGATCAGTGGGAGATCTCGGGAAAGCATGGGTTCCGCTGGAAGGCGGCACGGTCAGTGCGCTGAAATATCCGGCAATGACAGAGGGAACATGGAACGTCCGCATTTCCTACGGCGAGAACGGTGAGTATTACGGGACATCGGCAGAGACTGCGGTAACTGTGGCTGACGGAAGATATGCAAGTACGATCGTTTATAAGGATGGCGCTTCCATTACATACAATATGGATCCTGCAGTGATGAAGCAGGCGATCCTTGACAGTGCGATTGACTGGGAGAATTCTGTTCTGCCGGGACGTGACGCTGTGGAAACAGACGATTTTACGATGGAGTACTATGGAACTGCATCGTCCGGATCTCTGGGCGAGCTTGGAAAGAACTGGGTTCCGATCGAAGGCGGAACAGCGGATCTGCTGAAATATCCGGCTATGGGAGCAGGGGAGAAGAAAATCCGAATCTCCTATCACGGAAATGCAGAATACAGACCGGCTGCGGCGGTTGAGGGAACACTTTCTGTCAATAAGGCAAAGGTATCCGTGAAGGTAAGTTCTGCAAATATTTTTGCGGATGAGGCGCTGCCGGAAGGATTTGTGACAACGGATCCGGCGGATGATTTTGATGTGTATACACTGTTTGTGGGAGCAACCAGCGATATTTCCTCCGCAGTTTATCTGAACCTGCCGGAACGCTATACGGACAATGCTTTTCTGAAGCTTCTGGATCCGATCGTAAAGGCAGTCAGCGGAAAAACATTTACCCAGATGCTCAATGACGGCGTAACAGTAGGTGAACTCCGTGAGCTGTTCAGCACACAGGAGCTTCTGGATCTTATGGATAAGCTGAATATTGATACAGGGACGTTCGGCCAGATCCTTAAGCTGCTCAATAATATGCCGTCTCTCATTGATTCTGTGAGAATCGCCTTCGGAACTCCGAACCGGGCAGGTCTCTATACGGTCGCAGCGATCACGGACAATGTCAATTATGAGACTGGCGTCGGCATTGGAATGGTGCTTGTAAAGATGAGGGCATCGGGTGTGAGGCTGACATGGAATCAGGAGATCCCGGGAGGAAAACTGACGGCAGAGCAGGCAAAAACATTTGACTTTGGCGTGATGTTATCTCACAATGGTGATGTGACGATCTCACAGAGCAATGTGCATTTCCTGTACTCCGGATTCACAAGCTCCTGGAAGATCTATTCCAGCACGACAACGCCGCCGACAGAGCCGGGAAGCTACATTGTAACTGTTGTGACGCTGGGCGGAAATTATCTTGCGGCGCCGATCACAAGAACATTTACGATTACAAAATAATGAATTGAGCATGCTGGGGAGAAAAATGGATTTTTCGCACGTTAAAGTGTTGTAGTGAAAAAGGATAAGTGCTATACTTTATCTACATATTCACTTTCGGGAGGATACTACTAATGGAAAAAAGAATTAACGGACACACGAAATTATATGCTCTGATCGGTTCTCCTGTGGGACATTCCGGATCCCCGGCCATGCAGAATTACAGTTTTGAGAAGCTCGGTCTGGACTGTGCTTATCTCGCTTTTGATATTCCGCTGGAGAAGACAAAGGATGCGCTTGACGCATTTCGTACTCTGCATGTGGGAGGTTTCAATGTGACGATGCCGTGCAAGACGGCAGTCGCACAGCTTGTAGACAGACTGTCTCCGGCGGCGGAGATGATCGGAGCCTGCAATACAGTTGTTGTGGAGGAGGACGGCACCATGACCGGACATAACACGGACGGTGTGGGATTCATCCATAATCTGAGGGAGCACGGAGTCGAGGTAAAGGGGCAGAAGATCGTTCTGCTGGGAACCGGAGGAGCAGCAACAGCGATCGCAGTGCAGGCAGCGCTGGACGGTGTGGAGGAGATCGCGATCTTCAACCGGAAGGATGAGTTTTACGCCAACGGTGAGAAGACAGTGGAGAAGATCCGCAGGGCAGTTCCGGGGATCGGCAGCGTGAGCATCAATGATCTGGATGACACGCAACTGCTCAAAGAAGCGGTCGGAAGGGCAGATATCCTGATCAATGCAACGCGGGCAGGAATGAGCCCGCTGGAAAATGTGATGCCGGTGCCGGAGGAAGTCCTTCGTCCGGAGCTTGCAGTGGCGGATGTGGTTTATAATCCGAGGGAGACGCTGCTTGTCAGAAAGGCGAAAGAGGCAGGCTGCCGCGCGGCGACAGGAGGAATCGGAATGCTTCTCTGGCAGGGGGCAGCAGCCTTCGAGCTGTTCACAGGACAGAAGATGCCGGTAGAAGAAGTGCAGGAAAAGTTCTTTGCGGAGTAAATTAGTTTATAGAGATCTCGAAGATTATATGGGGCAATGAGATCTTGGAGGCTGCTGAGATCGTAGAAGATAATGAGGTCATATAGAGGATCATAGAAAGAATGCAGGACGGAGAAGTTCTGGAGGAGACGCCGAAACAGATGCAGGCCCAACAGGCCGGGCAGATGTTCCGGCGTTTTTTCATTTTTTGACAGAATTGAAAAAACTTGTATCATTTCGTGGAAAAGGATAGTCTAATAAGTAGGAGCACATCAGAATGTGCAGAAGGAAGTAGACCGGATCGTGAAAAGCAGGGGGGAGAGACATGAGGGATGGGGCTGCGTCTGCGGAACAGAAGACTGTGAAGCGCGCCATGCGGGGAAGTGTGGAAGCATACGGCATTTTGATCAGAAAACAGAAGGAATATCTTTACCGCACGGCGTATCTGTATTCGGGAAATGAAGATGATGCGCTGGAGATCGTCCAGGAGACTGTCCTCCGGGCGTTCCGGTCGATCAGAAATCTGAAGGATCCCGGAATGTTCAGGACGTGGATCACGCGGATCCTGATCAATGTGTCAAAGGATTATTATAAGCGCGTTCAGCGCCGTGCAGCGGCAGCGGAGCTGGAGATCCCGCAGGAGACGGGCGGCATTTCCGCAGAGGAACGGCTGGATCTCTACAGTGCTATAGAGCGTCTGCCGGAAAAATACAGGACGGTCGTGATCCTGCGGTATTTTGATGAGCTGAAACTGGATGAGATCGCATATATCACAGGGGTTCCCAGAGGGACCGTCTCGGGCTGGCTGACCAGGGCGAGACAGGAGCTGAGGAATATTCTGAAGGAGGGGTATCTGAATGAGTAGACAGACAGGGAAGATCCCGATTCCGGGAAGGCTGGATGAAGTGATCGATGAGAGCCTGGACATTCTGAAAAAAGAGAAGAGAAAACAGCGTGTCAGGATGTTTGCGGGAATCGCGGCAGGGATGATCATCTGCGCCGGATGCTTCGGGGCGGCTGAAGGAATTTTCCTTCCGGGCGCAGACAAACCTGAACGTACTGCGCAGAGGATCCTGCCGGAGGATTCTGAGGCGGACGTGAAGCTGGCGAAAGAAGATCCGGCAGGGGGAAAACGTCCGCGGCGGGAAAATTTTCTGTATATGCAGGAAGCCGGGGGAATTACGGTGACAGCTGCCAATGTTTATTACAATGGATACACGCTGTATATGACTGTGACTGTTCGAAGTGAGGAGCCGTTTGCAGATAGCTTTGGCGCGGAAACGACGGGAGATATGTGCAGAATCGGAATGGAGTCAGAGGGGGCAGCGGATCAATCAATTGAGTTTGCTCTGCCGGATTATATAGAGGGAAGTTTCCTTGATGACCGTACATTTCTCGGAACGGTGCGGGCGCCGCTTGCCGGGGATGAGTCATCTGCAGGCGGAAAGGCCGCAGACGATTTTTATTATGACTGGTCGATCCGTTCCTTCTGCGGGGAGGATGGAGGCGATGAGACAAAATATGTAGGAGACTGGGACTTCCATGTCGCGGTGCCAGCTGATATGAGAGATACGGAGGTGACAGAGATCAACGGTGCCGACGCATCGGGAGAAGGCATTGCCTGTGTTGTTAAGACTGCGGAAGATATTTCGGCACGGCTCATTCTTCCGAAGGGAACATCAGAAAATGCTTATGTCACTGTCATGTGTGATGCGTCCGGAGCACCATTGAACAGGTCGGGGGATTACTTCAGGACGGAGAACAGGGATATCAGCACAGTGTACGTTTTCCTGTGTGGGCGAGAAGACTATGAGAAGATCGCGGAGGAATATCAGGCTGCGGACAGGAAGAACGGTGTGCAGGAGTGGATACAGTCTCTGAGAGAATACGCCCTGTACAGTGAGAAGGTCCATTTTGAGTCGGAATACCTGAGCGTAGTTCAGGCGGCATGGGGAGGAAGATAATGAGAAGATACCAGAAGAAGAGGATGAAAAGGTTAGAGGCACAGAAGAATAAGACGGCAGGAAATGCTGGGGCAGATGTCAGGCCGGCGAAGGACAACAGAGCGGCAGAGAATATATTATCAGGGAGTACCGGGGCAGAAAATATAGCGACGGAAAATACGGCAGAAGAGAATATGCCAGCAGAGAGTACGGCGGCAGCAGGCAAAGGAAAACGTGCGGCGCTGGTCAGTGGAATTGTCGTGGGGATCCTTGCGGCTGTCCATCTGGGAGGAGCGCTGTTCTTTCAGTTTCATTTCCTGCCAAATACCACGATAAATGGCAGAGATTTTTCCGGCAGATCTGCAGGCGCTCTGCACAGTTATCTGAAAGAGAGGACAGCCGGGTATGAGCTTGCGATCCTGGGAAAGACGGGATCAAAGGACACGATCCGCGGAAGTGATATCGCCCTCTCTTATGAAGGAAACGCGGAGGCAGAGGGGCTGATGAAGAAGCAGAATGCATTTCTCTGGCCGGGAGCGTTCTTTGCGGAAAATGTGTCTGGAGTCGAGACAGGCGTGGAGTATGATGCAGAGCTGCTGAAAGAAAAACTGCAGACGCTGAAAGCAGTGACAGAAGAACAGATCGAACCGGTGTCCGCTGCGCCGCAGTTTGACGGAAATCAGTTTGTACCAGGTCGGGAACAGGAGGGCACGGCGGTCGATATGGAATCACTGGCTGAGGCGGTCAGGAAGAGTATATCCGGGCTGGAACCGGAGCTGGATCTGAAGGAGGAGGGATGTTATAAAGCCCCGAAATATACATCTGATTCTCCTGAGGTGCAGGCTGCCTGTGATACCATGAATCAATACTGCAGGGCGGGCGTTACATATGAGATGGATGAACCTGTCGTGGTGGATAAGGCGCTGATCTCCGGCTGGCTTACAGTAGATGAAAACATGCAGGTCATTTTCAATACAGAGGCGGTCAAGCAGTGGCTTGCAGAGTTTGGCAGGAAATATGATACGGTTGGCACAACGCGGACATTTACCACAGCGGACGGGCTTAGCGCGGAGGTGTCCGGAGGCACTTACGGATGGGAGATTGACGAGGAGGCAGAGCTGACGGCGCTGACCGCTGATATCGAAAACGGAGTGTCAGTTACAAGAGCGCCGGCATACTGTGAGAATGGCACGGCGGCAGTACACGGCCCGCAGGACTGGGGCAGCACTTACGTGGAAGTGGATCTGACCCGGCAGCATATGTGGTATGTGAAGGACGGGACCGTGATGATGGAGACCGACGTAGTCACGGGAAAGCCGACTCCGGATAAGGAGACCCCTCAGGGAGTTTATTCCATTCTGGAAATGAAGAGGGATAAGGTTCTTCTGGGGGATATCAAGGCGAATGGACAGCGGGAATACGAGACCCGAGTCAACTACTGGATGCGGGTGACGTGGACCGGGATCGGATTCCATGATGCGACATGGCAGACGGCATTCGGCGGGGAGAGGTATAAGACGGCTGGATCTCACGGATGTATCAATATGTCGCTGTCTGATGCGGGGAGACTGTACGAGATGCTGGAGATGTACACGCCGGTGGTGATACATTATTAGCAATCGGGGACGTAGTGAAATTGAATTTGACTACGTCCCCGATTAACAACAGCCCTGTCCCTTTTTGAATTTAGCCCTGTCCCCGATGAAAAAATGCACAATTTACTGATTAAAATCAAGTGGAAAATCAATGCGAATTGTGTGATTTTACTATAGGGGACAGGGCTGTTTTCAAAAAGGGACGGGGCTGCCTGCAGTTCGGGACGTAGTGAATTTGAATTTAACTACGTCCCAGAAGGTTTACGATCTCGGGGAACTCCATCCCGTGTGAAGCTTTCACGAGTATCGTATCTTTCTCTTTCAGGACATTATCCATCTCTTTAAAGAAATCTGCCTTGCTGTCATAATGATGGATCTCCATCTCTGCTCCGCGGGAGGATTCCCGGGCGCCGCGGGCAGTCTCTGCGGAGAGGCTGCCGATGCAGATGAGTACATCGATGCCTTTTTCGGCGGCATAGGCTCCGGTTTCGTAGTGCATTTCTTTCTCGGCCGCTCCCAGTTCAAACATGTCTCCGAGGATGGCGACTGTCCTTGTGCCGGCGCGGGAGAGCACGTCCAGGGAGGACTTCATGGAAGCGGGGTTCGCGTTGTAGCAGTCGTCGATGACTGACCAGCGATCTGTCTCAATAAGATTGTTTCGCCCTGCGATTGGAACGAGGGCCTCGATGCCGCGGATGATCTCATCCGGCGTCATGCCGAGAGCAGTTCCGACGGCGATGCCGGCGAGCGCGTTATACACCATATGGCCGCCGGGAATCGAGATATGCGCGCGGAACCGTGAGTCCGGGGTGACGAACTCTGCGTCAGTCCCTCTCAGTCCTCTGTCCTCGATCTGTTCTGCGTGATAGGGGCAGGACGAATCCAGTCCGAAATAGACCGGTGCGATCCCGTTTTCAGGGACAAATCCTCTCAGCTTGTCGTCATCTCCGTTGAAGATAATGGTTCCCTCCGGGTTCATGTACTGGAACATCTCTGTCTTTGCCTTCAGGATCCCGTCCCGGGAGCCAAGGCTTTCTATGTGTGCGACACCGATGTTGGTGATGACGCAGATATCGGGGCGGGCGATTTTCGCCAGCCGGGTCATTTCACCGAAATGACTGATGCCCATTTCGAGAACAGCGATCTCATGTTCTTCGCGGATGTTGAAGACCGTGAGGGGAAGTCCGATCTCGTTGTTAAAGTTCCCCTCTGTCTTGAGAACATTGAATTTCTGTCCCAGAACAGAAGCAATCATTTCCTTGGTGCTTGTCTTGCCCACGCTGCCGGAGATCCCTACCACCCGGATATCCAGAGAACGGCGGTAGTGCTCCGCGATGTCTTTGAGCGCCTGTTCGCAGGAGTCCACTCGGATGTAAGGGTAAGGGACAGTTCCAAGATCCTGTTCGGAGACAGCGCAGAGCGCGCCTTTCTCCATAACCTGCGGAATGAAGGAGTGTCCGTCCACACGCGCGCCCTTGATGGCTACGAAGAGGCTGTCCTTTTCGACTTTCCGGCTGTCAATGACAACGCTGGAGACTTCTCGGTCCAGGAGGTCTGTGCTTCCGCAGTAGGTACCGCCGCAGGCAGCGGCAATTTTCTGTAAAGACATATTTTTCATAAGGCAGAAAATCCTTTCCTAATCTAATAAATATATTATACAAACAATCAGATGCCGTCATACGATCGGCGCCGGCGCGCAGGGGATCGATCAGATCCTTGTCCGTG
>ERZ780162.1094-NODE-1094-length-19509-cov-3.925517_pt1 | contig 19509 bp, 13 predicted proteins | sample MGYA00511474_ERZ780162 | MGnify/ENA primary metagenome ERZ780162 (study PRJEB29588, sample SAMEA2143633) | human gut metagenome | biome: human gut; feature: human-associated habitat; material: faeces | place: Denmark | collected 2008/2010 ...
GGGGAAGCTTTTTTATGGCAGAACTTCCTCAATAACATCCCGTCTGGCAATGTAGCGATACAGATGTCCGGACAGCCAGTCCGCTTCGTTTCTCTCCTGCTCTAAAAATTCTGCCGCCCTCTCCTTCAGGAATCCGATATCCGTATTTTCTCCAACGGGAACAATGACCACGCCGTGTATGCCCGCAGGAATGATGTACAGGTCTCGCTTTTTCTTTCCGGCAAGAGAGCGGAGAACGCCCGGATACAGGATGCAGGCAGCTCCATAACAGTGTATGCGGTTCGTCAGAAAAAGCATGCCTTCCGGGAGGTGTTCATCCGCCTGAAGCCTGATCGTTACCACCGGCTGTTTCCCGGCATTTTCAAGCGCCAGCTCATACAGCGCATGTTCGTCCATCCCCCACAATTCCGCCAGCGTTCCCGTTATCAGCATGGATGCGAAAAATTTCCCTTTCTGAAAAACAGCCGCATAGAACACCACTGCCAGGTCAAGAAACCGCTCATGCACCAGATCCTTCAGGCGCTGTCTGTTCGTTTCGTAATGCACCAGTCCCAGGCAGATATTTTCCCTGATTTCCTCAAAGGGGCGGACGCGCCAGAGCAGATCAGCTCCTGTATGCTCTGCATCCGCCAGTTCATTCTTTACCCTGACCATTACTTCGTCCAGATTTCTGTCGTGTTCCAGAAAATACTGATAATATTCCCGTATGTTCAGAATCGGCATCATGTCGGCCTCTGATCCTCTCAGACAGAGTCCTTCATAACGGTATCCGCCGTTTTTGTAAAATTCGGAATAACCGAGCACTGCCTCCGATCCCAGGGCTTTCTGTATGCTGTCTCTCAGTCGCTCTCTGAAGCTTTCGTAGTCCGTCATCTTTCCATGCCCCTTCAGCCAGCCTCCTCGAAATTCAGTTCGCCCGTTTTCTGATAATATCCTTCCAGATAATGGTAATCATAGTAATCCTCCGTCTCCATCTGTTCCAGTGTCACCTGCATTCCGTCCGCAAAGAACTCCACTCTTATCACGGCCAGTCCTGAAGCGTCCATGGAACGGTATACGTTGCCGTCCACATGGTACAAAATTCCCGTAAATTCGGCCAGATACCTGTCTCCATAGGAAAGCGCCGCCAGGCTGATATAATCGCTTCCGCTGTCTGAATAAATGCCTACTTCCGCATTCAGGGTCGCGTCCACCCCGTTGTCGGCAAAATATGATCCATATATGGATACTTCTTCCTCTTCTGTCTCCTCCATCGTCACCGGGTTCTCTTCCATTTCCACAGCATCCTCTTCCATCCCGGAAGTTTCTGACGCTTCCGCCGTCACTTCTGCCTCCGGATAGCCTCCTGCAGAGTTTTCCGAACCGCTGTTATCCTCTGTGGCACTGTCCGTTTCCAGCTCTGCCAGAGAATCCGTAAGCATATTGTTGGTATGGGAATCGATCAGTTCCGTGGCACTTAAATCAATAAGTTCCGAATCTCCGGCCACCTTATAGAGTTCACTCCGATCCCCTGAATAATCCGCTGACGCTCCATAAAGCACCGCCGTACCGGAAACCTTATCCAGTTTATTCTGCACAAGCTCCTGCAGCACCGGAAGCCTCGCTTCACCCGTCGAGTCCGCGCCGGCCTGACTGATCACGTACCAGTTCATATAATAGAAATTCAGCCAGTATGCAATATCCGTCGCCTCCAGATCATCGTAACCATTTCCTCCCATATCAGCCGCCTGAAAGACTTTCCTCCCGCAGATCCGGAACAGAATCGTTGTTCCGTCATTCAGGGTTCCTCCATCCGGCCAGGCATGGAAACCCACGCATGGAACTCCGTCCAGCTCTGTACCCGTCCATTCCACGGTCATACCGTCGGTTTTGAAATAAGTTTCCAGGATTTCCTGCACTGTGGCATCTGTATATTCTCCCAGATACCCGTTCTGCACCAGAGAAATATAATCCTTCTCTCCTCCGAACAGAAGGAAAACTGCCAGAGCCACAACCACAATGCCCACTGCAGCCAGTATCCATTTCCAGATGCCTGCTTTTTTCTGCTTCACAGGCTGCGTTACGGAGAATGGGGTTTCCTGTTTTACGGTCTGATTTGATGTCTGTGTTTCTTCTGCTTCTACTTTTGCTCCGCAGTTCTGGCAGAATACCGCTCCTTCTTCCAGCTGTGTGCCGCAATGTTCACAATACATACGCCATTGTCTCCCCTTTCCCATCACTCATAAAAGGTTGCCCATATCACTGCCGTGCTGATCGGATCTGAAGTTGTATCTCCGCTTTCCGGGAACACAATACTCTGCAGGCTGGCACCATAAGAGGAGCCCATATCTTCATACCGGAAGGTGATTCGGATATCCTGGGCATACATCGGGCAATAGCCCTCTACCGTAACCAGCTTTGAATCTCCATCCAGTCTTTCCTGCGACCAGTCTGCGCCTGTTATATTCCTGTCAACGATTTCCCCTATCGTCTCCGGCCCATAGTCATCAAAGGAAATGCTCTGCACCCGGGAATAGATTCCGCCTCCGGTTCTTCCCATAACAAACAGAGCAAACAGAATAACGATCACACCAATGCACAAGTTCCTTTTCTTCTTATTCAGACTATCCGCTGTCTCCGGCTCTTTATTTCCGAGCAGAAAGTTTCTGATTCCCCGGACTATTCCACAGATTCCGCCCACCAGACATACGATTCCGAACAGAGTCCCGGAAATTCCGCCTTCCGAAAACAGCCTGAACGCCAGCCAGATACCTACAATCGAAATCAGGACATCAAGAAGATTACCGAATTTCACTGCAACCATGGTAAAGATGGGGTGATTCCATACCTTTGAAAATCTTCCGTTTCCGGCTTTTTCCTGCGTCTGGCCTGCGGTCCGCCCCTTCGGCTGGCCGGACTCCGCCTGGGCCGTATTTGCAGGATCCGCATATGCCTGTCCCGTATTCTTTTGGCCTGTGTCTGTCTGGCCTGCATTGGTCCCTCCCGCATTCATCTGCTCTGCATTAGTCTGGGCTGAGCTTCCATTTCCCATATCAGCCTGAGCTGCGTCTGTTGTGCCCGCATCCGGTTGATCCGTAGGCATCGTGGCTGTATCTGTCCGGCCCGTTTCCTGTTGCTTTGTTTCCTGCTGTTTTTCTCCGGCGGCATCAGACTTCTGCGCCAGCTTTTCGCCATATGCTTCCTCCAGTTTCTGCCGCAGCTCCCCGCCCGCCTGTCTGGAAGCCTGCATGATCTTTCCCACAGCTACAGTGACATCTTCCTTTGTTACCTTCCCGCCGGAAGACTGCTGGACTTTCGTCCCGCATTTCGAACAGAATTTCGCGCCTTCTGATAACTCCGCTCCACAGTTTCTGCAATACATTCTTTTTCTCCTCTCACTGTATTTTTAAATACATATCAGCGCTGTATATGGACATTGTAGCATTGCATGTGGACAGGATTTGTCACTGTGGATTTTTATGGAAAAATTTTAGTATTTAATCATACCGGTCCCTGGCGATAATCCGACGGATATCCGGCACAATTTTAATAATCCGTTTATTCTGAAAGACGATCATTTTCTTTTGAATATTGTGCAAACACAGCGCATTGCGGCATTTTTCAATGTATGATATACTTGGATTTGAAGAACGACAAAACGGAAATGATAAAAAGGGAGAGAGGGGCTGTGAGACGCGTTTGGCAGATGTTTATGGCATTTTGTAGTCGTAACCGGACTTATTTTTCAAACAATCAACAGCAGGTGGCTGAGAACAACCTGAGGATGCTCTGGGCGGCGCTATGGGTATTACTGGTGTTTCTGGCAGTGTATGGAGTCTGGACTACATCAACAATTCGCTATCTACCGTTGACAGTATGTTATGTGGTCATCTGTGCAATAGTGTCCGCTCTGCTACTGGTCACACATTTTTTCCGTAATCACAGACCGAAGCCCTGGCTGATACAGGCCTCCTGTATGGCCTGCGTGTGCACTCTCATGGGATTTGTAATTGTAATCAGCGTTTTTCCATTCCCCCAGGATCCGGCTATTTTTTATCCTTTGGGGTATATTGTTGTAGCCAGTCTGTTCAATTTCTCTTATCAGCGCATAATGCTTTTGATGTCGGTTATCTCCATTGTATATCTGATCATAGTAAATATGTTCCGTCCACCGGAAATGATCTACCTGGATCAATTTTCCGGAGTAACCACATGGATTGTTACCTCTCTGTTTCTGCTGCTCTCCGACCTGCGACTGCGTAACGGTGAAACATTATTGCTCCTGGAAAAGGTCAGTCAGACGGACAGTCTTACCGGCCTGCCAAACCGGAGAGGTGCACATGTGTATATGTCCACCAGTTTCTCCCATTGCCAGCAGAAAGGTCTTCCCATTGCGGCCATGATGATTGATGTGGATCATTTCAAGGAATATAACGACCTGTTGGGTCATCAGGCCGGTGATTCCTGTCTGGTGTCGATTGGTCAGATACTGCAGGATTTTTCCCGGAAATACAGCCTGCTTGCTTCCCGCTATGGCGGGGAGGAGTTTCTGATATTGTTGCCGGATGTGGCAGAAAAGAATGCCAGGCAGCTGTCGGAGGAACTGCTGGAGCGAGTCCGTCAGCAAGCGATAACCACTCCCAATGGAATCGTGACAATCAGCATAGGGACGGCAGTGCGCTGCCCCGGTCAGGAAGACACTATCTCAGATCTGATTCATCAGGCTGACGAGGCACTGTACCGTTCTAAGGCCAACGGCCGCAATCAAGCCACCATTGTGGTTCAGCCGGCTCCTCCTTTTCAAAGCCAACGAATGTAACCTTGTAAGGCATCCGGAGAAATATCGTTTTTTATGGAATGAGGCGATGCCTGGAAGAAAGCTTTGGTACGCCTGCGCGGAAAGTATCTCCTTCTTCATCCTTCTCATTAACATCCAATACAGCCTGGCCTCAGTTGAAATATCTCCTGAAAATGAAACCTCAGGCCAGGTGCGGAATATTGCTGCCTGGAGGGAAAGAAAGCCTCGTTTTATGCCATTACGACCATGCATTCTTTCTCGCAGAATGCGATTCCATACTTAATAATTTTTTTGTACCCCGGCGCTTCAATCCTTCCGCATACTTCAGCTCAATAATCATGCCACCCCGCTCCGGTGTCTGGATGGAAATATCACTGTATCCTTCTCCCGTCTCCGCGTTGGACCTTACAAGCCAGCTGTCCTGGCTGCGCAAAAGCCCAAGCAGCATCCCGTGATAGAAATTTTCCTTCATGTGCCTGCCAGTCCTTTACCAGGTCAATAAACAGTTCCCTTACCTCCCGGTTGGGCAATGCCAACTCCATCTGTTTTCCGGGCACTCTTCTGCGGCAGGTCAGGTATCCCGTAGAATAGAGCACGCTCCAGATATTATCAATGGAATCCTCCACATCTCTGTATGTCAGTTCCTGGCGGATCGCCTTTGTTATGGTTTCGCCATTGATCAGACGCTCGACATCGTTTCGTGTCGTCTGGTTTGCCTTCTTCAACAGGCGTCGTACAAGATCGTTCCCGCTGGTGTTGGCCCAGTAATTTTCCGGTTCGGCTTCCTTATCTTTCAGCAATATCTGGGCATATTTTATGACATCCCATGGACAGTATACAGATGTATCTCCAAATTGATAGCCGTCATACCAGTCGCGTACCGTATCATGGAAATCATCCAGTCCGTAATAATTCAAAAGTTCCGTTACTTCATCTTCCGTAAAGCCAAAATTATCACAGAAATATGGATCCGATATGGTCATTACATTTAAATTATTAAGGCCCGTAAAGATACTTTCTTTGGAGATCCGCAAACAACCCGTAAGCACTGCAAAGTACAGACTGTCATTCGTCTTCAGCGCATTTCCAAGCAGGTTACGGAGAAGATTTACCATCTCATCGTAATAACCAGACTGGAATGCCTTGTCCAGCGGAACGTCATACTCATCGATCAGCAGGATAACCTTCTGGCCATAGTGCTTGTATAAAAGAAGAGAGAGCGTTTTCAGACTGTCTGTCAGTACAGCATCTGTCATGTCATACTTCGTATTACCTTTTATCTCTACACTGACCAATTGATTGTACGAATTTTTATCATCCTCATCCAGTTCAGGGCTTTCACGCAGGAAACGAAATCTTCCAGCCTCATTTCCAATGACGGTTCTCAATGCTGCTACCGCCGAATCATATTTTAATCCATCCACGCTTTTCAGGCTGATAAAAATCACGGGGAATTTCCCCATGTATTTCTCGCACAATTCTCTTTCATTCGTAATCTTTAAGCCGCCAAACAGCGCCGGATCACTCCCTGTCTCAAAAAAGCTCTTCAGCATGCTCATGTTCAATGTCTTTCCAAAACGCCTGGGACGGGTAAACAGGTTTACTTCACCCCAGTTGTGCAGGAGCTCTTTAATGAACATGGTTTTATCTACATAATAAAAATCATTTGTCCTGATTTTTTCAAATCCATCGATGCCGATGGGAAGGTTCTTTCTCACCATAATACCTTCCCAACACTCCTTTCCATCGTCAGTGACACGGAACTTTCCATACACGGCTCTCTATGCCGGGAACCCGTAAAATATCTCCATAAGGTCACCAAAGGGTATAAAACATCTGTTATGGATCTATTTTTCTGTCAGGCCGCAGAGCAAGCCAAGTTTGTGGCAGCGGAAATAATCTGTAAATGGCTTACGATTCTTCGAGCAGAAATATCCCCAAATTACAGATCGTTTCCATACTCACAAGGAAATCCCACAGCAACGTTCGTTCCATGACCGCTGTGGGATTTCTACTTGTTGTCTTCGGCACCAGTCCTTCGCCAGGCGAAGCCGGGCCGATCAGGTATCAGAACATTTTAATCTTCATATTCGATAACCACTTTACACGCATCGTTACTGCCGGATTCGAACAGCTTCACGAACATATCCTGCACCGCCTGAGCGTCATGCGGGATCCAGCTGGTGATCGTCTTCATAAACATTTCTTTATTTGCGCAGATCATCTTAAACGCTTCCTTATAGTCTGCAGCCGAGAAATACAATCCGGTACGGATGGAAATTTCTTTGAAATACAGTGACATGCTGTTTGCTGAAATGCGAGGAGCGTGCATTCCAAGGAGCACCAGCGTAGCGCCTGAAGCCATCACTTCAGTAAGCTGATCATAATCATCCAGCCCAAGGCAGTCTATCACATGAGCAAATCCATCCTCAGGAGTCACCGCCTTAAGTTGATCTGTAAAATCTTCATCCTTCACGCTCAGGCAATCATCAATGAACTCATAATTTTTGCAGAAATTGACGCGGCCCTTATTTCTGCCTACCATATACACTTTCCCGGCACCAAGGATTTTGGCGCAGGCCGCTGCATAGATGCCGATAGGCCCATTACCCCAGATGAGAACGGGATCTCCCGGCTGGATGTTGCAATATTTAACCCCATGAAGGGAAACTGCCACAGGTTCCGTAATAGCACCCAGTTCCATAGGAACATCATCCGGAAGCTCACAGACAAAATCACCGCGGACACTGACATATTCGGAAAAGGCGCCGTCCATTGTCACACCGGGATTATCCACCATCATCTGTTTACAAAGCTGTTCCTGCCCGTTCTGACAGAATTTACACTTCCCGCAGGGATTGAACTCAGCCGCACAGACACGCGCACCTTTCTTAAACGGAAAAGTACCGGGATCTTCAATATAGCCGCTGAACTCATGACCAAGCGACATTCCCTGCGCCGTTTTCCAGAGCATATTATCGCTTCCACAGATCGCCACATATTTTGTTTTGAGAACTACTCTCCCATCAGCGGCTTTTGGAATTTCCTTTTCCACCATTTCAAAATTGTGGGGCGGGTTAACAATCAGGCTTTTCATTTTCGGTCCTCCTCCTTTTCATTTACGTTTTCTTAAACATCACTGTCTTTTTTCAGTATACCACTGCAACTAAGTCACCAACCACCAGTTCAACTGGTGGTTTGATTTCGCCCCTCCAAAGGGGCCATGTTGCTACTCGCCCCGAAGGGCGGTGTCGCAAGCTTCGTTACTGGTCCGCTTATAAAGCGGTACTTCTGGAATCTTCTTTTCTTGATTCTTCTGCCTGCTCTTTTATGTACTTTTGCACTGCTTCATCGGTAATATTACCAATTGTTTCTACATAGTATCCTCTTGCCCAGAATGCTTTATCCCACTTACTTTGCATTTCTGGATGTCTGTCATAAATCATCAGTGTACTTTTTCCTTTCAGATACCCCATAAAATTGGATACACTGATCTTTGGCGGAATTGCCACACTCAGATGAACGTGATCTATGCACACTGCACCTGCTATAAATTCCACATTTTTGTATTTACACAATGTGGCAATAATCTCCCTTACATCTTCCCGTACTTTTCCGTACAATACTTTTTAACGATATTTCGAAACGAAAAGTCGGGTAAGGAATAGGCATTACTACCCATTCCTCCCCTAAGAACGAAACGTGCGACTTTCACCGCATTCCGCTCACGCATCTATAACGCATAGTATCCACTAAGCGCAGCTGTACTTGAGAGATAAGCTGTTTCTTGATCCTTTTTGTGTTGTTTTCTTCTATGCTCAAAGTATTCACTGTCAAGAAATGGGTTCTTCTTTAAGTCTAGTGACCGGATTCTGACTATCGGCATGTCCATCATCTGATATAGGATTGCTTTGTCCGTCCTGAATGACCACTCCCGATTTCCCTTAGGATGCCAGTATCTATTCTTAATCCATTTCTTTCCCTTTCGGGGATGCCTTCTCTTTTCCCATTTCCATAGCATTTCCCACAGCCTGTGGTCGATGAGTGCATAGGTTTTCTTTGCGCAAACACAATGATGATACTCTGCCCATCCTCTTGTTATTTGATTGAGCTTTATTATCAATAATTCCTGACTGGCTTCATGGTAGTATTTGACCGTTCTGCTGAGACTTTTTGTAACTTTTTGTTTCGATTTTCTTGATGGCTGGATTAGTAATTTCTCTTTAAATTTCCTAAAATTCCATCCCAGGAAGTCAAAACCGTCATTGATGTTTGTAATGACAGTCTTTTCATCCGACAGTTTCAGTCCTCTTTCTTCCATGAATTTTCCAATCATCTGCTGTATTTCTAAGAGTGTTTCTTTATTCTTAGCTGTTACGATAAAGTCGTCCGCATACCGGCATAGATGCACTTTTTCCTTATTGTAATTCGGATGTATATATCCTGTGCTGCTTGCGCAGTATTTCTTAAGAAAAAGTCCCTCTATTCCGTCCAACGTCAGATTTGCATAAGTCGGACTGATGAGACCGCCTTGCTGGCTGCCTTCCTCTGTTGGGAACAACATCCTTCTATCAACATATCCGCATTTTAGGAACTGTCTCATGACTCTTTTGTCTGTAGGTATATTTCCTAACATCCATTCATGACCGATATGGTCGAAACATCCTTTTATATCTCCTTCCAGAATCCACTGTGGTGATGTTTTCCTTGCTAATAGCTTAAAAATGTATTCCATAGCGTCTTGCGCACTCCGGTTTCTCCGAAAGCCAAAGGATACTCTATCCGCTGTTGTCTCTGCGACCGGCTCGAGTGCAGGCAACATCAGCCCTTGCATGGCCCGATCCTGCATCGTTGGAATTCCGAGCGGGCGTTTTTCTTTTTTCCCGTATTTTTCAATGTAGACTCTTCTTAACGGCTGTGCTTGATATTTCGATGTGTCCAACTTCTCTATTGCTTTACTTTTATCTTCGTCGGTTGCCCACACCACTTTATCTACTCCAGGTATATGTTTGCCTTTATTTGTTATCACTCGTTTTACAGCAATCGCTTTAGCATAAAAAGAATTAGTAATCAGCTTTTGGAGACGTTTAACCAGTCTCCATTTGTCTTTCTGTACCGCCTTCACAATCCTTACCTGTAGTCTATTAACGTAGGATTCCGCTATTATCCAGTTAATATCTTTCCACTTTATCCTCTTCGTCTGCATTGTCCTCGCATTATGCGTCATTGAACTTTGTGCATTCATAGATTCCATGTCTCTCCTGTGATTAGATACGCGCCAGACGTCAGCTTCCTTTCGGATGAGACAAATCTTGAATCCCTATTTTCAGCATTATACTGAAACATTCGCTTTTTCTGGCATCCTTCCCTCCTGCGCATTGTATCTTTCTTACGATTGACCTGCCCAGTGGGAGCGCATGAGGATTTCCCTGTTCCGTTGTTTGAACTGTTACGATGCATTTAGGTTCCATCTTTAGACCGGAGGTGCTCTGTCCATTCGATACAGCGCACATCGAGATCGCCGTATCCATGCCCTCTTACCTTTTGGTATGGTGTATCATCCACTTTCACCACATCAAGCATCAAGATCCTTACAATGATTCACTTATGTTAACCTTGTGCATCCATCCATGGCAGTTGGGCAGATGTGGATACCACTTACCCGCTTTGTCCCATTGCTTCACACCTTTTATCACTTACCGGGCATTTCGTGGTAGGGATATCACGAATGGATATGATAGCGTTAAAACGCATTTCAAACAACAACTTTCAGGTCGCACCAATATGGTACTGGCATTTCCACCGAGTATGTGATAAGCTTTTATTGTCCATTTGGACCTCCTCCTATGCTTGATAATTGGCTTGCGACACCAATTTTATTGTAGCATAGGAGGATTTTTATTGATATCCTTACCGTTTCCTACTACTCTATTCTCCCCAGCATAGCTGGGGGATTAAACCTTTCATTTACAGCCAGAGCAGGATGGACTTTCCACATCGGCGGATTCCTGTTACAACTTTGACAATCTGTTTATCCCGAAAGGCAATCAGTTTATCCAGATATATATGCGGCTTTAAAAGCGCCAATGCTTTGTACAAGAAGGATAGCGGCGACTGACAAGCTTTCGAGCTTCGGATCTCCAGATGTTACATTGTGCCCTGTAGTGTATCGGTATCCATAGAATATGAATATCACTTTACTGTATAAGGGAACTAAAATTTAAAAAAGCTTTTATTGTCATTTGCGTTGCTGGCGGCATGGTAACTGGTTTGAGTTTGTTACAAAAGAGAATTTATTAATTTCTCCCGGATGGTACTCAGGACAATTTCTGATATATTCAGCAATCTGCTTTACGATAGTATCAAAATCCTTTTCTTTGAATATTCCATTGTCAATCATTTCATAGCACTGGTGTTTTACGCCATCGAGAGATGCAAAAAACTCAATTGAATAACTTTTATCACCAATATTCGCACGGACTTCAAACGCATCAGCATTTGGAACAAGCTGCACCAGTTGGTTGATAATATATTTTTCTAATTCAGTCATTTTCTCTCCTCCTATTCTGCACTAATGCACACTTTAGTTCGATAGTTCTTTCCATTCTCATCAGTATATGTAATATTTACAGTCGTTTCCACAAGTTCTCCGTTTTCATCATATTTCTCTTTTATAGAAGAAATTCCACCATTTGTGTCGTTGAGTTCTTCTTGAACAGCATCTTTTCCGTTCTCAGGGACCTCATTCTTCAAGCCACCATCAAGGTTGTTGTCAAATTTGTAAACAGTTTTAACTCTATCTTCAGTTACGGTTACGATAATGGTGTCTGGACGCTTAGAAGCACCAGAGTAGTTTATATCGGTAGTTACTGTAACGTCTTTACCTTCATCTAAGGCTGTCTTAATGTCGTTTTCCATTCGTTTGTAGTCGCTTTGGTTTATCCTAGAATCCATTGCAACCAAGTTTCCAGCACCACCATCACCATTTAGATCACGACCAATAATATGTCCACCTTGGTCTGATAGGCGACGATCTTCGCCACCCACCTGTAGCTGGGCATATACATCTCTTGGATTCTCAGGGCTCCTTTTTGGCTTAGCTTCACAATGAATGATTCTTCCTAATTCATCGGTTGTATAGGTATTACCATTTAATTCGTAGGTTGTATTAGGTTCCAGCTCTCCATCTTTTAAATATATAGCACCATTATCATCTGTTTTGGTCACGTTTTCATAAGTTTTTACATCAGGGAGTATCACAACAGTACCATCATCAAGTGTTACCGACCGATTATAACTTTCTTCCAGCAGATTTGTTTCCGAAATATCTTCTTTCAAAGATACATCATCTGGCATTTTCTCTTTGAAAATAACCTCCAATTTGCTTTTAAGGTCATTCAGCGTTGGAACAGTGGGCTGGTCTCTATGTTCCATCCGTTCTCCGGTTTCTGATATTTTTATATCATCGGGTCGAAATGATTCTTGAAAACTGCCAATCATTATACCATGCCCTCCTCCCGTCCCGTTTCAATCAAATAATTAAGAAGATTCTTTATCAGAGCACTTTCTGTAATGTGGGCATTCCAGTATATGACTAAGTACAGAATGAGCTGGCTATACTGTTCCGGAAGCGGAGCAATAGATGGTGTAAGATGTTCAATGATAAAACGCTTTTGTCGTTCAAAATCATATTGGTTTTTTGCCAGTGTAGAAAATGCGGTTTCAGCAGAAAATAACTCATAAGCAATCGCTGCAGCCAAGTCTAATTTTTTGGAGTTAGGTGCCGCTACGTAGTCAAACAGTCTGCATTTTGCTGCAACAGGCATATTTGAAACAATGAGTTCTTCATCAACCGTATCAATCAAATGCATTAAGTCTTTTGCAATCAGGCGACTAATAATCTCTCCTTTGATATCCCGATGCTCTTCGGTTTCTTTTGTTTCATATTTATATTCTGGTTCATCACTGGAATACATTTTAACCTTACACAAAACGGATTCGAGCCAGTCATTTTGATAAATGGCAGCAACACCCTTATTGAGCTTAGAAATTTCAACAATTTGTTCATCTTTCAAACCAGCAGCTCGACCAACAAGTTCACGATCAGAGTATTCAGGAAGACGCATAATGATTTTTGTATTTGTATTACGAATGACCGCCATATCCAGCATACCAGGAGACTGATCCGCAATGATAAAGCCCTCTCCATAAGTTCTCATTTCTGCGATTGCGTTCGTAAGCATTTCAACTGACTTTCCTAACAGGTTAGCCCCTTCGGTAGACTGTTCGGTAGATGTCCTCTTTAAAATGTTGTGAGCCTCTTCAAGAACTGTAACATGGTTGAGGGCTACATTCATACCATCACAAGTTGCGATTCTGTGTTCCTGAAGCTTCATAACCAATAAGCCCATTATCAGTGATTTTGTTTCAGAAGAACCAACTCGGCTCAAATCTATAATAACATTTTTATCGAACAATTCTTCTGAAGGGATTTCATCGGCAGTGAAAACAAGCCCGTTAATTCCATTAGTCAGAGAACGAAGTCGGGTGCATAAAGCTCCTTTATAGTCGCTCTTATTGTCACTTGAATACTGAGACATATCCATAACTTCATCAATTTGCTGAAGGACATCAATGAAATTTGGGAAGAGTCTCTCATTATATTTATTTTTGGATTTACGTAAGTCCCATCCGGCATTGATATAGGCACACTCAACAGCGTCCTTTAAGATAGCAGGCATAGCTGCGTACATTGGCCAACATACATTGAATATCTCAATGAGCCTGTCCAGATGTTCGTAAATATGAACTTCTTTTGGAAAACTGAATGGGTTAATTCTTAGAAGTTCTGTAAGCAGCGGATTAGTGCCGTACACAGAGACATCACTTCGTCCGCCGAATACATTTTTGTATTCACCTTTAGCTGGTTCAATAACTAAGAACCGAACCTTGTTTTTAAGAAGTTCGGACAGAATTTGATAAACAGTATTACTTTTACCTGAACCGGTTGAACCTGTAATAAATGTGTGCATAGAAAGACTTTCCATATCCAACTCCACCTTAGTATCAGTATCCTTTCCAAAATGGCTGACAACACCTAACTCTATATTTTTTCTTTCATCTTTTGCATGGTTGTCGGAAAGTACTTCCTGGGCAAATAAAGCATGTTCGATAACCGGAAGTCCTTTTACGGACTTTCTCGGCAAGCCAAGCTGGATAGCAAGCTCATTTGTGCTTGCCAGTACCGTCGCATCTACAAAAGTTTGACGATTTACGACACTATCCGCAAATTCGTAGAGGAATACAGGGTGCACAAAATTTACTACATATTTGGAAATGCTTTTAACTCGTTCTTCATCTGTCCAGGTATTAACTGCGGCAATTTCCAGACCGCTTTGATCACCGGAAATGAGGGAACGATACATACTTGCAGCGGTTTCCGCTTCAGCCGCACTTTCGCCAAGAAAATATGCGGCGAAATCCCACATACCAATGCTTTCACATTCATCAAGCCTTTCAAGCTGTTTTTCAAGTCGATTCAGTGTACTTATCAAAGATTTGTTTTGTACATTGAGGGTAACAGCCTGAGAATTTCCAAAAGTATCTGTAAGAGCCTTAGTATGTGTGTAATTAGTGGATATACTATGGCCTTCATTTTCGCTGTACTGTATCCCCGCCCCAATAGATCGAGCTTTGGTAGAACTTTCATTTTTTCCTACTGTATCTCCAATGGACTTAGAGGAATTGATTCCAAACGTCAGATTCTTTGAAATTGAATCAGAGATTGAATCAGTATGGGAAGTTCCATGAGTTTGCCCCCGGGAAACACTGGATGTAACGCCAACATTAGCCTTAACATGACCAACGTTACCGCCTACACCTGCATATGTTCCTACTGTCACTGTCGTGGCTACAGAATCAGATGTACCTTCAGTTACCCCAGTAGTATGGACTTTTCCTAGTCCAACAGATGTGTTATTTCCTTCGGTGTCTGTTGTTGTATGGGCTAAATTTGTACCATAAGTTTTTGCATCGGATTCGCTCAGGTTAGTACTTGTGCCTGTTGTAATTCCGGCAGAATCTGTATTAGTTTCCCCTTGAGTATCGCTCTCAGATGTGCTGGAACTTTTGTTCAAGGCATAGTTGTACTGCATATTTGCGAAAGGGGACATGAGCGTATAAATACGCTCATAGTCCTTTCTTGTATTTACTAAGTCTTGATGTTCAAGGTTATTCGCAATGCAGATGGCAGTATAGGCTTTGCCCTGCATACTGTAAATGAACTTTTCAAGTCCCTGAATAAAGTTCTTATTCTCGAAAGAGTCTTTGTCTTGCTTATAGTCCGCAATACAAGTGACACTTGAAATAGCTCCAATATCCAGTCTATCAAGATCTGCCCTCATATCCTCGTTAAAGTAATCGTCAGTTTTGCTCCCAGGAAATAATCCCAAAAGACTCTGTTCAAGCAACTGACGCATTGTGCCACCAGAGAAACGGCTATCTCTGGAACGAACTCCAAGATAGAAGTTATTTGTCTGACCGTCACTTTGAATCATCAGCACCAATGTACAAGGTTTATTTGCAAGAGCGTTGAAGATAGTAGCCAGTTTATGAACAGAAAACTCGTCTTCCTGATATACAAGTTCTGAAATACGGAAGAATTGAATTTGTTCAAGGGCAGAAATAGTTGCATCATCTATCGGTACAACAGAACAGTTTTGAAGTGTGGGTACATAATTCTTCATTACTTCGTTATCAACGATAGCAAGGCAGTTTTGCAAATTGTTTTGTAACGTCATGAAATTAACGTCTCTTGGGGACTCCGCATAAATAGTAGCAGGCCTGGCAGATTTAACTGTTTTTTCCCTCTCTACCTGCAAAATGTTTGCTTTGGGTTGGAGAGTCTCATTTTTCCACGTTGCCAATTCAACATTCTCCTTCCTTTTTTTTGCGTTTCTCAAATGCGAAATACAATCTTTCAGTTTCTGCTGTTTTACCCTCACCATAGACCGCTCTGAAATGAAGCATATATCCACGAAGGTGTCCCTGAGAAATCAGGCTACAAACATCACAGGTTTTATCGCAGAATGTAGTCGAAATTCCAGACATTTCCTTCGGCGATAAACTCCGAAATTGCTCATACTCAGTATCACCGTTTCTTATACGCTTAAAAACAACAATTCCAATAACCTCATTCGTAACAGGATCAAATTTATACCTGTACAGCTTTTCGAATGTAGATGATACATTGAAAATAAAATGTTCGGTTTGGAAAACCTGGTGTAGCGTGTTTCCTTTAACTAATGGTAAAGTATCTGCTCTTTTTTCTACAGGGGTAGACTTGACTAAATTGCCCCTTTGATTTATTTGCGGCGAAGCGGGATTGTTGTTCCCCGTTCTGCGGGATTGCGTTATTTCAGGAGCAGGATCAGAATGACTGCCACTGTAACCGCCGCCACTACAATCCCCATTGCTTTTTTTAGGAATCCACCTCCGGTCTGATATTGCGCTTGAGTCTGCGCACGATGCTGCTGTTCGATTTTGGCTGCTCGTTCTCTGGCTTCACGCTTTCGGATAGCATCCTGGGCTTTATTTTCAGCTTCCAGTTTGCGTTTTTCTTCTTCGAGTTGTCGTTTTTGCATTTCTGCTTTGGAAATAAATGGTTGTTTTTCCGTCACTTCAGGCGTAGGAGTGATGCTTTCAGTCTTTTCCACCCGAATAGGCTCAACTTTAGGAGTCAGAGTCGTCTGGACAGTATTATTGGAAGCACGTTCTACAAGGATTCTCTGAACTTTATCAGCCAGAAATACCCGTGCCACCTCACGCATATGAGACATTCTTCTATCGGAGAAATTTTTTACAAGATCCATTTTCAGGCTTGTCCAATATTCCTCATTCCAATCGGCTTTATTTGTCTTGAACGGAGTCAGTTCAACATGGGGCTCAAGCAGTCCTGGAATAGATTTACAATAATTGTATTCTTCCTCATAGCGTACAAAAGTAGGATCAACATCAAGAGAATCAACGAAGATATACTTCAAAGATTTTATATCGCCAGAGTCGGCATATTTTTTGATTTCCGTATCCATTTTGTCCTCGCTTTCTTTACATGTCAAGAATGGTGTTAATTTCATCTATGTTGGTTTCAATCCAGTTCAAAATTTCCTGATTCTTCAGTAGAGTCTCTCTCTTTTCGGATTCATCGGTAGCACACTTTTCAAGTTCAGCATATTTAGCCTCGATGATTTTATCCAGTTCTGCAAAAATGCTAGAGAACTGTGTCTTCATTGATTCGACCTGTTCTTTAGCAAATCCCAACGCTTTTTCAGTCCCTTCATCCACGTTACGACGCATCTTTGCAATAAGAGCATTCTGAATTCGTTTGGTCGAAACGTTGAACTTTTCAATTTGTTCAGTCTTTTCCTCAAATACATCTCTCATAATGGTCTTGTATTCAAGGACAGTCTTGAATACATCTTCATCTTTATAGTCGTCGACTGTTTCAAAAACATCCTCGGTTGTATATCCGCCACCAAAAATTCTTGCAATAGCAGAAAAAAAACCAGGTTTCTTAACTCGTCTTGTGCCAACCTTTTCACGGTGGGAACCGATTTTTACTTTTCGAGTGCCAATTTTTTCTTCGTGAGAGCCTACAACAATTTCTTCTTCTTCCTGACCAACTTTTTCGTAATAGGTTCTTTCCTCATAAGTGGTTTCGCCAATATCCTCCACAGTTTCAGTTGCAAAATCATCTGATGTCCAACTTTCAGCGGTTTCTCTCATAGTTTTTAATGCACCCTTAATCAAATCAACGGTTTGAAAATCAAGATGCTCGTCAGAAGAAGAGCCATCAAACTTAGAGAGTTTTTCCTGATATTCCATGAGCAAACGCTCACCGATACAAACAATTTCATTGTTGATAACACTTTCCAATTCGGAAGTTAATTCAGCCATTGCATCAGAACTAAAAGTGCTGAATTGATTTACCAGGCGTTTGGCTTCATCACGACTGGTTAATGTCTCACCATAAGGTCTGAATATTTTGCTTGATTTAGTTGTAGCATTTTGTTTTAACTGTTCAGTTTTTTCTTCTATGATAGGCATAGGATTTAGAGCAGCTATTTTCTGTTTGAACAGTTCAGCTTCTTTTCCGTCAGCAATTTTTTGCCTGACTGCCGCCGCTCGTTCAGTGCAAGCCTTTGCTGCTGCTTCATCTGTTGCGACACGAGTTTTTGCCTTAACCAAAACCTTGCTACTTTCGAGAACTTCTTGGAAAGATTCAACCAAATCCTTGATTTTTTTGGTTTTAGCATACTTCTTAACATAAGCAGTAATAGCAGCTTCAATGGAATAGATACCGGAATGAATCAACGCCTGTTCCTTAGTATCGTTAGCTTCAATCGCCTGACTCAAATGGAAGTCAAGCTCCTGTTGCGCACTTGGAGAGAGGGTCGAGTATTGTTCTAAGTGCATACTTTCAAAATCAAGAAGTTTTTCAACCATTCCAATAGCATCTCTTGCTGATACCGATAATTGCTTTTTCTCATTGCGTGTAAGATTATCGATATCAATATTTGCAAGTTCCGTTTTTAGCTGAAGGGCAGCGAACGCCGAACATGGGAATACCTGTGGATCTTCGATACCAAATGAAGCAAGGTATCTTTTGACAGAAAGGATCGCATTTTCTATACTTTCTGTTTCTGGATTAAAGTCATCCATCTTGTTGATAACAAACAGGAATCTATCTCGAACCTGTTTGCCGCCCTTTTTGATTTGATCTGCTACATAGTGAAGCAAGGCAGCGTCATCATTTGTTTTCAACTGCGAGCCATTAAGCACATATAGAATAAGGTTGTTGGAGTCATTATTGATGGCTCTATATGTTGTATTCTTATGAGCTTGATTCTGCGCATTGTTCGGACCCGGAGTATCCACAAGCATGAGTGCGGTACTTTTGGAATCGAGGAAAGGAATATCTCCTTCAGTGGAAATGCGATGTACATTTTCATTGTCATTTAGTTCATGCATAATCTCGTAAGTGAGCTGGGGGACTTCCTGAAGCACAACACTATCCTCATCGTATGCAACTGCAGCAAAAGAAGGATCATCGGTGTCTAGGATCTCGGTGATAACAGCAGTACAGGCTTCGTTCTTCGAAGGCATAAGATTTCTTCCAAGCAGTGCATTTATGAGTGTTGATTTACCAGAACTCATGGTTGCAATTACATTCACCGGGAAAATGGAATTATTAATATTTTCAAATGCCTTAGCCAGTTTTGCATCCCGAAAGTCAGGAACAGGTCCTTTCTGCAATTTCTGAAATATTTTGACGATTTTTTCATTGATATCATCATCGCTTTTGCCGGCAATATATCTCATTCCAGATACTCTTATAAGACCTTCTTTTTGAGCCTGCTCAAAAGCATCTTCAAAATCATCCCAGTCTAATGCCATGCCGCAATATTCCAAAGAAAAATCCAGAGTATTTAACTCCTCCCGAAGCATTTTGTATCTTCCCGGGCCTTCTCCGCAGAGAGCCTGGCGCAGCTTCTTTAACTCCGGTTTCCAGGCAGGATTTAAGACCTCCATTCCGTCCAGAATCTCCACTAACTTATCCATCGCGGCAAAACGGCGCTCAGCTCCAAAGGCCATCCCCTCCACCTGACGCTCAAACCGCGCTGCAGCTTCCTGTTTGCCGTAGAGCTCCAAAAGATTATCCACCTCAAAAAGAC
>ERZ780162.1101-NODE-1101-length-19399-cov-3.838038_pt1 | contig 19399 bp, 19 predicted proteins | sample MGYA00511474_ERZ780162 | MGnify/ENA primary metagenome ERZ780162 (study PRJEB29588, sample SAMEA2143633) | human gut metagenome | biome: human gut; feature: human-associated habitat; material: faeces | place: Denmark | collected 2008/2010 ...
TACGGCCGGTACTGAAAGGGCCTTCCTTTTTTCAGAGGAAGAAGCACTTCCTCCAGAAACCGCTCCCAGTCCACATTTCCGCCCGGCTGCGCAAGCCTTTCCGCGGTACGCTGCTCCGGACGCAGAAAAAAATCGTCCATATGGATCACCGTGCAGCCCGTTCTTTCCCGCAGCTGCGCGGCAAGCGTGGTCTTTCCCGCCGCACAGCGCCCGTCGAGTGCCAGCAGCAGGGGATTTTTTTCCATTTGAAGCCTGCCCAGTACAGACAGAACCGTTTCCAGCATATTTTCCATTCTTTATCTCCACTTTTATTTCAAAACATCTCCACCCGCAGGAGGCGCCACATCCTCTTACCGTGCGGCAGCCTGCTGTCTCTTCCGGAACCGGATCAGTCCGGTGCGGTTTAACGCGACCATGATGGCGGGAATCAGAATAAGCTGCAGGATAATTCCGGGAACTGCATTGAGGAATGCGCCCGCGAGAAACATCTGCAGGGTAAAACCCGTGCCGGATACGCCGAGCAGAAGCATCTGAACAATGCCCCAGACCACACGGCCCGCAAGCATTGCCGCAATCAGGCAGCGGTAAAGAGCGATCACACACTGCCAGCGTGACAGCCCGTACAGAAGCCCGGCCACAAGCCCGTAGGTGAGAAGCTCAAAGGCCATGGAAACTCCGCCGGGAAACAGAACGGGCATTCCGAAAAGAAGATATCTTAACAGGGGCAGGATAAAGCCAACCACCGCTCCGTACTGCCAGCCGCAGATTAGTCCACACAGGAAAACCGGTATATGCATGGGAAGCAGCATGCTTCCAATCTGCGGGATCTGCCCGGTAAAAAAAGGGAGCACCAGGCCGATGGCGAGAAACATGGCCGCCAATGTCATATTTTTAATATTCTGCTTCATGGATATCTTCCTCCTGTCTGCCGTTCTCCGGCCCCGATTTATCATACTTATCATACCGCAGAAGAAGGCGTTTCAGAATCTCCGGTTTGTCCGTAAGGCGTTAACCAAAAGTTTATGCCTTTTCAATAAACTGCTGCTTTCTGCAGTGCTTCTGTCATCTATTGTCAAATTTTCAGTTTATTTTGCAGGATTTCATTCATTGTGCAGCCGTACACCTGCTTTCTGGATAACATTAATACATCTGCGAAACCTTACATGACAGCTCCGGGCTCCGTATCCTGTCTCTCCGGCACAGACGGCAGCAGGCGGGGATTATTCCTCTCCCGCCTGCTGAATCTCTTCGTTCTGCTCTTTTTCTCCCTCTGCCAGGATCGCGTCCGCCTGCTCCTGCGTGATATAGTCCTGATCCACCATGCATTCCAGGACCGTCCTCTGCCTCTGCGCAGCCAGCTCCGGGCTGTTGGTGAGAGAATAAACGGAAGGTGCGTTTGGGATTCCCGCCAGCAGAGTGCTCTCATAATCGGTCATCTGAGAGGGCTCCTTTCCGAAATATCCCTCTGCCGCATCATAAACACAGTAGTAACCGCTGCCAAAATAGATGGTGTTCAGATAAAGCTCCAGAATCTCATCCTTGGTATAATCCCGCTCCAGATCAAATGCCACGAACAGCTCCGCCACCTTACGGAGAATTTTTTTCTCCTGGGTAAAATACATGTTTTTGGCAAGCTGCTGTGTGATGGTGCTTCCGCCCTCTGCCAGTTCTCCTTCCCGCAGGTTGATGACGACCGCCCGGCCCGTGGAAATCAGGTCAAAGCCGCCGTGTTTGTAAAAACGGCTGTCCTCCACTGCGATCACCGCATCCTTGTATGTCTGCGGAAGCTCGTCCAACGTGGTATAATGGGGATTTGCCCGGATTTCCGCCACCTTTTCAGAAAGGGGCGTCTCGGCCGTCACCTGTTTATATATCTGATATCCCTGCCAGACCAGCCTGCCGCCCACCATGGCGGCGCCGGCGAACAGAACCAGCAGGGTAAAAAGGATCAGTTTCTTTAAAAAACGCATCTTGCTTCCTCTTCCGGTTTCTTTCTTACTGCCGGATTAGTGTAACACAAAGGGGGCGGTTCTATCAAGTGCGGAAGACCTGCTGCCGGAAGATTTCAGCTGCAAAACAGCTTCTTCGCTTGCAGGCTCCGGCGCACCATGCTAATATTATGAGTATCAAAATGTAAAGGAGTTTTCCCATGGAACGGAATCCGGGGAAGGAACCTCAAATGAAACTTCTGCTCACCAGACACGGAGAAACGGACTGGAATCTGCAGCGGCGGATCCAGGGAAGTACGGACACGAACCTGAATGAAACCGGCCGCACCCAGGCCATGCAGCTGGCGGAAAGCCTGCTTCTTTCAGAAGACCGGCCTGACATCATCTATACCAGCGGTCTGAAGCGGGCGTTGGAAACGGCAGAGATTGCTGCGGGGCGGCTTCAGATCCCATGTCTCATTCATCCGGGACTGGAGGAAATCGGCTTCGGACTCTGGGAGGGACTCACCTGGGAACAGGTGGAAGATAGATATCCGGAGCTTTATCAGATCTGGCACACGGACCGGAGATACGGACATCCGCCGGAAGGCGAATCCTATCAGGATCTTCTGAACCGGGTGGTTCCTGCCCTGCAGGACATCATCCAAAAAGAAGGCGGCAGCAACGCTGACCGCAGAATTCTGATCGTCACCCACAGCGCCGTCATCATGTCTCTGCTCTCCCATCTGAACCGTACACCCTTTCATGAAATGGTGAAGCGCTACCGGATGCAGAACGCACAGATTGTAGAACTGGACGCAAAACGGCTGGAGGAATGAAAGCGCTAAAATGCTCACTCCCCAGCCGTTCTTTCGCTTCTGATTTAATTCCGTGTTAAAATATCCGGAAAAGCCAGATCTTATCCCTCAAAGGGCACCACATCCTTTACTGCCTCCTGCAGGGTGATCTCCTGATCCCCGTTGTCAATATCGATCAGGCGGTATCTGTCATTTCCCATTCCCAGCTCCTTCATGTAGGTGAGCTGGCGCAGGCCGTGACGGGACTCCATCCGCTCCACCAGCGCGTGGCGGTCTTCCTCCTTCAGAGCATAGACCAGATCCACTGAGGCCTGATCGATGGCCAGAATGTCAAGGGAAGCAAGAATTCCGATATTTGGCGTAACGACAGGCTGCGCGGCGACGCCTTCACAGTCGCAGGAAACGGACATGTTGCGCAGCACGTTCACGAAACTGATGTGCTCTCCGAAATGATCCACGACAGATTTGGCAGACTCCATCATCCGTTCCATGAATTCCTCTTTGGCAATATCCCACTGATCGTCAGAACCAGGCGTGGTATGGATCATGGCCTTACCGATCCGGCCGTCCGCACATCCGATTCCGATGTTCTTGCCGGAGCCGCCGAAGCCGCCCTGTGTGTGGCCCTTAAAATGGGTCAGGACAAACAGGGAATCGTAATTGAGCAGATTCTTTCCCACATGCATCTCGGTAAACCATTTTCCTCCCTTCACGGGAAGAACAGCCGAGCCATCCTCGTCCAGAATATCCACCGGACAGAAGGTCCAGCCGTTCACCTTCAGGGTTTTCCTGTGCCCCTCCGTAGTATACCGGTCTCCGTCATAATAAGAATTGGTCTCCACCACCGCAGCGTCCGGCAGGTCTTTCTCCATCAGATTCTTCACCCAGGGGCGTGGAATGATGTTCGGTCCATGGGGCTCTCCGGTATGGAGCTTGATGCCCACCTTTCCGGTCATGTTGTCCGCAATACGGCGGTAAATTTTTTCCAGTCCCTCCGCAGAAAGATCTCTTGTGAAATAGACAATGGATTCGGCTCCGGTGCGTTCCTCATACGGAATGTAGTGATCGCCGCCGGTGCCTGGTACAGGCTTCTGATTTGACATAATAATTCCTCCATTCTCTTTACAATGTCAGGACTTCCCTTTTTGATTATACTGCGGACTCTGCAGCAGGTCAAAAGGATTCCCCTTGTTTTCTTAGCGAAAAATGTCTACACCCGGGTCAGCATAATCAGCCAATTTCCTCTCATGTCCTATATTCCCTTCCGATTCCATCTTCTCATGCACCCATTTCATAAACGTATCATGCCCAACCTTAAGTTCTTTGGAGGCCCCACGTATTGATATCTCTTTTGCCATGTATTTTCTGTAATACAGATCGAATTCTTCCGGTTTTTCCCTCTTTGGCCTTCCGAACTTCACCCCTCTCTTCATCGCAGCATCAATCCCTTCCCGTTGGCACTGCCTAGCGTTTTCCCTTTCCACTTGGGCAACATATGACAGGATCTGAAGGACTAAATCGGCGATAAATGTTCCTGTAAGGTTTTCCTTCTTTTGACGTGTATCCAAAAGGGGCATATCCAGGACTACAATATACACTTTCTTTTCTTTCGTGATGATTCTCCATTGTTTCAGGATCTCTTCGTAATTCCTTCCCAACCTGTCTATCGCTTTGATCACAAGAGTATCCCCTTCCTTTAACTTCTGCATCAATTTCTTATATTCTGGTCTTGAAAAATCTTTTCCACTGATCTTATCGATATATATCTGTTTTTTAGGCAGATTAAAATCTGATTCAACAAATGCGATGAGCTGACGGTCGATGCACTGGTCCTTTGATGACACTCTGATGTAGCCGTAAGTCTTTCCCTCCATGATTTTCCTCCTTCAGGCTTTTCTTTTTATTTCTGATTCGATTTTATCTCACTTATATGAATGTAAATTCCTCCCACCGCCATGCTGAAGCTTACCTGCGCGGAATGCCTTCCTCCTGAACCAGATGAGACAGCTCCTGGTTCCGAACCGTGGAGACAGTGCCGACAGTGAACGTCCGGAAAATATGCTGACGGCAAACTTTCTCAAAAAAAGACCGGAATCCCGGTTTCGGAATTCCAGTCTTTCACTTTTTATTATTCTTTTTACAGATCGTATTTCCCAAAATGACCATCACCAGGCAGTCGGCAAATATCAGCATGGCGGCGATTCCGGCAAGGGACGCCGGGAGCACATCTTCAAACAGCTCCATGATCAAAATGATCACATCCGCTACAGCCAGACCGGCTCCCACCGTTCTGCACAGCTTTTTCGCATCGTATTTCTCTCTTTCCTTTTCAGACGCCGTATTGTATCCGGCGATCAGCCATTTTCCATGGCCGGAAAGCAGAAGGGCGGACAGGATGCCGATCAAAATGAAAACGGCCCATATGACCCAGTCCGGTCCATTCTGTGTATCTGCCAGCGTCATAATTTCTAATCGTCCTCCACGCTGTAGTTGGGCTGCTTCCAAAGGAAGCGCCGTTCAGGATTTAGTCATTCTCCACGCTGTAGTTGGGCGCTTCCTTGGTGATGTGGATATCATGAGGATGGCTCTCTCTGAGCGCCGCTGCGGAAATCTTGATGAATCTGCCGTTCTCCTTCAGCTCATCGATAGTGCGGGCGCCGCAGTAGCCCATTCCGGAGCGGATTCCGCCCACCAGCTGGAACACGGTGTCCTCCACGGTTCCCTTGTAGGCAACACGGCCTTCCACGCCTTCCGGAACCAGCTTCTTCGCGTCGGTCTGGAAGTAACGGTCCTTGCTGCCGTTTTCCATGGCGGCAATGGAGCCCATTCCGCGGTAAACCTTATATTTTCTGCCCTGATACAGCTCGAAGGTTCCGGGGCTCTCATCACAGCCTGCGAAGATGCTTCCCATCATGCAGACATTTCCGCCGGCAGCAATGGCCTTGGTCATATCTCCGGAATACTTGATACCGCCGTCCGCAATGATCGGGATACCGTACTCCTTCGCCACTTCATAGGACTTCATGATCGCCGTAATCTGAGGAACGCCAATACCGGCAACCACGCGGGTGGTACAGATGGAACCGGGACCGATTCCGACCTTTACCGCGTCCGCTCCTGCCTCAATCAGAGCCTTCGTACCCTCTCCGGTGGCAACGTTTCCGGCGATCACCTGCAGATCCGGGAATTTCTCCTTGATCATGCGCAGGCAGCGGAGCACGTTCTCGGAATGGCCGTGTGCGGAATCCAGAACCACTACGTCCACCTTCGCGTCCACCAGAGCGCTTACCCGGTCAAGCACGTTCGCCGTGATGCCAACGCCGGCTCCGCACAGCAGACGTCCCTGGGAATCCTTTGCAGAAAGAGGATACTTGATCGTCTTCTCAATATCCTTAATGGTGATCAGTCCCACCAGATTGAAATCCTTGTCCACGATGGGGAGCTTTTCCTTTCTCGCCTTAGCAAGGATCTTCTTTGCTTCCTCCAGGGTGATGCCTTCTCTTGCGGTGATCAGTCCCTCGGAAGTCATGCATTCTTTAATTTTCTTCGTGAAATCTGTTTCGAATTTAAGATCGCGGTTGGTAATGATGCCGACCAGCTTGCGGCCTTCCGTAATCGGTACGCCGGAAATGCGGAACTTCGCCATCAGGTTGTCCGCATCCTGAAGAGTATGTTCAGGGGAAAGAGAGAAGGGATCGGTGATGACTCCGTTTTCAGAACGCTTTACCTTGTCCACTTCTTCCGCCTGCGCCTCAATAGACATGTTCTTGTGAATGATTCCGATACCACCCTGTCTGGCCATCGCAATCGCCATTCTGTGTTCGGTAACGGTATCCATTCCGGCGCTCATCATCGGAATGTTCAGCCTGATTTTCTTCGTCAGCCAGGTTGAAAGATCAACCTGGTTCGGGATTACCTGAGAGTATGCGGGAACCAGCAGCACGTCGTCAAAGGTAATGCCTTCGCCAATAATCTGACCCATCTTTTTCCTCCTTTTCTGCCGCAGCAGGCGGCATGTACTCAATGTTCATCTGTGGCGGCGTTTTCCCGCGCGTCCGTATGAGGCGGACAGGATGCCGGAAAACGGTGAATATAAAACTGCCAGTAAAATTTACTGACAGTTGTGTGTTTTAAGAAGTGTACCAGACTTGCCGGAAAATGTCAATCCGTAAATACCTTTCTGGGAGCGATGGACTTGATCGCCGCAACCATCTCCGCATTCGGCTCGAAAATGACACGCTTCTCTCCATTATATATCATGCAGTAACGCCTGTCCGGCTTCTCTTCCACGCCGGAGCTGTAATCCACATCCTTGAGCTGCCTGTTCTTGAATTCATCCATGTGCCAGGACTTGATGGGCGCCAGGATCTCCATCCGGCCCAGATCAAAGGTCTCAACCTTCTTCCTTCTGCTCTTCGCCAGGATCTTGTCCACGGAAAGCTGCCTGTCCACATACAGGTATTCATATTCCAGGCTCGCGTTCAGCCCCACAAAATAGGCGCCGACTCCTGCCGCTACGGCAACAATGTAAAAGATGATGCTGCCAACGCTTCCGATCAGGAAAGCGAACACCGCAATCACGATCAGCAGCACCTTCAGCGCCGTGAGCAGGCCGTTCTTTTTTCTTTTTACCATACATTCCACATAGGTTTCGTTCATTTCCGACTCCTTTTGCTCCTGAAATGCCATACATTCCATAACGTCAGCGCTCAGTGATGCCAGGCGTTTTCAAACATATACGCAGTTTGGAGGCTGTTTTTCTACTGGTTAATATGATATTACAAATTTCGTCAGGTTGCAAGAAGCAACTGCAAGGACACCAAAAATTCACAGGGAATTTAGAAAATTTTCAGAAGTTGTCCCGGACGCTTCATTGACTTTATTTCGCCGACCGACTATCATAGTAAAAAGAATGAAAAGCCGCCTTTCGCGGCAGAAAGAGGAAAATATGGCAGCGGGCAATTCCGTCATGGATGAAATCAGAGAACAGCATAAAAAAATGAAAGGCAAAAGCCTGAAGGAGAAATTTCAGTATTTCTGGGAATATTACAGAGTCGCAACGCTTATCATCATCGTTGTGGCTGTTTTTGTCGGAAATCTGATCTATACCATTGCGACGGCAAAGGATAACGCGTTTTATGCCGTATTTGTCAACGGCTACACCGATATGGATACGGAAGAATACATGGCCGGATTTGATGAATACGCGCAGATCGACACAAAGCATTACAGCACCACGCTGGAAGCCAACTTCACCCTGAACCAGGATTCCACGGATACCTATACGGTTGCAAACATCCAGAAATTTGCCGCTCAGGTTGCCGCCCAGGAGCTGGATGTGATGGTGGCAGACGGCGATACCTTCCGACAGTATGCTGACAGCGGCTATCTCGGCGGCCTGAATGAATTCCTTTCTGAGGAAACGCTTTCCAAATACGAGGATCGCCTTATCTATATCGATATTCCGGATGACGATACTGACGAAGAAGTTCCGGTAGGTATTGAGATTTCGGACTGTGCTCTTCTTCAGGAAACACAGGCTTATGCGGGCCAGGACGAGGTATATTTCGGTATTCTGGTGAATACCGAACACGCGGACAACGCTGCAAAGTTTCTGGAATACATCTTTGAGGAGCATTGAACTGCCTGTCATATGGGTATCACAATAAAGAACATAATTTAAGGGCGCAGACGGAAAATTTGTCTGCGCCCTTCCTTTTTCCTATCCCAGCAGCTCCTTCAGAATCCGGTTTACACCGGCCGGATCAGCCTTTCCCTTCATCGCCTTCATGGTCTGACCAACCAGGAAGCCGAGGGCTTTTTCCTTGCCGCCCCGATAATCCTCCACGGATTTGGGATTTTCCGCGATTACCTGTTCTACAGCTGCACGCAGTGCTCCCTCGTCGTTCACGGTCTTCAGGCCCTTCTCCTGAGCATATTCCTGCGGGTCCACATCCCGGTCGTACATGGCCTCAAAGATTTCCTTTGCCTGAGCCCCGTTGATCTCCCTGCGGTCCGCCATGCTGATCAGCTCCGCCAGGTGGGCCGGTGAAAACCGGAGTGCCTCCGGTTCCTCTCCGTTCTCCTTCAGAAGGCGCATGGTTTCTCCCATGATCCAGTTGGATACCTTCTTGGGCTGGCCGCAGAGAGCGGAAGCCTGCTCGAACAGGTCCGCCAGAGCCTTGGAGCCGGTGATGATGTCGATATCATATTCCGGAATCTCGTATTCCCTGCGGTAGCGCTCCATTTTCTCCGTACGGAATTCCGGCAGGCCAGCACGTACGCGCTCCAGCCACTCTTCGCTGATGAATACGGGCGGCAGATCCGGGTCCGGGAAATAACGGTAATCCTTTGCATCCTCCTTGGAACGCATGGCGTAGGAATACTCCTTGTTATCATCCCAGCGCCTGGTCTCCTGAACCACGCTTTTTCCTTCAGAGAGAAGCTCAATCTGCCGGGCCGTTTCTCCTTCGATGGCGCGCGCGATCGCCTTGAAGGAATTCAGGTTTTTCATCTCCGTCCTGGTTCCAAAGGCTTCCGATCCCACCTCTCTGACGGAAAGGTTCACGTCCGCACGCATGCTGCCCTCCTGGAGCTTACAGTCGGAAGCGCCCAGATACTGGATGATCAGACGGAGCTTTTCCAGATAGGCGTTCACCTCATCCGCGCTGCGCATGTCCGGCTCCGACACGATCTCGATCAGGGGAACGCCGGAGCGGTTGTAGTCCACCAGGGAAATATCCTCCCATTCATCATGGATCAGCTTTCCCGCATCCTCCTCCATATGGATCTCATGGATTCCCACATTTTTCTTTCCTGCCGCCGTCTCTATCTCCACATGCCCGTTCCGGCAGATGGGCAGATAGAGCTGGGAAATCTGATAGTTCTGCGGATTGTCCGGGTAAAAATAGTTTTTCCGGTCGAATTTGCACAGGCGCGTGATCTCACAGTCCGTCGCCAGTCCGACTCCCATGGCGTATTCCACCACCTGTCTGTTCAGGACGGGAAGTGAACCGGGCATTCCCGTGCAGACCGGACAGGTGTGGGTGTTCGGCTCCGCTCCAAACGCCGTGGAGCATCCGCAGAATATTTTCGTTTTGGTGGCCAGTTCCACATGAACCTCCAGGCCGATTACAGTCTCATATTGTTTTGCCATAGCTTATTTCCCTCCAAGTCTGCATCCATCCGTTTCCTGTGTGTCTACGGGACAGGCCGGAAAACGTCCTCTCGCCTGTTCATAGGCATATGCCGCATTCAGCAGCTTCTTTTCTTGGAAACAGTCCGCCATGAGCTGGACGCCGATGGGGAGCCCCTCCCCGCTGAGGCCGCAGGGAAGACAGATGCCGGGGAGTCCCGCAAGATTTGCGGAAATGGTATAAATATCGCCCAGATACATCTGAATCGGATCCGTCAGACTCTCTCCCAGCTTCGGCGCAGGTGCAGGTGCAACCGGTCCGAGAATACAGTCATAGCGGGAAAAAGCGTCGTTAAAGGCCTTTTTGATCATGGCCTTTACCCGCAGCGCCTTCAGATAATAGGCGTCGTAATAGCCGGAGCTTAAGACGAAGGAGCCCAGCATGATGCGCCGCTTCACTTCCGTACCGAAGCCCTCGGAACGGGTTCTTTTGTACATGTCATGAAGGCCCTCATATTCCGGCGCACGGTAACCGTATTTGATCCCGTCAAACCGCTCCAGATTGGAGGATGCCTCCGCCGAAGCGATGGTATAGTAGGCGGGGATGGCGTATTCCACCAGGCTCAGATCGAACTCCTCCACCTGCGCGCCAAGCTCCGCCAGCTTTTCCGCCGCGCCCAGAACGGCCTTTCTCACCTCTTCGTCAAGCCCCTCCGTAAAATAATCCCGGGGAATACCGATCCGAAGGCCCCTCACATCCTGAGACAGGGCCGCCGAAAAATCCGTCTCCCGCTCCAGGCTGGTGGAATCCATCACGTCTCTGCCGCTGACCGCTTCCAGCAGGGCCGCACAGTCCGCCACATCTCTGCACAGGGGACCGATCTGATCCAGGGACGAGCCATAGGCGATCAGCCCGTTTCTGGATACCGTTCCATAAGTGGGTTTCATGCCCACCACGCCGCAGAAGCCTGCAGGCTGACGGATGGAGCCGCCCGTGTCGCTTCCCAGCGCAAGAAACGCTTCTTTTGCCGCCACCGCCGCCGCGGAACCGCCGGACGAGCCTCCCGGCACATGCGCCGGATTCCATGGATTTCTGGTTACACCGAAGGCGCTGGTTTCCGTGGTGGAACCCATGGCAAATTCATCCATGTTGGTCTTACCAATGAGAATGCAGCCCGCTTCTTCCAGTTTTTTTGCCGCAAAGGCGTCATAGGGAGGAACGAAATCCGAAAGGATCTTTGATGCGCAGGTGGTCTTTCTTCCCTTAGTACAGATGTTATCCTTCACCGCCGCCGGCACCCCTGCCAGCGGGCCGGTAAGGGTTCCGTCATCGATTTTTTTCTGCACTGCATCCGCCTGCTTCAGGGCCTTCTCCCGGTCCAGCGAAATGTAGCAGTTCAGCTCCTCTTCCTTCTTTTCAATCTGCCCGAAGACCGCTTCCACCGCCTCCCGGCAGGAGATTTCCTTCTTTTTGATCTGCCCTGCCAGCTCCAGGGCCGTATATTCCAATATGCTCATATCTACCTCTTTTTTGTTGCCGCCGCAGGCGGCATTAAATTGTAAAAGAATGGCGAATCCGACTTATTATACAGCAAAAACGGGCCATGTGGTAGACTTTTTCATATTTATTCATGGGTATTTTCATATTTATGTTATTTTTACGGGGCGGGGAAACAGGCGGCTGCGTCGGAGCGACCGTTCAGATCCGTGCGGCGTCAGGAAAAGCGGAGCTGGCTTTGCAGAGACGGAAAAGGCTTGACGGAATCGATTCTTCGTGCTATTTTTGAAAATGAACCGATTCAAGTTGAAACGGTTCAAAATAGAAGATGATTCTGCAGGCATGAGAGCTGCAGACCTGAGCTTTCTGCATGGAGGTGAGAAATGGCAACGATCAGGGACGTGGCGGCCGATGCGGGCGTATCCGTGGGAACGGTCTCCAAGGTATTGAATAATCTGTACGTGAAGCCCGGAAACCGGGAAAAGGTGGAGGCTTCCATCAAAAAGCTGGATTATCGGGTGAATACCTATGCCAGAGGGCTGAAGGCGCAGCAGACTCACACGGTGGCGATCCTCATTCCGGATCTGATCAACCCCTTTTTCGCCATGCTGGTCAACGATGTGGAGCAGGTTCTTGCGGCGCTGGGCTACCGGCTGCTGCTGTGCAATTCCCACAACAATGCGGACCGGGAGCTTGCCTATCTCAACATGGCAAGGCAGAACAAGGTGGACGGGCTGATTGCGCTCACCTACAGCAACCTGGACGAGTATCTGGAGGCAGGGCTTCCGGTAGTGTCCATTGACCGGCATTTTTCCAGACAGGGCATCTGCTGTGTGTCCGGAGACAACGCGGAGGGAGGACGGCTGGCGGCCCAACAGTTCATTAAAACCGGCTGCCGGAACGTGATCTACATCCGAAACGGTTCCAATCTGGAAAACGAAACCCTGAAGAGGGGACAGGCTTTTCTGGAGGCCTGCAGAAAGGCCGGGCTGTCTGCAGAAGCCATGGATTTTGGAGAGGAAACCACCCTGCAGAAGGAGGGCGTCCGCAGGATTCATGCTTTCCTGGAGGAGATCGTCAGAGACGGCAGGTGCGAATATGACGGGATCTTCGCCAGCTCCGACGTCCATGCGGCTGTCATCCTGAAAAAGCTGAGAGAGCTGGGCGTAAGCGTTCCCCGGCAGGTACAGCTGATCGGCTACGATGGCCTGAGAGTTCTGAATGTGGGAGACTATGTGGTCTCCAGTATCGAGCAGCCGGTTCAGGAGATGGCGGTTGCCTGCGCGGACGTGCTGCTGAAACTGATTGAAAAGAAACCTGTCGAATCCAGCATCATCCTTCCGGTAAGGTTTGTGGATGGCGGTACGACGAAATAGAAATTCCGGGTAAAAATATAAGAAAAGGAGCAAAAAATGATGAAAAAGCTGGAAAACAAAATCATGCTGATCACCTATTCCGATTCCATGGGACACAATCTGAAGGAGCTGGAGGAAATCCTTTCCACGTACTTTAAGGATGCGGTGGGCGGCGTCCACATCCTTCCCTTTTTCCCGTCGTCGGGAGACCGGGGCTTTGCACCCATGGACTACACGAAGGTGGATCCGGCCTTCGGGGACTGGCAGGACGTGGAGCGGCTGGCGGACGAATATTATCTGATGTTTGACTACATGATCAATCACATCTCGGCCCACAGCGAATATTATCAGGATTTTCTGGAAAAGAAGGACGCTTCCGCGTGGAAGGACCTGTTCATCCGCTATAAGGATTTCTGGGAGGGCGGAGAACCCACTGAAGAGCAGGTGGATGTGATTTATAAAAGAAAGCCGCGGGCTCCCTATGTGGAGGCCCATTTTGCGGACGGCACCACGGAGAAGGTCTGGTGTACCTTTGACGAGGAGCAGATCGACATCAACTGCAAGTCCGAAACGGCGAAAAAATTTATCCGGGACAACCTCACCGGCATGTGCGGACACGGCGCGGCCATGATCCGTCTGGACGCCTTCGCCTATGCCACAAAGAAGGCGGGAACCAGCTGCTTTTTCATCGAGCCGGATGTGTGGGAGCTGCTGGATGAGTGTGCGGAAATCGTGAAGCCCTGGGATGTGACGATTCTGCCGGAGATTCACGAGCATTATACCATGCAGAAAAAGATTGAGGAGAAGGGATATTATGTTTATGATTTCGCCCTGCCCATGCTCCTGATCAACGCCCTGTACTATGGCCAGACCCGGTATCTGAAGCACTGGCTGGAAATCTGCCCCAGAAAGCAGTTCACAACCCTGGATACCCATGACGGCATCGGGGTGGTGGATGTGAAGGATCTGCTTCCAGATGAGGAGATCGACCGGACGAAGGAGGATATCTTCAAGTTCGGAGCCAATGTGAAGAAGATTTATAATACCTCAGCCTACAACAACCTGGATATCTACCAGGTGAACTGCACTTATTATTCCGCTCTGGGAGACGATGACGCGTCCTATCTGCTGGCAAGGGCGGTGCAGTTCTTCGCTCCCGGCATCCCGCAGGTATATTATGTGGGACTTCTCGCAGGGAAGAACGATCTGAAGCTGCTGGAGGAAACGAAGGTGGGGCGCAACATCAACCGTCATTACTATACGCAGGAGGAGATCGCGGAAGAGGTAAAACGTCCTGTGGTGAAGAAGCTGCTTCATCTGATGGAGTTCCGCAACGCCTTCCCCGCCTTTGACGGCAGCTTCCGGATGGAGGACTGCGAGGACGGAAGGCTGGTGATCGTCCGGGAGAAAGACGGCTATAAGGCCAGGCTCGATGCGGACTTTAAGACAAAGGAGTTTCATGTGTATACAACAGAGCCGGGCGGAGAAGAGACGGAAAGAGAATTTTGATGCGCTGTTCTGAACAGTTATATGCTGACAAAAGATGCAGGAAAAATACAGCCGGGAGCGGAATGGCTTCCGGCTGTGTTTTTTGCCCGGGTTCCACAGATACGCCCACCTAATACCATTTTTCTTCCAACAGAAAATCCCGGATATTACGGTGTCTGATCCCGTCCCGGCTCATATCGAACTCATCCAGAGTAACGACATACTTCGGAAAGTTGTCGCGAATGTGGTTATAGACTCCAAACTCCCGCTGAACCGTATCCTCCGAGGCCAACAGGTAGGCGACCTGAATATACAGCCTGTTTCCACGATCCTCACAGACGAAATCAATCTCTTGGCTGCCCGCCTTGCCGATGGTGACAGTATAGCCCCGGCGCAGCAGCTCCATGTAAACAATGTTTTCCAAAACCAGGTTGATGTCCTTCCTGTTGCCGCCGAACACAGCTTCCCGTATGCCGTGGTCGGCCACGTAATATTTCTCGTTGACAGTGAGAATTTTCCTGCCCTGCAGATCCTGCCGCTTTACCTGGTAGAATAAAAAGGCGTCGGTACATGCCCTGATATAGTTCAGCACGGTTTCCGGAGAAACGGACCGGCCCTCGCTTTTCAGATATTTGGAAATGGAGGTGGAAGAAAAAGTGGTGCCGATGTTGGAGGTAATGTAGGCAATAATCCGTTCCAGCATATCCACATCCCGGATGTTGTTGCGCTTGACGATATCCTTAAGCTCCACAGAGTTGAACAGATCCCGAAGATACTGGCGGCTGGCCGTATCATCATAGCGCAGATTGCTCAGATATGGCATACCGCCTGCGACCAGATACCTGTTGAAGCATTGCTGAAGACTGGCATCCGGGAAGACCGTATGGTACAGCTCGATAAACTCCGCAAAGGAAAAAGGATAAATCACAAATTCCACATATCGTCCGGCCAGGTAAGTCGCCAGTTCGCCGGAGAGCAGCTTTGCATTGGAGCCGGTGATGTAGATGTCACAGTCCAGCTCTACCCGGAAAGAGTTAATGCATTTTTCCCAGGCGTCCACTTCCTGAATCTCGTCAAAAAAGAGATAGACCCTGCCTTTCATTTCCGAAGCACGGCGGATAATCTCATCATGAAGTTCTCTGGAAGTACAGAGATGAGCGTTGCTCATATTTTCAAAATTGATGGAGATAAACTGGCTGCTGTCCACGCCGGAAACCAGCAGTTCATCTTTGATCAGATCCAGCATGACTGACTTTCCACTGCGGCGGATGCCGGTCAGGACCTTAATCAGGTCATTGTTGAGGAAAGGGCGGATACGCTTCATATAGGCTTCTCGTTTGATCATGGCAGTCAGCCTCCTTTCTGCAATGTCAGGCTTTCTAACAGTTTAATAGTATCACGGGTATACATGAAATTCAATTCAATATTTATAATTTTATAAGGTATAATTAATAAAAGTTATTTTTTAATATTATTTATCAGGTATAATGAATATATTACGCATACAGTTTTTAAAAATGGCATAAAAGACTATGGAAGCTTACGGGCTACCCCTTTGTTTATCAGATTTTCAGACTCTGATTATTCGGACTGTTACTTACCGCGGCACATTGATCTAAAATAAAAATTTATCGTAAATCAATAAAAATATATTGACTTTCAATGTGCACCGTGATATGTTGTTGACAGAGCAGAAAAAGAGAAAGGAAACGAGACCATGAAAGAAAAAACTCTGATCAAGGTGACCAAGCTGCTTCTGGACATCATGTTTTTCGCGGGGATTGCGGTGATTGTAACCCTGCCGGTTTCCATCAGAATCTACGGGTATATCAATTCCTATTTTGCCCAGTATTATGTACAGCTCATCATACTGTTCGCCGTATCCGGTATTCTGGCAGAACTGATCCTGTATGAGCTCCGCCGGATGTTCCGGACGGTTCTGGCAAACGACTGCTTTGTGGAAGCGAACGTGAAGAGCTTAAACCGGATGGGAACCTACAGCTTTCTGATCGCGCTGGTGACGGCGGGACGAATGGTTCTGTATCTGACCCCGGCGGTCATGATCATCATTCTGGTTTTCCTGATAGCGGGGCTGTTCAGCAAGGTACTCAGCCAGGTGTTTGACCGGGCGGTGGCTTATAAGCTGGAAAATGATCTGACCATATAGTGAACGAATCGAAATGGAGGCCGGAATGGAATGCCGCCTGCGTCGGCAGAACAGGAGGCCATGATTATAATGCGGCTGTTCGGCCGCAAAGAAAGAGGTAGGCATGTCAATCGTGATAAATCTTGACGTGATGATGGCCAAACGCAAAAAGGGGCTGACAGAGCTTGCCGGGGAAGTGGATATCACGCTCGCAAATCTGTCAATTTTGAAAAATAATAAGGCAAAGGCGGTACGGCTCTCCACGCTGAACGCAATCTGTAAGGCGTTGGACTGCCAGCCCGGAGATATTCTGCAGTATGTGGAGGACGATGAAGAAGACGGGCAGTAAAGCTGTCCGGACGGCCTGAAAGAAGATGGCAGAAAGCTGAAAGAGGGATAGAGTATGCGTGGTACGAACAGCATCATCTGTCTCCGGAAAGGATGGGCTTTATGGAAGAGAGAATGGAACAGGAAGCGGGCCGCACGGGAGCGGCGGAGCAGAAACGGGAAGCAGGGGGAAGCGCTCCTGCGGAAAACAGAATGTTTTCCGGAAGCGATTACGGGAGGCCGGTAATGGGGTATACGCCGACGGAACAGACGACTGCGGGGAAAGCATCCGCCCAGGCGGATGAACACAGGATTTTCATGAGGAAGAATTACGCTTTCTTCGGCGGAGCAAGTGCCCTGTACGCCCTTTTCTACACGTTCTGCCTGTATCGGAACGCGTCGGGAATCACCTGGCCTTTTTTCGCGGCAGGAACCCTTGTTTATTTTTACTCATGTACCAGAAGGTCAGGGGTTCCATGGAAAAAAGACAGTATTTTCTATCTGGTCAGCATCCTTCTTCTGGGCGTCAGCATTTTCCTGACAGACAACGTCGCCATTCACAACGTTACAAAGCTGGGCATTTTTCTGCTGGCGGTCAGCATGATGCTGCACCAGTATCTGAATGACAGAAAGTGGAATCTGTCCAAATACCTGCTCTCTCTGGGGCAGGCGCTGCTGGAGACCGTCGCTTCGCTGGGCTATCCGGTCAGTGACGGAAACGCCTGGATGAAGGATCGGGAGCGGGACGGAAAAAATACAAAGGGGCGGTATGTACTGTTGGGAATCCTGATTCTGTGTCCGCTGCTGGTCATCATCCTGGCGCTGCTCGCCAGCGCGGATCTGGTTTTCCGGGAGCTTTTCATACATCTGTTTGATTATGTGGAGCCCATTGACATCTTCATGGTCTGCTTCATGCTTGTCACCATGTTTTTTGCCTCCTACAGCTTTATTGCGATGTTGAACCGGAGGGTGCTCAGAGAGGAGTGCGCGGATAAGCGGAGGCAGGAGCCGGTGCTTGCGATCACGGTTACCTCCGTGCTGGCTTTTGTCTACCTGATTTTCTGCGGGATCCAGATCGTCTATCTGTTTCTGCGTAAATCGGGGCTTCCGGAGGGCCAGTCCTATGCATCCTATGCCAGACAGGGGTTCTTCCAGCTGCTTGCGGTCTGTGTGATCAATCTTGTGATTGTGCTGGTCTGCCTTTCTCTTTTCCGGGAGAGCCGGGTCCTGAAGGGGATTCTTGCGGTGATTTCCCTGTGTACCTGCTGCATGGTTGCGTCAAGCGCTTACCGGATGCTTCTTTACATTGATGCGTATCGTCTGACCTTCCTGCGCGTGCTCGTTCTCTGGGCGCTTGCGGTGATTGCGGTGGTGCTTGTGGGAATCCTGTGCAGCATTTTCAGACCGCATTTTCCGTTGTTCCGGTATATTATGGTTGTGGTGACGGTTTTCTACATCGTTCTGGCCTACGCGAAGCCGGATTACTGGATCGCCCGGTATAATATGGAGTATGTGAACCGGGAGACCGGGATGGAGCTTACGGAGGAGCAGAGAGCGGAATTCTACGGAGATTTCCTTTATCTGTCAGAGCTTTCTGCGGATGCGGTTCCGGTGCTGGCCTCGGAGGAGAATTATGAATTCTTATGCGGGCAGACGGATTCCATGAAGCGTTATTTTGACCGGATGGAGGCGAGAGTGGAAAAGGACGGTATCAGAAGCTTTAATGTGTCCAGGTATCTGGCGGGAAGGGCGTTGGAGAAGGTGCGGTGAGTGCATGTATGCAGTGTTCCGGAACTGAAAGAAGAACGCTTTCTTAATAATTCCTGAAACCCGTTTATAAGGTTGACAGGGACAATCCCGCTGCTGTATTCTGAATAAGACACAAAAAATTCACAATTCGGAGGAAAGCGTATGAAGAAGGCAGCGGTAATTTTTGTCCTGGCAGCGGTTCTTCTGCTGGCGGGATGCGGCGGGGGATTTGACGCTGACAGGTATGTGCTCGGCGTGCTGAACAACATCTATCTGGGGGATTCCACGGAATACCGGGAGATGGTGGATATCACGGAGGAGGAAGCGGCGGAAGAGTATGAGCAGGGAATTGAGGTTGAGGCGGATTTCTTCCTGCAGTATTACGGGATAGGCGAGGTTTCCGATGATGTCTATCAGCAGATCGTGGATATGTACAAAACAATTTATCAACAGTCAAAGTTTGAGGTGCAGGAAGCGGTGCAAAACGGCGATGATTACAACGTGGAGGTGCTGATCAGCCCTATCGATGTGATCGTAAACAGCGAGGATGACATCAGCGCGGCTGTGGATGAATTCGTCGCGGCGATGGATCCCGCGGATTATCCGGATGATCTGTCGATAAACGATGCGCTTGCGCAGCTGGTGGTGGACGTGATCAATGAAAATATGCCGGAGCTTGGATGGCAGGATCAGAAATCCATCATCGTTAAGGTGGAAAAGGATGACGCGGGTTATTACGGACTCAGCAGCGACGCCATTTCTCAGCTGGATCAGGATATGATCGCGTACTGACCGGGCTTTTTCTGGATAAACATAAAAAAGAATAAAAATATTCCATAAAACGAAACAGGACTGCCGATACACTCTGCAGTCCTGTTTTTGTGCGATACGCCCGGAGAGCAGCCGCATGGAGGGCAGGTTTACCTGCACTGACATGCGGATATTCGACGGGCAG
>ERZ780162.1111-NODE-1111-length-19267-cov-3.378045_pt1 | contig 19267 bp, 17 predicted proteins | sample MGYA00511474_ERZ780162 | MGnify/ENA primary metagenome ERZ780162 (study PRJEB29588, sample SAMEA2143633) | human gut metagenome | biome: human gut; feature: human-associated habitat; material: faeces | place: Denmark | collected 2008/2010 ...
AAAAGAGCGATTCGCGGCAGTATGGCCGCTGTCCATGTGAAAGCTGGGCAGCGGCCTTTTGTGCGATACACCCGGCAAGCGGCTGCCGTGCCTGCACGAGCAGCAGAAAGGAGAATTGGAATGGAAAGCAGAGAAACGCTGCGTCTGTTACAGAGCAGAAAATCCATGAGGGTATATGAGAAGAGGGAAGTGCCCGAAGAGGTAAAGCGGGAAATCCTGTCCGCATCGATCCGGGCAGCGAGTGCAGGAAATATGGCGCTTTATACGATTATTGACATAACGGATGAAAAGCTGAAGCAGCAGCTTTCCGTTACCTGCGATCATCAGCCTTTCATTGCGGATGCACCGCTGGTTCTTATTTACTGTGCGGATTACAGGAGATGGTACAGAGCATTCTGTGAGGCGGTAGAAGAAGTACGGCATCCTTCTTATGGAGATTTCATGCTGGCAGCGGAAGATGCCGTCATTGCCGCGCAGACCGCAGCGACTGCGGCTGACGCTCTGGGCCTTGGAACCTGCTATATTGGAGATATTCTGGAAAATTATGAAGAACACAGGAGGATTCTTTCCCTGCCGGACTATGTGGCGCCCATTGCCATGCTGGTGGGAGGTTATCCGACGCAGCAGCAGAAAGAACGCAGACAGACGCCCCGTTTTTCTGTTGACGATCTTGTCCATGAAAATGGGTACGATCTGGAAAAATCCGGACGGATGCCCGATATGCTGCGGGAAAGGGACGACTGGTCTGACAATTATGCTCAGCATGTGAAGGCTTTCTGTGAGCGGAAATATAACAGCGCATTCAGCGTAGAAATGTCCCGTTCGGTAAAGGCCATGCTGGACGCCTGGGTGAATGCCGGAGCAGAGGAAAAAATCTGACAAAGCGGAAGCGCATGTCCGATTCTGTACATGCAAAAGGATATGCATGCAAAGAAAATACGCAGGCAGAAGAGGGGATAAAAAATGAAGGAGCAGCGCATTGTAACTGAGGCGCAGGAGCGGCGGCTCGTACTGGACTGTGCCATGCAGGCCGGAAGCATCCTGCTGAAAAACGGAGCGGAAATTTTCCGGGTAGAGGAGACGGTCGCTAGAATGTGCAGCCATTATGGGGTGGAATCGGAGAAGGCCTTTGTACTCAGCAACGGCATTTTTCTGACGGCGGGGAACGGAAGCGAGCCCTTTTATGCAAAGGTGCAGCACATCCCCGTCAGCGGCGCCAGACTGGACCGGGTGGCTGCGGTTAACCAGCTTTCCAGGGAGATCGAGGAAGGGAATTACAGCCCGCAGGAGGTAAAGCGTAAGCTTGATGAAATCGAGCGGATGCCGGGAAAAACGACCGGTATCAGGCTTTTGGCGTCGGCAGTTGGAAGCGGCTGTTTCTGCTGTATGTTCGGGGGAAGTCCACTTGACTGCCTGGGGGCCTTTCTGACCGGTTTCATCCTGTATGCCTATGTTCTGAAGCTGTTCACTCCGCATCTGTCCAAGATTATCGGAAACATCGGCGGCGGAGCGCTTGTCACCGTCATGTGCATGCTCCTGTGCCGTATCGGACTGGGAGAAAGCATGAATTACATGATCATCGGATCGATTATGCCGCTTGTCCCCGGAATCGCCTTTACCAATGGGGTAAGGGATATTGCGGACGGAGACTATATCGCAGGATCGGTTCGTCTCCTGGACGCCATTCTCGTTTTTGTGTGCATCGCGGCAGGGGTAGGACTTGTCATTACCACTTACCACGGTCTGACAGGAGGGAGGCTGTTATGATTTCCGGAATCCTTTTCACGATTGCAATTTCTACCGCCGCCGCAGCGGTCGGCACTGTAGCGTTCGCTCTGCTGTTCGGCGTCCCCTGCCGTTTTTTTCCCTATTGCGGCGTGATCGGAGGGGCCGGATGGTTCCTTTACAGTCTGCTGGAAAACCGTCTGTCCGCAGCTGCGGCGACCTTTTTTGCTGCGGTGCTGGTGATGCTTCTTTCCCGTTTTTTTGCGGTACGTGAAAAATGCCCGGTCACGGTATTTCTGATTTCAGGGATCATTCCCCTGGTACCGGGAGCGGGCATCTACTGGGCTGCCTATTATATGGTGACTGACCAGCTGACCGAAGCAGCAGACGCGGGCTTTGCCGCCGTAAAGGCGGTTGCCGCAATCGTGCTGGGCATTGTATGCATTTTTGAACTGCCGCAGGAACTCTTTGCCATTGGCAGGAAGCGTCAACGAAAAGAAAAAAGGGGCGCTGACGGAAATTCCTGATCAGCCGTTCAGATTTGAGATTCCCGTTCAGAATACTCGGAACGGAGCTTTTTATTCCTTTTATTCGTCCGGATCAGGTTGGAAAATTTGTTATAAAACCAGAAGGAGTAAACGAGAACCGTGCTGATTTTTCCCATTTTTTCCTTTGCGGTCTTATGGTAGAGCGTCCCACCGCATCCGATGATCTCCCCGGCACGGATACAGTTGATGAGATCTGTTTCCGTTTCAACCGAATCGGGGACTTCCGTGTAGGCGAGTCCCACGCAGTCCGTTTTATGGGAATCGCTGCCTCCGAGTCCGGGTTTATGATATTTGGCCGCGAGCCTGCAGGCAATTGCATTGGATTCCTCATCCTCGCAGGCATTGAAGATTTCAACGAAATCAAACTGTTCCACGATTTTGGGATCTCTGCGGTAAGCTCTGGTATTGCAGAAGCTCATATACTTTCCTCCGCAGGGATGGGCCGGGCCAAGAACACCGCCGTAGGAGTGGACAATGGAAATCAGGATATTGATCGGGAGTCCGCGCAGCTCCAGGATGCGCAGCTTGATGGTTTCCGGAACGATGACCAGGATGTGGCCGCCTCCGCTGGTGTCATATTCGATTCCTTTGAATACTTTGAAATCTGTATATTTTTTCCCTTTCAGATGCTTTTTCCAGTATCTGTAGCCGTTATAGGTGTCATGGTCGGTAACGACCATTCCATCGAAGCCTTTTTCCTTCAGCAGTCTGATATATTCTTCCATAGGAACTCTGCTGTCTATGGAGCCTTCCTTCACATGGCAGTGCATGTCGATTTTCATATCGCTCATCCCTCCTGCCGCCGTAGGCGGCATAAATTCATAAAAAGAATGTCGGAGGCATTCTTTGCCTCCCTTCTTGTTTGTCCTTATTGTAGCCTTTTTTGTCATTTTTGAAAAGGGGGAATTGGAGGTATGAAAAAATTTGATCAAAATTTGCTTTCTTTCAAAAAAGATATTTTTGTCATTCCTTTTTGGGAATGTTAATGGTAGAATAAATGAGGCCGGAAGCCGGAGGGCAGAAATTTGTGCCGAAGCGTCACAAATTATCTGAAAAAAATTGTAAAACGCTTCGGAACGGAGGAAAAAATGATTCATTATCTGACCGGAGAAGCCGGCAGCAGGGCGGTAGCGTTTATCGGAATTCTGCTGGCATTTGCAGCAACCTGTCTGACAATGTATAAATGCATGGATCTTCTCCCGAAGGACCACGGAAGAGATTTTGCGGTAGAAGGGAAGAAATCGGCAGGAAAGCCGCGGGGAGCGGGCTTCCTTTTTGTTCTCGTCTTCATTGCGGCAACGCTTCTGTTTGCAAGGCCCGGAAGGGAAACGTTCATTTATCTGATCCTTGTGGGAGCGGCCATGATGACAGGATTTCTGGATGACTGCGCGAAAACGCCCTGGGGAGAATATAAAAAGGGAATTCTGGATCTGGTTATCGCGGTGATGACGGCGGTCACCTTTCTGAATTTTAATTCCAGCGATGTTACCCTTCTTCTTGCAGGCAGGACAATCACCCTCCCGCCCCTTCTGTTTGGGCTGCTGGCAGTGGTTCTTGTATGGGTCTCCATTAATGTGACCAACTGTTCGGACGGCGTGGACGGATTGTCCGGAACGCTTACGATCATCACGCTTGCGACGATTTACCTGGTGGACATGCTTCTTTCAGCGGAAGGACGGCAGGATAATTTTCCCTATCTGATTCTTCTGTTCTGTGTCTGCATCCTGGGTTATCTATGGTATAATGCTACTCCGAGCAGGCTGCTGATGGGAGATGCCGGATCCCGGGCCATGGGCCTGTTCATCAGCATCGCGGTTTTGAAGACGGGAAGTCCTTTCCTTTATATTCCGGTGGCGCTGGTGCTGATTCTGGATGGAGGCCTCGGTCTGGTTAAGGTCTCCCTTCTGCGTTTCCTGAAAATCCGGATTCTGACGAAGGTACGGACTCCGCTGCACGATCAGGCAAGGAAGGTGTGGGAGTGGTCCAATACGCAGACCGTTTTCCGTTTTGCCATCATTCAGATCATGTTATGCGCGGCGGTGATTTATATTGCATTGCCATGAGGCGGCATGGTATAATAGCCAGAGCGCCGGAAGCACTCTTGTGAGGTTTTGAGAAAAAATCCACAGGACGGCGGAAGGTTTTGAATCCGGCGCCTGAGGAGAAATGATTATGAAAAATGAACTGTTAAGCATAGGGCCTTTTACCATTCACGGGTACGGCCTGATGATTGGAATCGGTGTAATTGCCGCTTATCTGACTGCGGAATACCGGGCAAGAAAGCTCAGGCTGGACGCAGATCAGGTGTTTTCGCTGTTAATCTGGTGTCTGGTTTTCGGCGGACTCGGTTCCAAGCTCCTGTTCTGTCTGACCATGCTGGATGTGATCATTGCTGATCCGTCCTATCTGCTGCACTCCCTCGCAAACGGCTGGGTGGTATATGGAGGACTGATTGGCGGCGTGCTGGGCGGCTTTTTGTTCTGCCGGTATAAGAAGATCAATTTCCTTTCCTATTTTGATCTGGCGCTTCCATCTGTGGCCCTCGCCCAGGGCTTTGGCCGCATTGGCTGTTTCCTGGCAGGCTGCTGTTACGGGCGTCCTACGGACAGCCCCATCGGAATCACCTTTACCAATTCGGCTTATGCGCCAAACGGCATTTCGCTGATTCCGACGCAGCTGATCTCAAGCGGCCTGGATTTTCTTCATTTCTTTGTGCTGCTGTATATTGCGAGACATAAGAAGGCTGAGGGACAGGTTGGGGGCTTTTATCTGATCTTTTACAGCATCGGAAGATTTATTCTGGAATATTTCCGCGGAGATATGGAACGAGGAAGCGTGGGAGAGCTTTCCACCTCTCAGTTCATCGCAATCTTCACGCTGATCGCCGGCATTGTTATTGTGGCCGGTTCCAGGCTTATGGCTTCCCGGAATGTACGTGCCTTTCTGGTTGGCCCAAATGGGACGGCATATGTACCGGCAAAGGTTGAAGAGAATGAAGAAACGAAGGGTGATACAGAGTCTGTTTCTGATATGAAAGAAGGCGAAAAGGAAGCAGACGGCACATCGGAAACGGAATAAAATGGGGCAGATGAGGGCGGGATTTTTTCTCAGTTGGGGGAGACCCGCCTTTTTGATTAAGAAGAGGAGAGAATCAGGATGAAAAAAAGCGTGGTGGATATGCACTGCGATACAATTTCAGCGCTTCTTCAGATACGCCGCAAGGAGGCACATTCATCAGCCGGAGATTCCAAAGGCTCCGGCCTGGGAAAAGAGAAAGAGGGAGCGCTTTCGGATGATGGCCTGGCAAAAAACAGCCTGCATATCGATCTGAACAAAATGGAAAAGGGAGGATGGCTGCTTCAGAATTTTGCGTTGTTTGTAGCCATCTCCGAATGTGAAGATCCGTTTCGGGAGTATACCTGTCTTGCAGACCTGTACTATGAGGAACTGGAAAAGAATAAGGACAGAATTCGTCCGGTTTACCGCTATGAGGATATCGAAAAAAACATGGCTGAGGGAAAAATTTCAGCGATGCTGACGGTGGAAGAGGGTGCAGTCTGTAAGGGGAATCCAGGTAAGCTTCGGATGCTGTACCGGATGGGAGTCCGGATGCTGACGCTTACCTGGAATTTCCCCAATGAGCTCGGGTGGCCGAATGTGAGAATGCCTGAAAAAGGCTCTGATACCGTTCCGGATTTTACCACACCGGACAGAGAGCATGGCCTGACGGAAACAGGATTTGCTTTTCTGGAAGAAATGCAGCGACTGGGCATGATCATTGATGTTTCCCATCTTTCCGATGCTGGATTCTGGGATGTGGTCCATACTGTCAAAAAGCCTTTTGTTGCCAGTCATTCCAATGCAAGAGCTGTCTGCAACCATATCCGTAACCTGGATGATGACATGATACGTGCTCTGGCTCAAAAGGGTGGGGTAACCGGCCTGAATTTCTGTCCTTCTTTTCTGGAAGAGGAAAAGCGGGGAAACAGGGCTGTGGGAAGTCTTGCTTCCATTGCGGCGCATGCAAAGCATATTGTAAATGTGGGCGGTGAGGACTGCCTTGGCCTTGGCAGCGATTTCGACGGGATTCCGGTGAATGAAGCGCTTCCTAATGCCTCTTACCTGCCGCTTCTTGCGGAGGAACTGGAAAAGGCAGGCTTTACCGGGCGTCAGATTGATAAAATATTCAGCGAAAACGTACTTCGCGTATACCGGGAAATATTAGGTTAAATCAGGAGGACAGATGGATAAAGAAAGAAGAAACGGATCTGGTGCTGTGAAAAAGAAAAGGAAGAGAAAAAATAACAGGGATTTCTCCTATTATTATACGCATGCAGTGCGCAGGCTGAAAAGACACAGAAAGGAGGCGCTTGCGGCCACAGTGTGTGTGCTCATCCTGTGCTGTATGGCTGCAGGCGTCTGGGCACTTGTCCGCAGCCTTTCCGGGAAAAATCTTAAGTCGGAAATCGAAACGGTTGAGGATGTGGCGGGAGAGCCCATTGATACGGTAGAACCGTTGCAGAAGGATGCATATCCGGAGGTGAACGATTTTGTCGTCAGGTATTTCACCGCGCTGCAGGAGGGTAATGAGGAAACACTAACCAGTCTGCGCGACAACACCGGAACTGCTGATCTTCTCCGTATGCAGGAAAACAGCTCTCATATTGAAGCCTACACCAATATTTCCTGTTACACCAAGTCTGGGCTGACAGCGGATTCCTACGTGGTTTTTGCCTATTATGAGGTGAAATTTCAGGGTATTGATACTACCCTGCCAGGCATTGCCCCGCTTTATGTGTGCAGAAATACGGATGGGACCTATTATTTGCATGATCTGACGCAGGATGAGGATGCTGCCGCTTATGTGAATGATATTGCGGCTCAGGAGGATGTGGCTGCACTGTATGAAGAGGTAAATTCGGAATACGCTGCACGTCTGGAGGAGGACGAGACCCTTTCCGCATATGTGGAAAGCTATATGAATGATATGATGGTCGCAGTGGGAGAGGCTCTGGAGGAGCAGACCGCTGAAGAAGAAAGTACACAGGAAACAGCGGATGGAACGGAAGCGGCTTCGGAAGGAGGGGCCGGAGAAAGTACGGAAAGCTCTGATGGAGAAGGATCTTCCTCCCAGGGGAATGACGGCGCTTCATCCGGGTCTGCCGGCACTTCCTCTACTGTACCGGACAGCGGAGAATTCACCGTGAGCGAAACGGTTAACATCCGTAAGGGAGTCAGTGAAACTTCGGAAAAAATCGCGGTCTGTTATCCCGGTGAAACCCTTGAAATTCTTATGAAGCAGGCGGACGGCTGGACCAGAGTCCGGTATCAGGGGCAGACAGGCTATGTAAGATCTGATGTGCTGAAATAAAAAATTGACAGGAATGAAAATGAGAGAAAAGACCGGCGGCACCTGAAAATGGTGTGCGCCGGTCTTTTCTCTATCTTCCTGTAGTGTATGCTGCAAAATCTGGATCCTGTCCTCCTGTCTTAAGTGATAAAATTATTGTCAGCAGTTTTGATTCATACTCATTTCCGGGTCCGAAGGAAACGTAGATAATCGATGTAATGTCTCAACTGCTGCATCTCTTCTTCGGAAAAATCCTGAATTCCCAGCGGGTCAAAACACGTTTCCTTCCCGGGTTCTTTTGTCTGTTGCGCGAGAAGTTCAAGCTGATCCGTTGTGATATCCAGCGCCGCGCAGATTGCGCAGACTGAACTGTAGCTGGATTTTTCTACCCCCCTGTCGAAGATCGACTTCAGAGTCGTATAAGGAATTCCGGTCAGTCTGGCAATATCGGCGGTGCAGAGATTCTTCTGAAGCATCAGATTCTTCAGTATTTCATTTCTTTTCATTTTGTAAAAATCTCCTGTTCTTAAAAATATATCCTATTTTTTTATTATTGTAAATGTTATTTCCTGGCAATCCTGGCAATAATAATCGCTGATGGAAGAAAATCGCCCGGCTGAAGGGATTGACAAGTGCGATGAAATGCAATATTATACTGAATAGTTATGATGTATCGCAATCAGTGAGACATGAAAAGCGGCAAAATTCTGCTGCATCGTACTTTGAGTCATAAATACGAGGTCAAAATGATTAATATTGATTGCAGTAATCTGATCGGAGAAATGAAGAAGAAAGGAATTACCTGTCATGATCTTGCATTTCTGCTGGGGGAAGAAAATGAAGCAATCGAATCCAAAATGCAGGGAACGACGGAATGGATCTATGAAGAAGTGATTACCATTCGGGATACGTTGTTTCCCGAATATGAACTGGGCTATCTTTTTAAAGAAAAAAAGAGACAGGATGCGTGAATACGAAAAATGAAAAAAGCGTTGATAATTACCACGATCAGTGGTTTTGTGCCGCAGTTTGAAATGAATAACGTTTCTCTTCTGCAGGAAATGGGATTTGAGGTTCACTATGCATCTAATTTTGACTGTCCCGTATATGACTACGACAAAGATCTTTTTCGGCAAAGGGGCATTATTACCCATCCGTTGTCCATCAAAAAATCTCCCTTTCATTTTATGGAAAACTGCAGAGCGTTTCGACAGCTAAAAAGCCTTCTTCAGAAGGAACAGTTTGAACTGATTCACTGCCACAATCCCATGGGCGGCGTGCTCGGGAGACTGGCGGGAAGTTTCTATGCCCCCGGCGCTGTAATCCTGTATACAGCCCATGGTTTTCATTTTTACAGGAAAGCTCCATGGAAAAACTGGCTTTTATATTATCCGGTGGAACGTACTCTGGCCCGGCTGACGGATATTCTGATCACTATCAATGAAGAGGATTTTAAAAGAGCCGGCGGTTTCCGTCTCAGATATGGAGGAAGCGTCTGGAAAATTCCCGGAGTCGGGCTGGACATAAACCGTTTCGTTCCGAAGGAGAAGCAGCGGAAGGAACGAAAAGCAGAACTTGGATTTTCGGAGGATTCCTTCCTGCTATTATCCGTGGGTGAATTAAACCGAAACAAAAACCACCAGGCAGTCATTCAGGCTGTTTCACAGATACCCGGAACAGATATCTGCTATGCAGTCTGTGGAAGAGGAAACGGGCAAAAAGAACTGGAAACGCTGATTAAAAAGAAAGGCCTGCAGAACCGGGTCAAGCTTCTTGGTTACCGGAAGGATGTCGAACGGGTGCTTTCTGCGGCGGACTGCTTTCTTTTTCCCTCAAAAAGAGAAGGATTTGGAATGGCGGCTGTAGAAGCGATGGCATCCGGTCTGCCGCTCATCACATCAGACTGCCGTGGAACCAGAGAATATATGAAGAATGACATCACGGGAATTGTGTGCGCCAAAAACCGTCCGGAGAGTTATGCTGAAGCGATCCTGGAATTGAAAAATGATCCTCGGAAACGGTTTGAAATGGGCCGTGCCAGCCGGGAAAGATCGCTTTTCTTCAGCAGGGAAGCGACGGAAAATGTCATGAGGCAGGTATATGAAGCGGCCTGTGTACAGATGGAACACGTAAAAAAACGGGAAGAAGAGACGGTACATAGTGAGCCGGACCCGGCCAAAAAGGTCAAGGCCTGACGCAGGGGTGAGAGATATGTCAAACATACTGGTTACAGTGGTAATGGGTGTCTATAACCAGCACAACAGGGAAGAACTGGAGGAGGCCGTTCAATCTATTCTCATGCAGACGATGCAGAACTGGGAACTGATTATCTGTGATGATGGCTCAGATGGAGAAGCGGCACGGAATCTGAAAAATTATGAAAACCGGGATGAACGGATCCGGGTACTCCGGCATCCCAGAAACAGAGGACTTGCGGCAACACTGAACACCTGTATTGCGCAGGCAAAAGGGAAATACATCGCCCGAATGGACGCGGATGATGTTTCCCGCCCGCAGCGGCTGGAGATGCAGTATCAGTTTCTGGAAAAAAATATCCAGTATGCTTTTGTGGGATGTAACGCTGATCTGATCGACAAAGACGGTGTATGGGGTATCAGAATCATGCCGGAAAAGCCCTGCCGGGAGGATTTCCTTCCCTTTTCTCCGTTTATCCATCCTTCTGTCATGGTACGCAGAGAAGTCTATCTCATGAGCGGCGGTTATTATGTTTCGAAGGAAACCTGGCGCTGCGAAGACTATGAGCTGTTCATGCGGCTGTATGCGCAGGGCTATCAGGGCTACAACATGCAGGAACGGCTGTTCTGCTACCGGGAGGACAAGACCAGCTATGAGCGGAGAAGGTTTCGGTACCGGCTGGATGAGGCGAAGATCCGGCACAGAAATTTTAAAAATCTCGGCATGGCCGGACCGGTTACATGGCTGTATACCATCCGGCCGATCGCCGCGGGCCTTCTTCCGGTTCCACTCCTGATGTACATAAAACGACGACAGGTCAGAAAAGAGGTTGCGTTTGTTGAATCCTTTGAAACGGCAAAAGAACTGCAAACTGAATTATTACCGCAGACTGTTGAAAAGGACGCCAGAGCTGCTGGAAATCTCTGAAAAGGCCTGTGCGAAAGCGCTTTTGAATGGCACCGCAGAAGAGGCGCAGATCTGCGCCAGTATGTTTGTGCTCGGTCCGGTTCTGTTTGCTTTTGTTTCCTGGGTACTGAAGCAGGCGAAGAAATCCGGAAAACGCAGACTGTACTTTCTGGCGAGAGACGGCTGGCTGATGTATCGGATGGCACAGAGCATCTTTGAAGCCGGGAAGACAGAAAAGAATTCTGTCCCCGGCGCTTCCCGGGAATGTGTTTCTCCGGAATACGCTTTTCCTGAATGCCGATATCTATATGCTTCCCGTTATGCCTGGAGACTTCCGGAGCAGCATCTGATCGGAGAGAAAAGCCTGGAGCGGATCTGCAGGGGCGGCATGCATGTGACCTTTTCCGATATGATGCGCAGGGCCGGACTGACGGCTGAGGAAGCGAAACGGATTGCCGGGCTGGTATGCCCGGACCGGAATATGGACGAAGTCCTTTCCTGGGGTGAAATTCAGCGCCTGCGGGCCCCTCTTTCCAGATGCGGTGAATTCCGGACACTTGCCGATTATCATTCCCGCAGCCGGTATGAGGCCGCCATCGCATATCTTTCCCAGGAAGGCCTGCTGGAGGAAATTCCCTGGGCGCTGGTGGACAGCGGATGGATCGGCACCATGCAGGAAAGCCTTGCTCATCTTCTGGAGAGCGCAGGATACGGACGAAAAGTGGAAGGATACTATTTTGGACTGTACAGCCTTCCGGAGACAGCTGACAGAGGAAACTATCATGCCTGGTATTTTGAACCGGGTTCCGGGATAAACCGGAAGGCACATTTTTCCAACTGCCTCTTCGAATGCATTTTTACCGCGCCCCATGGAATGACGCTGGCCTATGAACAGGAAGGAAGAGACTGGCGGCCGGAGCTGGCCCGCCTTTCTCCGGAAAATGAAGGATGGGTATCCAGGCAGATGGAGCTTCTTGAACTTTATATGGAAACACTCATGAAAGACTGCGGCGAGGCAGGAAGCTCCGACGAATCTGCGGGAAAAAAACGAGAGCATCTGCAAAAGGAAGCGGGACGCCTCCGGGTTCAGGAGCTCCTTGCCGGCTTTATGTCCGCCCCGTCCATGGAAGAGAGCAGATGCTATGGAAGCGTTTCCTTCTCCGATGATGTGACGGAGGACAGGATGCAGCCCCTGGCGGCGCGCCTGACCGCACGGCAGCTGCTGGATCACCATCCGCTTCCCCGTCTGTGCCTGATGCTGTTTCCCGGAAAAAGGAAGCTGCAGGACAGCGGATGGATTGAAGGAAGCATCCGTCTGTACGGCGGAAGCCTGTATGCCTGGCACAGGGCGGGGGCTCTTCTTTATAAATATGCATTGTATGCGAAGATGCAGCACGGTTTCAGAAAAGGACGAAAGGCAGCTTAGGGAATGAAGAAACTGGAAGAACTGAAACAATATACTTTTGTCGTAAGGCAGCTTGTGGCAAGGGAAATCAAACGGAAATACTCCAGGTCATACCTGGGAATCCTCTGGAGCGTGCTGAACCCGCTGTTGAACATGGTAGTCCTTTCCTTCATTTTTACGAAGATGTTCAGCAGAAGCATTGAAAACTATCCGCTCTACCTTTTGACCGGCCAGACTATCTGGCAGCTTTTCACGGGAGCGACCAATGCGGCAATGACCGTTATGGTGGACAACCGGGTCATGCTCACCAGAGTCAAGTTTCCCATGGTGATCTTTCCGGTCGCGCGTGTCTACAGCGCGTTGGTCAATTACCTGTATACCTTCGTAGCCTACCTGCTGATGCTTCTGGTATTCCGGATTCGTCCGGGCATCACCATGCTGGCCGCGCCGCTCATTATTCTGTGCGTCACGCTGTTTTCGCTGGGAATGGGATACCTGCTCGCTGTGGCCTATGTTTTTTTTGCGGATATCAAATATCTGTATTCCGTTCTGCTCAGTCTCTGGATGTACTGCTCCGCCATTTTCTATCCGGTGGAACAGCTTCCGGAAGTGATCGGCAGGATCATAGAGGCCAATCCTGTGTACAACTATATCGCCTGTATGAGAAGTGCCATGCTGTATGCCGCATGGCCGACACAGGCGCAGTGGATCCGGATGTTTGTCTGGGCGGCCGTCATGTATGCGGTGGGAAGTCTGGTGTTCCACCGAAGCCAGAATCGGATCATGCAGACCGTCTGACCGGTTCCTGAAAGGAAGAAAAAGCTTATGAAAACAGGCAGGAAAAGAATCCAAAACTGCATATTGCTTCTGCTTCTGCTGGCGATGCCGTTTTGGGGCCTGACAGAAGTCAATGTACATGCCCAAAATGCTTCGGTTTCCTATGGGTCAGCGGAATATGTTCCGACGGAAAATGAGGAATTCGACATCGGCCTGTATATCCGGTGTGACGCTCCGGATTTCGTTTATACCGTAACCATGCAGTATGATCCCTCCCGAATGGAATATCTGGGAGGCGCGGACAGCGCGGAAAACGGCGTTCTCCGGTTCGCCGGGAACGGCTCCGGAGGGGAACGCCGGTATATGCTTTCCTTTCGTGCGCTGGCAGAAGGGGAATGCACAGTCAGTGTGACAGAGGTCTCGGCGATCACCGATCCTTCTGCGGGAATCATCGCGGAGGAAGGAGAAATGGGTGCCGGAATGGCGGACGAGCTGGCCGCACAGGTAGAAGCTCCCACAGTCGCGGACGTTTCCTCCATGGGAACGGCGGTAGTCCGGATTCAGCCCGCTGTGGACTGTACCCTTTCCGATCTTTCCATTGAACAGCTCCCGGATTTTGCCCTTGAGCCGGATGTATTTGAATATGATCTCACCGTTTCCGCAGAGACGGGAGAGCTTACGCTGGATGCCGCTCTTACGGATGAAAGAGCCTCCGTAAGCATTTCGGACACCGGGCTTGAGACAGGGGAAAACACCATCAGCGTTACGGTGAGCAGCGGAAATGAGTCGAGACAGTATCTTCTGCATGTGACAAGGCCGGAACCGGAGCCCGCAGAAGCTTCTCAGGAAGAAGGCCTGGAATCTGTGGCCGGAGAAACAGCGCATATGCCGATTACAGAGGAAGGCATTCATGCGGAGGACAGCGGGGAAGCGCTTTCAGCGTCCTCTTCGGAAGGTACGGAGGATATCTCTCAGGAAGAAAGTCTTCCTGTTATGGCACAGCCTGTGGAAATGCGGGACAGCGGTGGAATTTTCTCTCTGCCGGCCATCCGGTACCTGTTTCTGGGCGGCGGCGTTCTGCTGCTGGCTGCGGCGGGAGGGCTCGCCTTATTCCTGTGGAAAAGAAAGAAATCAGAAAAATGCTTTGATGATGACGATGAGATGGAGTGGATGGATCTGAATAAAGATGAAGCGTGGATCCGCTGGCTTGCGGATATGGATGAGGCGGATGAGGAAATGGAGGAGGCAGCTGCGGAGCCTGCCCCGGCAAAAGAGGAGACAGCTGTGAAACCTGCCCCGGCTGCCTCCGCCGCGCAGCAGGAGCAGTCCCCCGTCATTCGCATTGAAGACGTGAGCATGCGCTTTAAGATCAATGAAATCAATGCTGGGAGCCTGAAGGAATATCTGCTTGCCACCCTGAAAAGACAGAATAAATATCATGAGCTTGAGGCCCTTGCCCATATCACCTTCGATATTCAGAAAGGAGAGGTGGTCGGCATCATCGGAACCAACGGCTCCGGAAAGAGTACACTGTTAAAGCTGATCGCCGGTGTGCTTAAGCCCTCGGAAGGGAATATAGAGGTGGACAGAAAGAAGGTCCAGCTTCTCACCCTGGGAACCGGTTTTGATGCGGAGCTGACGGCCAGGGAAAACGTCTATCTGAACGGCGCGATCATTGGCTACAGCAGGGAATTCATCGATGAAAATTTTGATAAAATCGTAGAATTTGCGGAGCTGGAGGGCTTTATGGATGAAAAAATCAAAAATTTTTCTTCCGGCATGACCTCCCGCCTGGGATTTGCCATCGCCACAGTTGGGGAGACGGCGGAAATCCTGATACTGGATGAGGTGCTCAGCGTAGGCGACATGTTCTTCCGAAAAAAGAGCGAGCAGAGGATTAAGGAGATGATTCACAGCGGCTCCACCGTGCTGATCGTATCTCATTCCACGGATACCATCATAAAAAACTGTACCAAAGCGGTATGGATTGAAAAAGGAGTTCTGAAGGAAATCGGAGACCCGAAAAAGGTCTGTGCATCCTATCGTAAAATGGCGGGATGAGAGTTCCGTCAAAAAACAAAGGAGAGAAAGCCGGTATGGAGCTGATGACGCTCAGGATGAACGTTTACGGCATGCTGGTCAATCGTGTGCCGGAAATCAGAGAAAAATATCATAAGGTCCGAGACCGTCAGACTTCCTTTTGGCAGCGTCCGGCGGCATGGCTCTATCTCGGCACGCTGAACCTGGGATGGCTGCTGGGAGGAAAATATTTCAGAAAATATATTTCCTCCAATGCTAATACTGCAGGAGCAGCCGGACCGGATATGCGGACGGCAAAGCGGCTTCTGATGGATGAGGCAGAATCATCTATTTCCGTAAGGGAAACGCCTGAAGCACTGGCAGAACGGCTTTCCGCTTTTGACGTGGTTTCCTTTGATGTCTTTGACACCCTGCTGTTTCGTCCATTCTCCAGTCCGGAGGATCTGTTTTATATCATAGGGCAGAAGCTGGATTATCTGGACTTTCGGAGAATCCGTATGGAAGCGGAGCAGAGTGCAAGAGAACGCTGCCTGCGGGAAAAGGGGCATCGTGAGATCACCCTTTCCGATATTTATGACTGGCTGGAAGAGGAAGCAGGCATTCCAAAGGAAGAAGGAATGCGCGCAGAGGAGGGGACAGAGGAAATTCTGTGCTTTGCCAATCCTTACATGCTGGAGGTATTCCGCCTTCTGCGCAGGAAAGGAAAACGGATCATCGCTCTTTCGGACATGTACCTCTCCACCAAAGTAATTGAGCGGATGCTTGCAAAATGCGGATTTTCGGGAATGGAAGGCTGTTTCGTTTCCTGTGAGTACGGCTGTTCCAAAAGCGACGGCAGCCTGTACGGAAAAGCAGAACAGCTTCTCGGATCGGGCCGCTTCATCCATGTGGGAGACAACGGGGTATCCGATGGAGAGAATGCACGAAAAGCCGGGTGGGAGAGTATTTTCTACAGGAATGTGAACGCAGCCGGAATGCCCTTCCGGTGCAGGGAAATGTCGCCGGTTACAGGAAGCATATACCGGGGACTGGTCAACGCCCACCTGCATAATGGCCTGAAGCGTTGGGACAGGGATTATGAATGCGGATTTGTCTATGGCGGCATTTTCGCTCTGGGCTATTGCCAGTTCATCCACAATTATGTACAGGAACATGGGATCGAAAAAATCCTTTTTCTGGCAAGAGACGGAGATGTTCTCAGCCAGGTCTACTGCATGCTTTATCCGGAAGAGGAAGCGGCGGGAAAGGTCCGCTACGTTCTCTGGTCCAGGCTGGCGGCTGTGAAGCTTGCGGCCCGCTATTATAAATATGACTATTTCAGAAGATTTCTGTTTCATAAGGTAAACCAGGGCTTCACTCTGGAACAGATCTTTGAAGCGATGGAGCTTTCCGATCTGCTTCCCGGCCTGACCGCAGAAGGCGGAGCGGCCGGAACCTCCCTGCGAGGGAAGGATACGTTGACGGATCGAAATGTGCTCGCGGTGAAGGACTATCTGAACCGGCGCTGGGAAGAGGTGCTTTCCCATTATGAGAACCAGCTTGAGACAGGCCGCGGCTATTATGAAAGGATGCTGGATGGAGCTGCGAAGGCCGCCGTTGTGGACATTGGCTGGGCCGGAAGCGGCGCGATGGCTCTGGACGTTCTGATCAACCGGGTCTGGAGGCTGAACTGTGCGATCACCGGAATCCTTGCCGGAACCAATACCCGGCACAATGCGGAGCCGGATATGAGCGAGGCGCAGCTTGCGGACGGGAAGCTGGTCAGCTACCTGTTCTCCCAGTCCCACAACCGGGATCTCTGGGAACGGCATAACGCGTCAAAGGGCGATAATGTGGCCTTGGAAAAGCTGCTGTCGTCTCCCTTTCCTTCCTTTCGCGGCTTTACAGGCCCGGACTGGGAAGTGCAGGCCATGCGTCCCCGCTGTGACAAAGAAGCCAGGCAGGCAGAACGGATCCAGGCAGGGATTCTGGATTTCTGCAGGCTGTATCTGAAAAGCGGCACAGACTCCTGCATCGCCTCCATCAGCGGAAGAGACGCTGCAGCGCCCGTTTATCTGTGGATGGAAGCAGAACGGAGGCGGATGAAAAAGGAAGATATTCAGTGCGTTCTGGCCTGAAAACAGGCATGCCGGAATAGACACGGCATTCGCCATACAGCTTAAAAAGAGAGGTACTTTGACCAATGAGAAAAAGAAAAGCATTATCCGGATACCGGAAAAAATATGGTCTGCTGACAGCGGCAGCGTGTCTGGCAGTTCTGCTCACTGCCTGTGCGGGTGCGCAGACGGCTCCCGCCGAAACCGGAACGGAGTCTCCGGCCGATGTGGAAAGCGGAACGGAGAGGACGGACAAAGGAGCACCGGCGGAAGCATCTGCAGAGACCGTTTCTACGGGAGAAACCGGACCTTCAGACATGGAAGAAACTGAAACGTCGACAACAGAAGCTGCAGAATCCCAGGGAGAAACAGAGTCAGAATCGCAATCTTCCGCTTCAGACCTTGAAAACTGGCTGACAGATGACGGATACCTGAATCTTGCCGCCCTTCAGGAAATCAACGAAGATATCTATGCCTGGCTGGATATTCCGGGAACAGGAATCAGCTTTCCCCTCCTGCAGTCCGCAGAGGATGAATATTATTACCTGAGCCACAATGAGTCGAAGGAAGCGGACGACGCTGGCTGCATCTATACAGAGTATTTCAACAGGAAGGATTTTTCCGATCCAAATACCGTGATATACGGACGAAACGTGGACGGAAGATTTGCACAGCTCCACCAGTATCAGGACAGAGATTTTTTTGATACCTACCGTACCGTCAACATATATCTGGGGGACAGGGTGTTAAGCTATGAGATTTTTGCCGCTTACAATTACGACGACAGACACCTGATCAAAATCTATGATTTCTGGGATAGAGATATCTTTTCTTCCTACCTGGAAACGGTTTTTTCCCAGAGAGCCATGGACGCCTATGTGGACGATTCCATTGAAGTGACGGCGGATGACAGAATCATTACCCTCTCTACCGGAGTGACAGGCCAGGACGACAGACGATATCTCGTTCAGGCCGTCCAGGTTTCCTGACAGAAGAAGAGAAAAGAATGGAAAGAAAACAAAAAAGGAAAAAGAAAAAACTGCAGAAAAGGATTCTCATCGGACTCAGCATTGTAATCGGTGTGCTGTTTACAGCGGGAATTTCCCTGATTGCCGCCTGGCTGATCCTGGACTACCAGGGAAGAAACCGGCTTTTGGCCAAACAGGAGGCCGTTCCGGAGGGCATGCAGGACTTTGCGGCAGAGTCACAGGACTTTACGGCGGACACAGAGGGCGAAGAAACCCTTCAGACCGGGGAACTCCGCTATCATGGAAAGACCTATGCTTATAAAAACAATATCATGACCTTCCTTTTCATGGGGATCGACAAGACCGGGGAAATGGAAGCCTCGGAAGACCTCTACGAAGGCGGGCAGGCGGATGCACTGTTCCTCGCCGTACTCGACCCGGACGAAGAAAAAATCAGCATCATCGGCGTCAACCGGGATACCATGACGAATATTTCCGTCTATGACAGAAATGGCCTTTATGCAGGAACCCAGACCGCCCAGATCGCCCTGGCCCACGCTTACGGCGACGGGATGGAAAAAAGCTGTGAAAACACTGTAAATGCGGTCAGCCAGCTTTTCTATGGGCTCCCGATCCACGGCTACTGCGCGCTGAATATGGAAGTTGTGCCACTTTTAAACGATGCCGTGGGAGGAGTTGACGTGGTGATTCCCGAATCAGCCGCCGGAGCGGACATGGGAATTAACGGAACGCGCCATAAAACCGGATGGAAGACCGGACAGCAGGTTCATCTGATGGGAAATGACGCTTATACCTTTATCCGATACAGAGATACTGACCAGGCGCAGAGTGCGGAAGCCAGACTGGAGAGGCAGAAGACCTATCTGCAGGCCTTCATCGTCCAGGCAGTAAACGCTGTTAAAAGTGATCTGACCCTCCCGCTCACCCTGTATACAACCATATCACCATACATGGTAACCGACATCACAGCCCAGGAAGCAGTACACATCGCGTCAGAAGCGGTGTCCTACAGCTTCAGCGGAGAAAATCTGTACTCCATGGAAGGAGAAGTACGCATGGGCGAGATTTTTGAAGAGTTCTATCCCGATGAAACGGCCCTTTATGAGCTGATTCTTCAGGTTTTTTATGAGGAAGTGCCGGAGAGCGTTAAAAACGTGGAGTAATTTCCGATGAATATTCAGGTATTAACAGTGCGGGAAACTGCCTGTTGATATAAAGAAGCCACACACATACTA
>ERZ780162.1114-NODE-1114-length-19249-cov-5.601125_pt1 | contig 19249 bp, 16 predicted proteins | sample MGYA00511474_ERZ780162 | MGnify/ENA primary metagenome ERZ780162 (study PRJEB29588, sample SAMEA2143633) | human gut metagenome | biome: human gut; feature: human-associated habitat; material: faeces | place: Denmark | collected 2008/2010 ...
AAAAGGCGCCGTTGGAATCGAAAGAACCGTTGGGCGCCTGACTGACCTCAGGGAGAAATCCATGAGTGCTCAGAGCGAATAAATGTCAAAAGGCGTGCGGTAGATTTGGCGCTTTTTGACAAACGGATTTGTACATCGGCGTTGGCGATGCCGGAGAGATTGTTGGCGTTGATCAGCCCGATAGAATGGAAGAGCGCGTGATTTCGATGGCTCGGGACAACATCTATCCTTCCGTCATGCCACTTCTTTCTTTCAAACGCATTCGAGAGGGCGACAAAACGGTCGTTGCCGTGCATGTGATGCCGGGAACGGATAAACCTTACTGTACGGATCCGAGCGATATTGGCACGATCTATGTTCGAGTCGGTACTGTCAGCATGACGGCTTCGTACGCTCAAATCAGTCGGTTTGTTGCGCAAGCCAATCCTGTTGTTTGGGAAAGCCGCGTTGCAACTGAACAAGCGCTTACGTTTGAGTTTTGTCGTGCCTTTGCACTTTCCAAGAACTTGAACTTCAATCCTACGCAGGACTTTTTCTATGGCTTTGTTGACCCAAAGAGCCGGAGCTACACCAACTTGGCTTATCTGTGTTCGGACGAAAATCCGTACAAAATTGTCATTGCCGTTTTTGCCGACGAGGAGAAAGCGCAATTAGTGAAATCCGAAACCTTGTCGGGAAGTATCCTGAAATGCTTGCAGGATGCACAGGAATTCATTCTTGGCGAGTGTCTATTGCGCATGGAGAAGCCGACGGACGGCAGTCTCGAGAGGCAAAATCGTTATTCGGTGCCGCCTGACGCGGTACGCGAAGCGCTTGTCAATATGGTTGCGCACCGAGACTATACGCGTACGCCGCCGTGTGTTATCCATCTGACGCCGTCACGCGTACTTTTTTTCTCCGTCGGAGGACCCGCGGACCTCACCGAAGAAGAGATTCTTTTGCAAATCGCGACGAATTGCCGCAACGTGCGATTGGCTAATTTTCTTAAAGCCTTGCACTTGATGGAAGGAACCGGATCAGGTTTCAGCACCATTCGAAGCGCCTACAACAACATTCCGCTGCGGCAGCTGATTCAGGTGCTTGACACTTCTTTTTTGATTTCGCTGCCGAGACAGACTTTGCCTGTTGAGGTCCGACGTTTTCCAACGTATGCAGATGTCATGGCACTGGATTCTCAGACATCCGTAGAGGCGAGAATTATTGACTTGATCCGGAAAAATGGGCCATTGACGCGAGCTCAAATCGAAGAGCAACTTGCCATTCCTCGTACGACTGCAAACTACTGGCTGAATAAGCTAAATGAAAAGCAGCAGATCCTTCGGGAAGGATCTGGCAGAAACACCCGCTATGTGGCTCGGATGTCTTGAGGAAAAATGAGCGGCGTTTTGCAAAGCAAACGCCGCCCGAGATAAGCAGTGCACCCGTTTCGCGATTGAAGCGGGTGCTCATGGTGTGGAGATTAGTCTTCTTCGGCCTTAAGACTGAACTTGGAGGCAAGTTCGGCCTGCTTCTGGGACGGAACGGGTTGATAGCCCGACAGATCCATCGAGAAGGCGCCGGCGCCCTGCGTGAGGGCATGCAGACGCGTAGCGTAATTTTCCAGTTCAGCCAGAGGAACCTGAGCGCGGATTTCCATCATGCCGCCCGGGAGATTATCCGTGCCGACAATCTGGCCGCGACGGCTTGCGAGGTCGCCTGTGATGTCGCCCATGTAGCCGTCGGGAGCCGTGATGATCATTTCCACGATCGGTTCGAGCACCTGGGGCGAGGCCTTGGCAAGCGCATCGAGCATGGCCTTGCGGCCGGCCGACACGAAAGCCACTTCCTTGGAATCCACCGGGTGGTACTTGCCGTCGTAGACCGTTACCTTGATGTCTTCGATCGGGTAACCGGCAACGAAGCCCGTGGCGAGCACTTCGCGCACGCCCTTTTCCACGGCCGGGATCAGGTTGAACGGAATGGCGCCGCCCTTGACTTCATCGGCAAAGACAAAGCCTTCGCCGCGCGGTAGCGGTTCGACGCGCAGATAGACTTCACCGAACTGACCGGCACCGCCCGTTTGCTTCTTGTGACGAGCATGGCCTTCGGCCGAACCCGAAATCGTTTCGCGGTAGGGTACGGACGGCGTCTTGGTCGTCACTTCAAGCTTGAACTGTTCCTTCATGCGTTCGAGCACCGTACGCACATGCATTTCCGTCAGACCGCGCAGCACCGTTTCGTTCAGAACGACGTCGTGGTCGACCGAAAGCGTCGGATCTTCAGCAAGCATCTTGCCGAGCACTTCGCTCATGCGGCCTTCGTCGCCGCGGCGGGCCGGAGCGATCGCCAAGCCGAGCATGGGCTTGGGGAAGGGCAGAGGCCGCATGCGGATGTCGAGGTTCGGGTCGGAATGCAGGATGCAACCGTAGGTGAGTTCGTCGATCTTGTTGAGAGCGCCGATGTCGCCGGGGTGCAGTTCGTCGGTTTCAAACGTGTTTTTGCCCTGCAGAATCAACGGACGGGCAGCCTTGATGGGCTTCTTGTTGTCGTTGACGTACAGAGTGGAACCGGCAGTGATGCAACCCTGATGTACGCGGAAGACGCCGATCTTGCCGACGAACGGGTCGCTAACGACCTTGAAGACGTGAGCCACAACGGGCAGCATCTTGTCGGGCTGAGTCTGGTAGGGAGCGCCTTCCTTGTCGATGAACTGAGCATCGTTGGCTTCGCTCGGAGAGGGCAGGTGGCGGATGATCACCTTCATGAAGTCGCGAATGCCGATGAGGTTCTTCGCAGAGGTGAAGCAGACCGGAATGACGTGGGCTTCGCGCAGGGCTTTCGTCACGGGGCCGTGAAGAGTGGAGGGATCCACATCGCCTTCTTCGAGATATTTTTCCATCGTTTCGTCGTCGACTTCCACGACGCGTTCGATGAAGGCGCGGTGAACGTCGCTCACCGTCATGATGTCACTTTCGCCCGAATCCTTGTCAAAGCAGTCGATGACACGGGTGCAGCCCTTGGTGGGAAGGTTGATCGGCAGAACGCCGTCGCCGAAGGCTTCCTTGAGTTCGTCAAGAAGTTCATGAAGGTTGACGTCGGGAGCGTCGATCTTGTTGACCACGATCACGCGGCACAGACCGCGTTCTTCAGCCCATTGCATCATGCGGCGCGTCATCAGTTCGATGCCCTTGGTGGCATCGACCACCACGGCAACGGACTTGACGGCGTCGAGAGCGGACAGTGCCTGACCGACGTAGTCGGGGCCCCCCGGAGTGTCAATGACGTGAATGCGCACCGGGGTCAGGTCGGGCATAGCGGTGTCGATGTGCGCTACGGCCATACGAAGCGAGTGACCGACCGCCTTTTCCTGCGGATCGTTGTCGCAAACGGTATTGCCGCGTTCGACGGAGCCGGCTTCAGCGATGGCGCCGGTACGAACCAGCATAGCTTCGACAAGACTCGTCTTGCCCGAAGCGCTGTGCCCGACCAAAGCTACAGTACGAAGGTTTTCGGTAAGGTAATTGGACATCGCAGGCCCTCCTTCTTTCGTATGATGATCTCTGCATTTTGCTCCCGAGCGCGAGTAAAACTCAAGCCAATGACCTAAAGGAATGCGTGTCTTGACAAAACTGAAGACTCGGATTGCTGACGCGGCTCAAAACTTTGAGGTTTCTTTGCAATTGCACGGGGCGATGTCAAAACGAAGACAAAAGTGAGCAAAATTCCTTAGGCTAGATGGCTAATTTTGCGTGCAAAACCGCGATTTCCTTGAGTTTTTGGGCTTCGGCGTGGTACTGTCCGACCTAGAGGGCCTCCCGCCGGCCCCTTTTGTCCGTAACGCTTGAACGCAATCGACACGATTCGAAATGATCCTCGCGGCAGTTTTTCAAAGCAACATCAGCGGATACGCTTTTCCGGCGCGTCGTGATGACTGCCGCGTGGCTCGAGCGCGCCAAGTGTGATCGGATAAAGAGACAGCTGCCGCGCAGCATCGGCGGAAAGGAAAATTCCGTCGAGGGCATTGTGAGGACACTGTAGCGGAGGGAGATCGACAAAAGTCTTGCCTCCGCTTGTGTTTTCTGCATGCTTGGCTTCTTAACGGAAGCCTGTGCACGAGGAGCTGCCAACCCCCAGGTACAAACGATTTCGACAGAAAATGCCCGAGATCGGACAACAAGGAAGAACCAAATGGACCTTATTAAAAACTGGAAGCTTCATCTGCTGGCGCTTCTGATCGTGATCGTTGCAGAATCGATCGGCATGAAGCGTTTTGATCTGATCATTTTCCTGCCGCTGTTCTATGCCCTGATCATCGGCGGCATCATCAGCTACCCCAACTTCAAGATTCTGAAGTTGCCCGAAATGGAGCGCGCTTCCCGTGTTCTTTCCGTGGGCATGCTCATTTTGGTGACCAAGCTCGGTTTGGACATTGGTCCGAACCTGGAACAGCTCGCCAATTCTTCTTTGGCATTGCTCGTTCAGGAATTCGGTCACTTCTTCGGCACGCTCGTCTTCGGCCTGCCCGTGGCCTTCCTCGTCGGCATGAAGCGTGAAGCCATCGGCGCGTGCTACTCCATTGACCGCGAACCCAATATCGCCATTATTGCCGAGCGCTACGGGCTTGACTCGCCCGAGGGGCGCGGCGTGATGGGCATGTACATCTGCGGTACTGTCTTCGGTGCACTTTGGGTTTCGATTCTTGCAGGCGTCATTGCTCAGATGGGCATCTTCCATCCGCACGCTCTTGCTATGGGTGCCGGCATCGGCAGTGCCTCCATGATGGCCGCTTCCACCGCATCCATTATTGCTTCTCACCCCGAATGGGCTGAAACGGTGCAGGCCTACGCAGCTGCCGCTAACCTGCTCACCACCGTTCTGGGTATTTACTTTGCGCTCTTCATCTCGCTGCCGGTGACTGTCAAGGTCTACGGCTGGATGGATTCGCTGCGCTCCAAAAAAGCGGCTTGACGAATCGGGAACGTAACAACTAAGACTGCAAAGTTAAAGAGAGAAAGATCATGATGAAAATTTTGAATGAAATGAAGGATATGGTCTTTATCCTTCTGGTGACGGGTGTTTTCAGCTGGGTAGCCAACCTCATCAACATCCATCCGGATCTCGGTGCCAGCGCCATCGGTGTTTTCCTTCTGGTCGTGCTGGCTTCCATCGGCATCTTTATTTCGAAGCTTCCGGGCTTTCACAAGCTTCCGATGGTGTTCTGGGTTTCGATCGTGGCCGTGATGGTGTCCATTCCGGGCTTCCCGGGCGGTGACGTTGTGATCAGTTACACCAAGCAGGTGAGCTTCCTTGCGTTGACCACGCCGCTGCTTGCCTACGCCGGTCTCTCGGTGGGCAAGGACATGGAGGCTTTCAAGGCACTTTCCTGGCGAATCATTCCCGTGGCATTGGCCGTGGCTGCCGGCAGCTTCATTTGTGCAACGGTTCTGGCTGAAATCATGTTGGGCCTCGAAGGTGTATTCTGACGCCTAGTAATGCGCAGGCGAGCTCCAGCGGCTTGTGCGCCGTCTGAAGGGCTCGCCTTTTTTGTTGAACTTTTACGCCTAGAAACATCATGAGTAAGGAAGATCTCAAGCGCCGCGTGTGCGAAGCCATTCGTGCGCGTCGTGCCGACATCAAGGCTGTAGCCGAAAGCGTTTTTGCCGAACCCGAATTGGGCTTTAAGGAAACGAAGACATCCGACAAAATCAAGGCAGAGTTTGAAAAGCTCGGCCTGTCGTGCGAAACCGGCTGGGGCATCACGGGCGTTCGCGCCCGCATGAAGGGCAAGAAGAGCAAGAAGACGGTGGCGCTTCTGGGCGAACTTGACGCCATCATCTGCCGCGACCATCCTCATGCCGATCCCAAAACCGGGGCGGCGCACTGCTGCGGTCACCACGTGCAGCTTGCCAATATGCTCGCCGTCGGCATGGCCTTTAAGGACGCCGGCATCATGGACGAACTCGACGGCGACCTGATGCTTTTTGCTGTTCCGGCTGAAGAGTATGTCGAAATTGACTTCCGCAACGGCCTGCGTGAAAAGGGTGACCTGCGTTATCTCGGCGGCAAGCAGCAACTGATTGCCGAAGGCGCTTTCGACGGCATTGATATCGCCATGCAGATGCACGCCAACATCACAGACGATCCGCATGGCTTCTATGATCTGGGCGGCAGCTGCAACGGCTTTGTCGGAAAGCTTATGACCTATCGCGGACGTGCGGCTCACGCTGCGGGCGCGCCCGACAAGGGTATCAATGCGCTCAACGCTGCCATGATGGGCGTGATGGGCGTCAATGCCATTCGCGAACGTTTCCGCGAAGACGACTTCGTGCGCTTTCATCCGATCATCAACTCGGGCGGCGATCTGGTGAACGTAATTCCCGATTACGTCACGATGGAAAGCTACACGCGTGCAGCCAATGTGGATGCACTGCTTCGCTACAACACCGACATCAACCGTGCACTGCGTGCGGGTGCCGATGCCGTGGGGGCGACCTGTGAACTGCAGGATCTGCCGGGTTACCTGCCGTTGCGTCCTGACGAAAATCTGCGCAACGTGTTGCGCGACAATGCCGTGGCGCTTTTCGGTGAAGAACACGTGGCCGTCGGCGCACACAATGCCGGCAGTACCGAAATGGGCGACGTCTCGCATCTGATTCCGGTCGTACATCCGTGGGTGGGTTGCGCCAAGGGCGTTTTGCACGGTGCCAATTTCGTTCTCGACAACGAAGAAGTGGCCTACGAAAAGTCGCCCGAAGTGCTGGCCATGACAATCATTGATCTTTTGTACGACGATGCGAAGAAGGCTGAAGAAATTTGCGCCAACTTCAAACCCGTCTTTACGAAGGAAACGTACTGCGAATTCCAGGACAAGATCGCATCCGGTCAGTGATTTTCGACAGTCCTGAAATCTGAAAAAAAGAACGCGGAAGGAGGCGAATGCTCTTCCGCGTTTTTTTTTCAGAAATGGACTTAAGCGTCTGGATTGATTGTGTTGACAAACGGATACGGACCGCTGAAGTCGCTGGGGAACGGGAATTGACCGAAGTGTGTTACCCAACCGTCATCCAGGAAGGTATGCACGGCGTATCCCGGTGTTTCAAAGACAAATTCATCACCACCCTTGGGGGTTAAGTCAAGCAGCATCTGCAAAGAAACGGATGGTGCCGTGACAACGACAACTTTGTTTTTGGCAAGGGTTGCTACGGGGCGATGTAAATGGCCTGTACAGAGACGTACATCCGGCTGTTGCGAGAGAATGTCAATGAAGCGGTCCCCGTTTCCGAATGGTTCATCCATATAGCCCATACCGGGTTTGACCGGCGTATGGTGACAGAAAACCAAGGAAGGCTTGTTGGTATTTTTCATCTCAGCTTCAAGCCAGTCGAGTACACCATCGGGCAAAGCCCCCCAGTGAATGCCCGGTTGGAGCGTATCGAGCATGAAAAGCCGGTAGTCACCGAGATCGACCGAAAAACTCAAGTTTTCGGGACTGTAGACATTTGGGCAGAAGTGAGAGAGACATTCTAAAAATGGTTTTCTGCGGTCGTGATTGCCCGGAACCATGAAACAGGGTTTGGGAAGAGAACGGAAGATAGCATCAATGAGGTGGTAAGAATCAATGTTTCCGTCACAGCTCAAATCGCCTGAAACTGCAATCGCATCGTATTCATCTTTATGCTGGGCCAGCCATTCCGTTAGTTCAATCATGCGGCGGGCGGTGTTGGCACGTGCGTAGGCAAGTTTGCCGACCGGTTCGACGTGAAGGTCGGATAAGTGCAGAATCTTCATCATTTTTCTTCAACCTTACTGCCGGCAAACACCATCAGATCACTGGCAGGGATAATCATTGTTGCTTCACAGCCCGGTTCAATTCCGGCCGGGATTTCGGACATATTGACTTTCACAAGTTTGGTGTGCGATTTCAGCTCTACGGAAATGCGGATGAAGCTGCCCATAAAGTGAAAATCGCGTACGATGACCGGGACACGCAGCACGGGTTCTTTGTAGTTCTGCGCAGTAAGTTCAATACTGGCTGATTCGGGACGGACAAAAGCTCGCACGGTCATTTGATCCAAACCTTTCAAGCGTTCTTGGCTGGAGGGAGAAAGGTCGCTGACGGCAATCGTGCCGCCGTCAATATCCAAAATTCCGTTGGAAAGTGTTCCCTTGAGCTTGTTGCTGTTTCCTACGAAACCGGCCACAAAATCGGTGGCAGGATTGTCCCAAACATTTTGAGGCGTCTCGGCCTGATGGATGACGCCGCCCTGCATGACGACAATTTTGTCGCCGAGCACCATGGCTTCGTCCTGATCATGAGTGACGATGACGGCAGTGATCCCCAAACGTTTCAGGATGACTGCGAGCTCTTCTCGCACTTTGTGTCGCAAAAGTGCATCAAGAGCAGTCAACGGTTCATCGAGAAGGAGAACGCGGGGCCGGATGGCCAAAGCACGAGCAAGAGCGACGCGCTGTCTTTGTCCGCCTGAAAGTGCTTGGACAGGACGATCGGCGTATGGCTCAAGATTGACGAGTTCGAGCATTCTCGCGACGGTTTCTTTGATTTTTTGAGGATCTTCTTTGCGTACTGTCAGGCCATATGCCACATTTTCAGCAACAGTCATATTGGGAAAGAGGGCATAGGACTGGAACATGAAACCAATTTGTCTTTTTTCGGCGGGAATGTTGGTTACGTCTTTTCCGCCGATCCAGATTTGAGATCCTTCATCGGGAGTTTCCAGGCCCGCAATCATTCGCAGCAGCGTTGTTTTGCCGCAACCGGAAGGTCCCAGCAGCACGGTACGGCAGCCGGCTTCCATCGTGAGCGAAAAGGGGGTAAGCACCAGTGTCTCGCCGTAGTGCTTGCTGACGTTTTTGAGTTCGATCGAGACAGATTCTTGTCCCGGATTGAGGTTCTGATCCATATTTCTTACCAGTTCTTATTTGTTTTTGAGCGCACGGCGCTTGCTCAAGCGTTCCGGAAGTTTCTGCATGAGCGTGAGAAGCGGCACTAGGATGACAAAGAAGATGAATGTGTAGGCGCTGCCCACTTCCAGTCGCATTGACGCGTAGCTGTCTGCCAAGCCGACCGGAAGCGTTTTGGTGTAGGGAGTTTGAAGCATCCAGGAAATGTTGAATTCACCGAGCGAAACCGTGACGACCATCAGGGCGCCCGCCAATATTCCCGGCATTGCTACAGGAACGACGACCCTGCGGAAAGTCGTCCAGGCCGAAGCGCCGAGCGTGGCCGAAGCTTCCTCATACTGCGAAAGCGGTTCGACGCGCAGCACGGCAGTCACCGACCGAACCATGAACGGCAGACAGAACATGACGTGGCCGGCTAAGAGAAAGAAGATGCTTTGTCGGAAATAGGAAAAACCGCCCCAGATGAGCAGAATGCCCAGGCCGACTGCCAGCCCCGGCATTGAAAGCGGCAGAATGAATGCTTCTTCGATAAAAGCGGCCCAGCGCTTGCGTTGTTCACGCACCAAGACCCAAGCGGCAGGCACCCCGACGATGACGCAGACGATGAGCGTCATCAGAGCAAGACCAAGACTTCTGACAATCGTATCGCCGTACAGTTCGAGAACTTTGACGAGCCATTGCGTAGTGAGCCCGGATTTGATGCCGCGAAAAGCGTTGACCGTGAAGGCCGTGATGACCATCTGGATCACGGGCACCATCAAAAACAGGAGCGTAAGTCCGGTTAGAGCTGCTTCAAAACAAACAGCGCCGTTGAAGGATTTTTTTGCTGACATTGTTTGCTCCAGTTCTTAGGCGGCACCGGTAACGGTAGAGGAGCCGGAGAAGTGGCGCGCCGCGACAAGCATGATCCAGGTGATCAGTCCCAACACGACAGAAAGCATTGCTGCAGAGGCGATGTTGGCCGAAAGCGTAAATTCGCTGTAAATCGTGATCGGCAGAACATTGATGTCGGTTGCAAGCGTAAAAGCGGTACCGAAGGCCCCCATGGAGGTAGCAAAACAGAGCGCACCGGTGGAAAAGAGTGCAGGAGCCAGAGCAGGGAGCGTGACGTCTTTGAGAATTCGGAACGACGAGGCTCCTAGCGTTCGCGCCGCTTCCTCGTACATCGGATCTATTTTCTTTGCCGCTGCCATGACAGTAGTGACGACACGCGGGATTGAAAAGTAGAGATAGCCCAGGAAAAGGCCTGCCATGCCGTACGCAAATACGAGCTTTCCGGCTCCTAATCCCTGAGTAAACATGCCGATCAGGCCATTTCGACCGCCAAGCATGATGATCATGAAGCCAACGACTACGCCGGGGAATGACAGCGGCAACGTGATAAGTCCGACGATTGCATCACGTCCCCAAAAACGGTGACGTTCGAGAAAAAGTCCGCTTAGGCTTCCCACGAAAAGGCTGGCAAGCGTGACAAAGACCGAAAGCACAATGGTCGACAGGACACTTGTGCTGTAGCGGGGATTGGTGATGATTTCAAGATAAAGCCCTAAACCGCTTTCCGACGATACGGAGGCAGGAATAAGTCTCACCACCGGCAGCACAAAAAATGCTGCCAGAATGGTGATCGCCGGAAGCAGATAGAGCCACGTAGAACGGGATTTCATAGTGACTCTCAAAGCTTTGATTAGCCCTTGGTGGCCTTCAGGTAGGCTTCGCTGAAACTTTCCTGCACGGCGGCCATGCGGGCGTAGTCAATGCCGATTGCTCGCTTGTATTCCGAATCCGGGAGGAATTTTTCCTTAGCGGAAGCCGGCAGTTCGCCGAGAACCGGACGCAGATAGTTTTCCGCCCAGAACTGCTGCCCTTTTTCGCTGAGAACAAAATCAATCACAGCCTGCCCGTTTTCTCGGTGTGGTGCGTTTTTAACCATGCACATCACGTACGGAACCTGAATCGTGCCTTCCTGGGGGATGACAAACTCAATCGGCGCCTTGTCGGTGTATTTGGCTCGATAGGCATCGAAGTCATAGTCAAACAGAATGGGAATCTCACCGGACAAGCAGCGGGCGTAGGCAGTCTGCTTCGGAATGATCGGGTGGTTTTCAAGAAGCTTCTTATAGAACTCAATGCCGGGTTTGAAGTTATCAAGCGAACCGCCTAACGCCTGGTTTGCGGCCACGGCACAGGCATAGCCGACAAATGCGGAAGACGGATCCAGGAAGCCGACCATGCCGTCGTATTTCGGATCCAACAAATCTTTCCAACTCTTCGGGACCGGTACATCGCCCAATGCTTCCTTGTTGACCATGAAGCCGACGGTGCCTGCGTGGATGGAAACCCAATAGCCGTCGGGATCCTTGAGATTATCCGGAACAGACTGCCAGCCTTTGCCCTTGAACGGTTCGATGATGCCGGCTTTTTTTGCATTGATGGCAAAGGAAATGCCGAGGTACATAGCGTCGGCCACAGGGTTTTTGGCTTCGGCGATGACCTGAGAGACCGATTGGCCGGAATTTTTGTTGTCGATGGGCACATTGATGCCGGTTTCTTTGGCAATGAGTTGAAGCATATTGCCCCAGCCGGCCCATTCGGCAGGAACGTTGTAGCAGATGGCGGTTTTGCCGGTTTGTGCAAAAACGTTTGTGAAGCCGAAACCGCTCATCATCAGAGCGGAACCAAAAGCAAATTTGCCGAAGTTGCGGCGACTGATTGTGGTCATTTTTGTAATCCTGAAGTAGGGAATCAGTGTGGTGTTTCTTTGTTTTTTCAAAGACGCCGCAACGATAATCGGGAGGTATGTCAAAACGGTGATGGTTTTGTGTAGAGACGATGACAAGAAAAAAACGGCAGACGCACCGGACGTCTGCCGCAAATTTCAATCAGGTAATTGATTGAGAAAGAGTCAGATTAGAGCTTACCAACCAGTTCTGCAGAGGGCTTGAGCGTCTGTGCGCCCGGACGCCAGCGAGCAGGGCAGACTTCGCCGGGGTTGGCAGCTACGTACTGAGCGGCTTCCACCTTGCGCAGCAGTTCGGCTGCATCGCGGCCGATGCCGCCGTCGTGGATTTCACAGGCCACAACCTTGCCTTCGGGGTTGATCACGAAGGTGCCGCGTTCGGCAAGACCGGCTTCTTCGATCATCACGCCGAAGTTGCGGCAGATCACGCCCGTGGGGTCGCCCACCATCGGGAAGCGGACCTTGCCGACAGCCGGGCTCGAGCTGTGCCAGGCCATGTGCGTGAAGTGGGTGTCCGTGGATACGGAGTAGATTTCAACGCCGCGCTTCTGGAACTCTTCGTAGTGTTCGGCGAGGTCTTCAAGTTCGGTCGGGCAGACGAAGGTGAAGTCAGCCGGATAGAAGAACACGACGGACCACTTGCCGCGGAGATCGGCTTCGGAAATATTGATGAAGTCGCCATCCTTGAAAGCGGTGGCCTTGAACGGGAGAACTTCGGTGCGAAGAATGGACATCGGAGTATTCCTTATAAAAACAAGATTTCAAACTGGTGTGATTTGTGGCTTTCTGCCACTCATCGTGTGCGAAAAATCTATCAGAAGCACCCGCTTAAAAGGGATCAACAAAAAAGAAAAAGACAGCCGGGATGTGAGAATTCTTTTCTGTTACTCTCAGGAATCTTCTAATCGACTGAAAGTAAAGCAAAAATTTGAGCGGCCTGTTGATGGGGAGAGGCATCGGAAAAGGGGTGATATCAATGTCACGGATAGGACATATCTATCGGTCACAATGCGGCAATAAATTTCCGTTTTGTCTTGCTCAATACCGCCGCCTCGGCGTTAGGATTTAAAGCAATAGATCGCGATTCTTCTGGGAGTCCCGCTGTGACCGCCAATAGCTACTGCGCGCCGGCAACGCCGGCCGAACTCGAACGTTTTACGCCTTTTCTTTTTGAGCTTCTCGACGCCTCCTTTGCTGAGATTTCGGCTCGCTTCCTGCGCGGCATTAAAGTCGACGACAAGGACAACGGCACGCCCGTGACGCAGGCTGACAAACAAGCCGAAGCCATCATGCGACAGATGATTGATGGGCGGTTCCCTGAGCACGGAATCTTCGGCGAAGAGTTCGGCATCAAGGAAAGCCAGGAAGTTGACGGGGTTCGGTATCGCTGGATTCTGGATCCGATCGACGGTACCCGCAGCTTTATCACGAACAGTTTTCTTTTCGGCACGCTGATTGCGCTCGAGCGCGATGACGGAGCGGGATTCCGACCGATTCTCTCGTCCGTCAGCCATCCTGCAGCACGCGTGCGTACGGTGGGTTCCCTTTCAGGCACCACGCTTTACTACGACAACGGCACCGAGCCCTTGGTTCGTCCGCTTCATGTGCGCAATTGCACTCAGCTGCCCGAGGCAACGCTTCTTGCAACGAGCCACTGGACGACGGGGGAACAAAAGGGTGACAAGCGCATTCAAAAGCTGATCGATGCTGTCAAGCTCTACCGTACCTTCGGCGACTGCTTTGGTTACTTTGCCGTTGCTTCGGGCGGCGCCGACATCATGATCGACCCTGATTTGAGCTATTGGGACATCGCCGCACTTTTGCCGGTCGTGGAAGGTGCGGGCGGTACGCTCACATCGGTGACGGGCGGCAATCCGCTCAAGGATCTCTCGGCCGTGTGCACGGCGGGCGGCATTCACGGAGAAGTGATCGCGCTTCTCAACAGCGGCGGCGATCAAACAGGCTCTTGATGTCGTTTCAGAGGTCGTCAAGCGTCACGCAAATATTTCAGCCGTAATATCGCTTATCTCTGACGGAAAAAGGCGAAATTTGCGCCTTTTTCCGACCTAAGCGGTTGCTGTGGATGAGGTGACGGCGTTGGAACCGGAAAGCGGGATATCGATGCGCATGCAAAGCCCGTGGGGTTCGACGTTCGTCGCCGTGAGGGTGCCGCCGTGGCGTTGTACCGCACGCTTGGCAATCGCAAGGCCTAGACCGAATCCGCCGCCCGTCGGTTGATTTTTGCCGCGCACGAACGGCTCAAAGATCTTTTCGAGTTCGGAGGGATCCATGCCGGGGCCGCTGTCAGTAACGGTGATCACGACGTGTTCGTTTTCTTCCTTAGCTTCCACGGAAACCTGTTGGCCGGGACCTGAGTAGCGAAGTGCGTTGCGAACCAGATTCTCGACGGCGCGCATGAGCGAATCAACGTGCATGTTCATCAGGATGGAATCGGGGGACTGCAGCGTAACATGCGTACCGGTAGCCGATCCTTCGAAATCGGCATCATCGGTGATGGCTTCCAGTAGCGGCACCAGATCTGTCCGCTCGAAATGAATCACTGCGTTTTCGTCAAGACGAGCATAGGTGAGCAGCTCGTCGACCATGGCGTTGAGAACCTGTACGTCGCCTTCGATGCGCTGCAAAAACTCATGCGATTTTTCCGGTGATTTTTCCGCCAGTTCGACGGCAACCGAAATGCGCGCCAGGGGGCTACGCAACTCGTGACTGACGTCATGAAAGAGTCGTTTTTGTCGCTCAAAGAGCCCGTGAATACGTTCGGCCATGGCGTCAAACTGCCGCGCGAGCTCACCGATTTCATCGTGTTCGTGCCCGACTTCATTGGCAATGCGGACGTCAAAGACACCTTGAGAGGCTTTTTGCATGGCCCATTGCAGTTTTTTGATCGGACGCGTAGATGTCCACGCGACGCTGCCGGCAACAAACACGGAAATCAAAGCCGCTATCAGAGCCCAGCCCCACCAAGGCATTTTCCACATGATGAGTCGGATGGGGCTCGGCGGAATATCGGTGCGTACGGCAAAGAAACGGTAGCCTTGGAAAGGCCGCATGTGTCGGCCGTGTCCCCGCATCGTATAAACGCCTTCCTGGGGACCGGAATGTGCCAGACTTTCGGCCGCTTTTTGAGGTATGGAGCGCCCTGAAATTTCATGGCCCAAAGGATCCACAACAAAAACTTCAGGGCGAGTGTTGACTTCGGGATCTTTAAGCCAGGTGATTAGAGCATCTTCCCCGCCCCAGCGGGCAATGCCCAGTGCCGTGCCAATTGCGCGCTCAGCGGCCGGGCTGTGCTCAAAGGAGCCGTAATTCGAAGGTGCCTCGGTAAAAAAAGAAGAGGCACCCCAAACCAAAGCTCCCACGAATAGAAGCGTGAGCCAGATACCGGCAAAAAAGCGGATGAAGATGCCGCTGATGGATTTCAAACGCAACAATCCGAAGTCCTTTTGAGATTAGTCCAAGCGAACGAGCTGATAGCCCACGCCGCGCACGCTTTCTATGGCGATGCCTTCAACGCCTTCCTGAGCGAGCTTGTGCCGGATGGCACTGATGTGTACGTCGATGGCGCGATCGTAGCGGCCCATGGGTCGGCCCAGAATGCGCGGATAGATTTCAGCTTTCGGGACCGGCTGGCCGGCCGAGCGTGCAAGCATTTCGAGAAGGGACAGTTCCGTGCCCGTGAGCGGAATCTGCTTGCCGTCATAGTGTGCGCGGCGCTGAGCCAGGTCGATCTGCAGTTTGCCGACTTGTACCGGTCCGCGGTTGTTTTCGTTGCCGGCCACGCGACGCAAAATGGCGCGGATGCGGGCGACGAGCTCGCGCGGCGAACAGGGCTTCGGCACATAGTCGTCGGCACCGAGTTCGAGACCGAGAATGCGATCGACGGGGTCGCCTCGGGCGGTGAGCATCAAGACGGGGGTACGCCACTTTTCGCGAATGCGCTGCAGGGTCTCGACGCCGGAGATACCGGGCATCATGACGTCGAGAATGATGAGGTCAAACTCTTTGCTCTCGAGGGCTTGCAGACCTTCGGTACCCGAATGCGCGGGCGTGGCCTCAAAGCCTTCGAGCGTAAAGTAGTCGACGAGCAGCGTGACGAGCTCGACGTCGTCGTCGATGATGAGGATTTTCGAAGGACGTGCGTACATAAATAAAGCTCCCGAAAACTGAAACAAGCGATCGCAGCCGAAATGATTTGCGGAAAAACTTCCTCAGCGCTCACTCAAGGCCGAGGTCCTGTGTCAAGATAATTGCACAAGCTGAACCGTTTGTGCGGATTCGGCATTGTACTGAAGTCGAAATTTGCGTAGCTTTACAAAAGTCTCACGCTTCTTTGTAAAGACTCTCTTTAGATTACTGTTTAGGAAGCCAAACGGCACTGAACGAGGATTCAGATTTTTGGGTTTGGGATTAATGAAACGAACGCATCTCACTTTGACTGCCGCGCTCTGCGCCTTGCTCGCGGGGTGCGCGAGCAACACGGAGTTTCTGCAGGAGCAGGCCAAACTTGAGCCCGCCGAGTGGACGGCGACGCTGTTGGGCGACAAGACCTGGTGGCAAGCCTGGAACAATCCGGAGTTAACGGCACTTTTGCAGACAGCCGCGCAGCACAACACCGACATTCTGACAGCGCTTGCAAATCTGCGCTCGGCAGCGGCGTTGGCCGATGATGCAACGGCAGCTCTGTTTCCGACTTTTACGGCAAACGGACAGGGCTCAGGTAATCGAGCGCAGAACAATTGGTCGGAAGGCTGGCAGGCGGGCGCTTCAGGGGCGTGGGCGATTTCGCTTGCCGGTGGCAATATCGCCGCCAAGCGAGCGGCGGATTTCGAAGCGATGGCGAGCGCCATGACTTTGGAAGACACGCGCATTGCCGTGGCTGCGGAAGTTGCACAAACGTATGTGAGTCTGCGGCTGGCCTACGTGCAAAAGCTTATTGCTGAGATGACGCTTTCGAACTACAAGCAGGCGGCCGACATTGCCCGCTGGAACTATGAAGCGGGTATGTCAGATAAAACGGAAGTCGATCAGGCCGTTTCCAATGAAGAAAATGCTCGTGCTCAGATTCCGCTGCTTGAACAAAGCATCGACAGTTATCGCAACGCCTTAGCTCGCCTTACCGGTCAGTCCGTGGCAACGCTTGACGTGAAGCCTGCCGAAACGGTGCCGGCTGCGCCGATGGCTCTGGCCGTTTCGCTTCCCGCGCAGACGTTAAAGCAGCGGCCCGATATGCGTGCGGCAACCTATTCTCTGCAGGCCGCTTCTGATCGCGTCTATGAGGCGCGCAGTCAGTGGTTCCCGACGCTCAATCTTTCGGGCAACATCGGAACGAAGGCTGCGACCATCACAACGCTGGGAGCTTCCGGCACGGGAGTGGCAGGCATTCTGGCCGCGCTTGCCTTCCCTCTTCTGGACTGGGGCGCACAGGTGACGGCAACAGAACAGCAACTTGCTGCTTTGGATCAGGCGAGAGCCAATTACACCAAGACCCTTTTGGCGGCGCTGGAACAAACGGAAAATGCGATCACGGGTATCACTACGTCGCAGAGTCGAGCCGATGCGTTGCAGCGCGCTTTGACCGCAGCCGAATCGGCGGCCGATCTCGCCATGCAACAGTATTCAGCGGGTCTCACCGATTACCAGACGGTACTCAACACGCAGCGAACGCTCTATTCCGTTCGCGAAAATGAACAGAGCAACAAGGCCGATTTAGCTACACAGCTCATAGCGCTTTATCGCGCGATGGGAGGGGGCTGGAAGCCTACAACAGAAAATGGAGCGGCTGAAACAGAGCCGCAGACGACCGACAACGGTACGGCAGGATAAAGGACATGACAGAAAAGAAACTGACCATCAACGAATTGCGCGCCGGCACCAAAAGCTCTCGGGCGCTACGCATCGGCGGAGCAGCCGTGTTGATTGCTGCGGTGGCAGCCGGTGTCTGGTACTTCGGCTTTGCCGATACGGCCAAGGTCCCCGTGTACCGTACCGTTGAAATCACACGCGGTCCTTTGGAAGTGACCGTGGTGGCCAACGGCACCGTCAACCCGGTGCGTACGGTCTCAATCGGCTCCGAACTTTCGGGCATCGTTCGTAAAGTCAATGTTGACGTCAACAGCATTGTCAAGGCTGGCGACGTGCTGATCGAACTCGACGACTCCAACCTCAAGGCCAATGTCAATCAGGCAAAGGCTTCGCTTGCCAGCGCCAAGGCTTCTTTAGCCGAAGCCCAGGCTACGCTTGTAGAAGCCGAAGCCAAGATGCGCCGCTACGAAGAGCTCAACAAGAGCTCGGGCGGAAGGTTGCCCTCGCGTACGGAATTGGACGTTCAGCGCGCCACCGTTTTAAAGGCTAAGGCGGGCGTGCAGTCGGCTCGGGCGGCGATTGACGACGCGCAGGCAACTCTCGATACGCGGCTCACCGATCTTTCCAAATCCCAGATCAAGAGCCCGGTTGACGGAGTGGTGCTCACTCGCTCGGTTGAACCCGGTTACGCGGTGGCGGCGAGTTTGCAGGCCGTTGAACTTCTGACGGTGGCAACCGACTTGCGCGAGCTCGAACTTGAGGTGGACGTGGACGAGGCCGACGTCGGTCAGGTGAAGGAGGGGCAGGATGCGACCTTTACGGTGGCAAGCTACCCCAATAAGCGGTTCCCCGCCAAACTCACAAAAGTCGCTTACGGTTCGACAACTTCCACCGACAACGTGATCACATACACGGCCTACCTTGACGTCAAAAATCCTCAGCTCGAACTGCGCCCCGGTATGACCGCGACAGCAACGATCAATACGGCCAAAAGCGAAAACGCGCTTTTGGTTCCGAGTACGGCGTTGCGCTTCAAACCTGTTGTGAATAATGGTTCACAAAAATCGAGCGTAGGCATCATGATGCCGCCGCATCGTACGCGCGGGACCAAGACTGCCAAGGAAGTGTCGCTTGCTCAGTACCAGCGCACTCAGACCGTCTACGTGGTAGATGAAAAGGGCGGGGCCAAGCCCGTGGAAATCGTAACTGGCCTTACCAACGGGCGCATGACGGAAGTAATTTCCGGGCCGCTGCAGGCAGGTGACAAGGTTATTACCGATCAGCTCAAGAGCATGCCCTAAGGTCGATGGGAGCGAACGATGAGTGAACACCTCATTGAACTGCGTCGTATCGTCAAGCGCTATGGCACGGGGGAGGCGGCATTTAACGCCCTCGGCGGTATTGATCTGACGATTGATCAGGGGGAATTTGTGGCGATCATGGGCCCCTCGGGCTCGGGCAAGTCGACGACCATGAACATCATTGGGGCGCTCGACAGTCCCACAAGCGGCGAGTACCTCTTTCAGGGGTTGCATGTTGAGACGCTTACCAACGACGAGCGTGCACTTTTGCGCCGTCGGTTCATGGGGTTCGTTTTTCAGGGATTTAATCTCCTGGCACGAACGACGGCTTTGGAAAACGTGGAACTGCCTCTTTTGTACCGAGGTGTGCCGGCTGCCGAACGCCATGAACTTGCACGCGCTGCGCTCGATCGCGTGGGCCTTCTGCAGTGGGAGGACCATACTCCGGCAGAACTCTCGGGCGGTCAGCAACAGCGCGTGGCCATTG
>ERZ780162.1126-NODE-1126-length-19169-cov-3.809616_pt1 | contig 19169 bp, 18 predicted proteins | sample MGYA00511474_ERZ780162 | MGnify/ENA primary metagenome ERZ780162 (study PRJEB29588, sample SAMEA2143633) | human gut metagenome | biome: human gut; feature: human-associated habitat; material: faeces | place: Denmark | collected 2008/2010 ...
GGGAGAATCCCGCAAGCGGGATTCTTTTTTATGCGATACGCCCGAAAGGAGGCCGCAGGAAAGGGAAAGAGTCTTCCTCTGTACAAGCTTTTGTCAACATTCTATTCTCCCCGAACGTTTTATGACTGACGGCGTGTAAGGGCTGTAAGCTCAGTCGAATTTGCAGATATTGAAATAAATTAGAAAAATATCGAATATTAAACTTGACAAAAATAAAACTTAGATCTATATTGCAATTAAGTTAGAAATAAATAAAACATAATGTTCGATATACGTGTAAAGGAGAAAAAGAATGAAAACCAAAGTGAGAAAAAATCGTCCATTCATGCTCTATCTGATTTCCAGGATGATGAACCGTTTCGGCGATTCTATTGATGTGTTTCTGCTGAGCTGGCTGGTCTACGGTCTGAGCGGTTCCGCTTCTCTGTCGGCGCTGGCGGTTGGAATCAATTATGTTCCAACCATTCTGCTTCAGCCGTTCGTTGGAGCATATGTGGAGAATATCCCCAAACGGCGGGTTCTGGCGCTGACGGACATGGGAAGAGCGCTGCTTGTGGCAGTTTTTCTGATCCTGCATCTTACCGACAGCCTGAGCGCGGAGGTGCTGATCGCGGGAACCTTCCTCATTTCCACGCTGGAGGCGTTTTCCTCTCCGGCGGCCTCCGCGGCGATTGCCGGACTTTTAAAGAAAGAGGAATATGATTCCGGCATTTCCATGAACATGGGCTGCAGCCGGGTGATGGAGCTTGTTGGAACAGGCGCGGCCGGACTGCTGATCGCTCTGGTGGGAAGCAGCGGGGCGCTGCTGGCGGACATGACCTGCTTTGCGGTTTCCGCCCTTTTGATGAGCCGCGTGCGGATTGCCGGTGATGTGCGGGTGAGAAACGCGGAAGGCACGGAAACCACGGCACAGCGGGGCGCCACCTATCTGCATTCCCTGCGGGACGGCATGAGATTCATTCTGACCTCAAAGCCCATGATTCTGACAACCGCAGTCGCCGCCTTTCTGAATATTGCGGTTACTCCCTTTAACGCCCTGCAGACGGCGCTGGTGCAGGAAACCTATGGCAGGGGCAGCAGAACGCTTTCCGCGATGGGAATCTGCGTCACCGCCGGAATGATTCTGAGCGCTGCCCTGTATTCCGCGGTCACCGGCGGGCGTCATGCGAAATGGGCCGAAAAGCTGTCCATTGACAGGCTTCTCGTGCTGTGTGGTATAATGACAGGGTCTTATTATCTGGTTCTCGCAATGCTCGGCAGGGTCGTGCTGGCGGATGCCGCATTTTATGCTGTGCTCTTTGCGGCAAGCGTCATTTTCGGTCTGGTGGTGGGGCTTTCCAATACTGCTGTCTCCGTTTTTCTGATGCGCATGGTGCCTTCCTCCTATATGGCAAGGGCAACTGCGGTTCTGAACGCGGGCTGTACCGCCACGGTTCCGCTCACCTCCTTCGTGATTTCCGGAATCTGTACCCGCGCGGATGTGGTCAGCGTATTTTTCGGAATGGCGGCTCTGGTCATTCTGGCGGCTGTTGCAATGGCTTTTACAGGCGCGCTGAAGCTTCTGAGAGATCCGGATGCATGGAATGAGAAGGCTCCGGCGTAGGACGGCCTGGCGGAAGGAAGCCGTGGAGCCGTTTGACCGGGAAAGGCCCTGCGGTCTGACCGAAGGACCGGATTGCGGAGAGGAAAAAGGATATGGAACTTATTTTTGAAAAAACCAGCATGATGAAGGAAGCGATGGATCTGCTAAGCGTGGCTGTGAACACAGATGAGTCGGAATGGCGTAAGGTCCTGCAGGATCTGGAAAAGATGGGCGGAGACATGGAAGAAGGGATTGCTCTGCAGAGAGAGATTCTGGAAGCGGCAGGCCGGATCCGGGTTACGGATCAGATGCGCCGGTACTTTGAATGGTACCGGAAAAAGGGGCAGGGCAGCCCTGCCTGCAGCCTGATCCGTACCTTTCAGGCGGAGAATACGGATACCTTCAGGGAACTGAAGGAAAAGGTGCTGGACGGCCTTTCCGCCTTTCCACTCGATGCGTTTCCCGATTTTTCCTCCTATGACGTGCAGGATATGGCGCTTCCGCTTGAGGGAGAAAGGGGCAGCTTCCTTTCCAGCGTGAAGAAGCTGGATGTGGATGAGAAATTCAAGGCCCGTCTGATTTTCGCCTTTCAGGATCCGGAAGGAAGCCTGGATGAGCTTGGCGGCCTGCTGGAGCAGGCCGCAGGGCTTCTGGAGCCCTTCCGGGAGCGGATGGAAGCGGAAACGGTGAAGGGAGAAGAACGCTGGAAGAAATACTTCGCCTCCCATGATCTGGACGGGTTTCTCTCGCTCATAGGCGTATCTCTGGACAGCAGCGGCTGCAGCGGAATCCGGATTCGATGGAATGTGGTGCAGGGCGTCACACTTGTTCTGCAGATTGGGGACGAGAACAGATCCGGTATACTGAACGCTGGCATGGGCGTTCTGATCGATGAGAAGTCACTGCGTTTTCTGAAAAGAGGAAATGAACGGGAGGCGCTTCAACTGCTTGCCGATCCGGTCAAGCTGGATATTCTGCTCTATATCAGCCAGGTCCCGCACTATGGCAGGGAGCTGGCCGAGCGTTTCGGACTGAGCACCGCCACCATTTCCTACCACATGCAGGATCTGCTCAATAAAGGGCTGGTCAGCGTGAGCCAGCAGGGAAAGCGCGTTTACTACAGTCTGGACAGGGACCGCATCAGGCAGGTGCTGGAATGGCTGCAGAGAGTCCTTCTGGAGTAACCGAAGCTGTTGGCTGATACAGAGGAAATGTTTGAGGCATTCCTGCTTTTTCAATTCATAAACCGGATGTCCTGACCCGCGCACAGAGGGAAAAGCTTCAGATCCTGTGTGCCCAGATTCTCTCCGAAGAGCCGTACCGCGCTGATTCTGCTGTTTTCACAGGTTTTATAATAATAGATGCCCTTTTCTGCACTGACACAGCAGGAATAGGTGGTAATGTCACAGCGTCCTTCCGGTGTGATCACGCTTCCCCGAACCATGGAGACGGAATCCAGAATGTGAAAAAACTGAGATACCCGTTCTTCCTCTGTTTTTCCCTCCGGTGAATTCAGTTTATGAAAGGCCGCCTTCACATAACGGGAGGTGGGAGAGGCGTCACCCGGCAGTCCAATGGCACCGCAGCCCTGGCCGAACGATTGAAGGGATACGTCGGTGCTGAAGCGGTTTTCTGCGGGCAGAGGGGAAAGCCCCTGATACCGGTTCAGGTTCATCTGATGGAAGGGGAAAGGCGGATTATTGGTCAGCACACCCACCGGATCATCGTAGAGGAAAACGCCGTCCTTTGTAGCTTCCAGCACCAGAGCGCCTGTTCTGTCTGCCAGATGCCAGTGGAGGGGAGCGAGGGGCAGTGTGGCGGGTGCGGGCTGAGAAATGGAAAAGGGAACCGCAAGCGGCCGGAACCGGGCGAGTTTTTCTCTGGCCTCCGCAAGCGTCCCGCAGGTTCCCAGGATCCAGGGAATCAGCTCGTAGGGCGCGACGGCGTCAAAGCCTTCCGGAACGTCGGCTTCATAATGGGCATTTCCGGGGAAATTCAGCCCGGCCATGTAAAGTCCCTTTTCATTGACCGCCTCGGCATAGAGAGGATACCCTTCCGCCACATTTGCCATGCCGATCATGGAGAAATGACTGTCCAGAGACGGCAGCCTGTGAAAATGCAGGGGAAACAGGCGCGGCATGATAACGACCTGCTCTCCAAAGGAATATTCCAGATCCAGATTGCGGCCGAAGTAGCCGCCGCCCTGAAACAAAGCGATGCTTGTACACATAAAGACCTCCCGCCGGTTTCCTGACCGGCCTTTTATTTTGGTTTTTCAGTGTCTGTTCTTTCATTATATCCGGCTTTAAAAAAATCAACAAGTCTGCGCGCAGCAGTCTGTATATGGATAGTAATAAGTTGACTGCATGCGGGATAACGGGTAGAATATTTTTCAGAGCATTCAACGAAGGAAGTCGAAACGCAGTGAACAGAATCCGAAGCTATTACCAGGAAAACAAGACTATTTTTCAGACAATTTTTTACCTGTCCTGGCCTGCGGTGGTGGAGCAGGCGCTGCAGACGCTGGTGCAGTATATCGACACGGCCATGGTGGGAAGGCTGGGAGCGCAGGCTTCGGCAGCGGTGGGTCTCACCAGCACCATGACCTGGCTGGTGAACGCGCCTCTGTTTGCCATGGGGATCGGTGTGCTTTCCAGCATAGCGGAATCCATCGGTGCCGGTGAGGGGGAAAAGGCCAGACGGTACGGCATTCAGTCGCTGTATTTCGCCGTAGCGCTGGGGCTGATCCTTGGCCTCCTTATGGTGGGGATCAGTCCTTTTCTGCCCCGATGGCTGGGAGCGGAGCCGGAGCTGTACCGGGACGCGTCCCTGTATTTTGCCATCTGCTGTTCTCCCATGATTTTCCGTGCCTTCTCCGTCATTCTGGGAAGTGTCATGCGTGGAGCGGGGGATACCAGAAGCCCCATGACAGCCAATATTCTCATGAACCTGACCAATATTGTATTCAACTTTTTTCTGATCTATGCTACCCGGCCCATGCGTCTGGGCGGGGTGACGGTGATGATTCCCGGCGCTGGGCTGGGCGTTGTGGGAGCGGCCATCGGAACGGCTGTGGCCTACTGTGTGGGCGGCATTTTCATGATTGCAGTATACTGGAAAAATCCGATCCTTTCTCCAAAAGGACATCCGCTGCGGTTTGACCGGACACTTGCGGCCAAATGCCTGCGGATCGGTACACCTGTGGCCATGGAGCGGATCAGTGCCTGTCTGGGGCAGGTGGTGTTCACCTCCCTGGTGACGCGGCTTGGCACGCTGGCCCTCGCAACTCATTCCATCGCCATTACCGCAGAGCAGGCCTTCTATATTCCCGGCTACGGCATGCAGGCCGCCGCCTCCACCATGGCGGGCAATGCTCTGGGAAAGCGGGATGAAAAGGAATTCAGGCAGGTGACCAGAACTATTGCCGCCATCGCCGTGATTCTGATGACAGCCACAGGCGCGCTTCTGTTTTCCTTCCCGGGACAGATGATGTCTCTGTTTACGGAGGATGCGCAGGTCATCGCCGGGGGGATCACGGTACTTCGGATCGTGGCGGTTTCCGAGCCCATGTTTGCGGCTCTGATCATTTTTGAAGGCGTCTTTAACGGAATTGGGGATACCAGAGCTCCCTTCGTGTTCTCCATTATTTCCATGTGGGGCGTGCGCATTGCGGGAACCTGTTTCTGTGTGCTTTTTCTTCATGCCGGACTGGAGCTGGTGTGGGTGTGCATGGTAGGAGACAACGTGACCCGATGTCTGCTGCTGGGGCACAGATTTGTAAAAGGCTCAAGGAGCAAAGGCTGTTCCTGGAGAAAGCGGTTTGGAGCGGAGCAATGAAGACAGCAGAAAAATAAACAGGAAAGAGGCCGTCTGCGGCCGGTACAGGAATATTTTATGGTACAGAAGGAAAAGCTGGTACAGTTTTATTTTAATCAATACAGGGACTGGGCAAAAGCATTTAAAAAGAAGAACAACGATGGAAGAAAAACCTATGAGCAGAGGATCGACCGGCTGCTGGAGGACATGCAGGCTCCCAGAAACCGCATCTCTCAGGCTCATCTGGAGGAATTTCACAGGCAGCTGAGGAACGTGGCCTATTTCGCCTTCCGGGAGGGAAACCAGTTTGCCGTCATGAAGATCCGCGACCTGCTTCTGGAAGAGCTGGTGCGCCTGGATCTGGACAGCATGCGCCCGGAGGATCAGGAGCTGCTCACGGCCCGCTTTCTGGACTACCTGCGGGAGGAGAAGCCCTATGAAATCTGTCAGCGCACTATCGGAAGGCTGGCGGCAAGCTATGCGGGCGCGGGCATCCGCAGCCAGATCATCGACATGGTTCCCGCCAGGCCGGAGACGGAATTTCAGCAGACCCGCCAGATGAACCGCCATTTCGTCCTCCATATCGGCCCCACCAACTGCGGCAAGACCTATCAGGCGCTGGAACGCCTCAGAAAGGCGGAGTCAGGCGTTTATCTGGGACCGCTGCGCCTTCTGGCCCTGGAGGTTTATGAGAAGATCAAGGACGCAGGCATCCCCTGCACCATGCTCACCGGCGAGGAACGCATCTACGAAGACAACAGCCGGATCATTTCATCCACCGTGGAAATGCTGGACATCGACCAGAAATATGAGGTGGCGGTCATCGATGAGGCCCAGATGATAGCCGATCCCGACCGGGGCCATTCCTGGACCAGAGCCATTCTGGGCGTGCAGGCACAGGAGATCCATGTATGCATGAGTCCCGCCGCCGAAAAGGTAATCACCCACCTGATTTCCCTGTGTGGGGATACCTGCGAAATTCACCGTTATGAACGCAAAACCGCGCTGATGTGCGAGGCGGTCCCCGTCCGCTTCCCGGAGGATGTACAGGAGGGGGACGCCCTGATCGTGTTCACCAAACGTGCCGTTCTGGATATTGCGGGACGGCTGGAGAGAAACGGCGTCCGTGCCAGTGTCATCTACGGAAGCCTTCCTCCGGAGATCCGCCGCAGGCAGATACGCCTGTTTTCCAGCCACCAGACGAAGGTGGTGGTCTCCACCGATGCCATCGGCATGGGGCTGAACCTCCCCGTGAAAAGGATCGTTTTCGTTCAGACGGACAAATTTGACGGCAGCCATACCCGCCCCTTAAAAACCTCGGAAATCCGCCAGATCGCGGGACGGGCCGGACGCTATGGAATTTACGATACCGGCTATGTGAGCGCCGTGGGAGAGGAAGGGCTGGAATATATCCACGCCCACTTTGATGAGGCGGAGCCGGAGATCGATCATGTGAGTCTGGGCTTTCCTCAGGTGCTGCTGGATATGGATGAGCCCCTGGATGCCGTCCTGAAAATCTGGAAAAGCGTGGAAACCCCGCCGCCTTTTGAGAAGATCAGCATTGAGGAGGTGCTGTTCCTCTATGAAAAAGCGTTTAAGGACAGAAAGGAGATCGACGGCTTCGAGGACAAGCACATGCTCTATCGCATGCTGACCTGCTCTCTGGACATCAAAAACAGGGACATCGTGGATCTGTGGCTCTACTACTGCAAAACCTATACGGCGGACGTGTCCCTGCATTTCCCCTCCCTGATGATGTGCAGTGACAACGGTCTGATGAAATATGAAACCTTCTATAAAATGCTGGATCTCTACTACCAGTTTTCCATCCGCCTGGGCAAGGAAATCGATGCTGACCGCCTGTCCGCGGAGAGGGAAAAAACGGAAGAGACCATCATGCGCTACCTGACGAAGGATAAGCGGGACTACATCCGTAAGTGCCAGTACTGCGGCGCACTCCTTCCCCTGGGCGCACAGGGCCGCATCTGCGACGCCTGCTATGCTCAGATGAAGGGAAACCGCAGCCTCTTCGCCCGCCGCAGGGGAAGCGGAAGGAGCGGCGCTGGAAAGAAGGATACAGGAAGGGAAAGCGCAGGAGGCGCAGGAAAACGCAGACGCGGGGGAAGGCGGAAGGCCTCTCCGGAAGAGATGAGGAATATCACGCCGGAAGAAATGCGGAAGAACACAGGAAGTGCCAGACCGGAAGAAAAGCAGAAGTATGTCGGGAATGCTCCGGTGGAGGGAAGCCCGGACGGGAGTGTAAAGAAAAAGCGCAGGCGCAGACGGCCCGGAAGAAGGAAAAGCGCCGCGGCGGCTGCACAGCAGCCGGAAAGCGCGGCAGAATAAAGGAGGCTGGCACTGCCAAAGAACGGCTGTCGCCGTTCTTTTATGAATAGAATGCCGCTTCCCGGCGGCAAAAAGGAGGTAACAGATGGAATGCAGAATCATACCGATTGACGAACAGACCTGGAGGCTGGAGGAAGAGGGCGTCCGTTTCTTCCTGCTGACAGGAAGCAGAAGCGCCCTTCTCATCGACAGCGGCATGCAGACGCACAATGCGAAGAAGCTTGCGGAAGGACTGACTGCCCTCCCCCTGTCCCTTCTCAATACCCATGCTGACATTGATCATATCGGAAGCAACGCGGAATTTGACGCCGTTTACATGAATCCGGCGGAGCTGGTCAATTATCCTCTGGCGAAAAAGGCTTCGGACATCATTCCCATTCGGGATGGCAACAGCATCGATCTGGGCGGCCGCCGCCTGGAGGTGATCGAGATCCCCGGCCATACGCCGGGCAGTATCGCCATTCTGGATGTGGAGCGCCGCGTCCTTTTTTCCGGAGATACCGTCCAGGACGGAAGCATTTTTCTTTTCGGCCCCATGCGCAATATCCCTGCCTTCTATCACAGCCTGAAGCGTCTGGAGAGCATGACCGGCCGCTTTGACCTGGTCTATCCCTCCCATGGAAGCTTTCCGGTGAAAAAAGAGTTAATCTCCCGTCTGGTTTCTCAGACAGCCAGGCTGGAACGGGGAGAACTTGCATTCACGGACGCGCAGTTCCATGGAATTCCGCTGAAACAGTATGATGTGGGAGCCGCCGTGTTCCTGTGCGATGCGGATTATGGACAGGACGGCGGGAAAGAAAGACAGGAAACGCTGTAGAGTGCCGGGAGGGATGGAATGAAACGGATCGTGCGAAAGGAAGAGGGACTGATTCTTACCTGCCTGCTTCCGGAAGGCCGGATGGAGAACGGAGCGATGGATTCCCGGCCCGGCCTGATTTATTTTCATGGCGCGCAGGAGGAGCAACGTCTGCCGGAGAAGCTTCTGGAAGCTGCGAATACGGCCTGCGTCTGCATTTCAGGCGAAGACTGGAACCGGGACCTGACGCCCTGGCCTGCTGAGGGGGTTTTTAAAAGAGGGGAGAATTTTGGGGGAAAGGCGGACGCCTACCTCGCCCTTCTTACGGAAACAATCATTCCCCGTACGGAGGAGGCGTTGGCTCTCATTCCCCGCTTCCGTGCTCTGGCAGGTGTGTCTCTTGCCGGGCTTTTTTCCGTATATGCGGCATACCGGACGGATCTTTTTAGCCGGATCGCCAGCATTTCCGGTTCCCTCTGGTACGATGATTTCCCTGCCTTCATGCGGACGCACAGGCCCTCCGGGCGGCTGGAGAGGGCCTATTTTTCTCTGGGCGACAGGGAAAGGAAAACCGGAAACCGCCGTATGGCACGGGTGGAGGACTGCACGCTGGAAGCGGTGAAGCTTCTGCGGGAGACACTTGGAGATGGCGGAGGAGAGCGGGTTTTCTTCGAATACAATCCTGGGAATCATTTTGCCGATTCGGAAGGCAGGATGGAAAAGGCGTTCCGGTGGCTCCTGCGGGAGGAATGAGGAAAAGCAGGATCGGCTCTGGCATCAGATAGATGATAAGAAAACGGGAAGCTGTTTGAGAAAGGAAATGTTTATGAAACAGGAAACCATTGATCAGGTAATAAAATTCAGAGACGAACGGAACTGGAAGCAGTTCCACACCCCGAAGGATCTGGCCATTTCCATCAGCCTGGAGGCCGCAGAGCTTCTGGAGGTCTTTCAGTGGAGCCGGGACGATGTGTGGTGCAGGGAGAAAATGGAAAACATGCGGGAGGAGCTGGCCGATGTATTGATCTACGGCATCATGATGGCCGATACCTGCGGCATGGATCTGGATGAAATCATTCAGGAAAAAATCCGGAAAAACGTGGAGAAATATCCTGTGGAGAAGGCAAGAAATCATAAGGAAAAGTATACGGAGCTGTAGATATTAACCACCGCATAAAATGCCTGGGATGGAAGAAATATGGAACAGGAGGCTTTATGAGTATGACACAGCAGGAATGGAAGCAGGCAGCCGAATATTGGGAAAAGAAGGACACCGACAGTGTCAAAATGGACCGAGACCGGCTGAAGCAGGCAATTGAGGAATACATTCAGGCCAACAATACCTGTGCGCTCGCCACGGGAGCGGGAGATTTTGTCCGCTGCACACCCATTGAGTACAGCTATCATGACGGCTGTTTCTGGATGTTTTCCGAGGGCGGCAGAAAATTTGAGGGGCTTTCGCAGAACCTCAATGTCTGCCTGGCAATTTATGATAAATACGATGGCTTTGGCAGCCTTCATGGAATGCAGGTTACCGGAAGGGCCGAGCTGATTGAGCCATTTTCGGAACGCTACAATGCTCACGCCGTCTGGAAAAAGATTCCTCTTGAGGCGCTGAAAAAGCTGGACAGTCCCATGCATCTGATCTGTGTTCATCCGGAGCGCATCGACTATCTCTGTTCTGATTTTAAGAAGCAGGGCTGTTCCAGCAGGCAGACTCTGATATCGGACTGATTTTTGGCAGATTGCGGGCAGCAGGGCTTCCGGTTATTTTTTCCCATATTCGCCGTATTCGCAGCCCACGCTGCCTGCCCGGACGTCATCGATGAGCTTCCAGTATCTCTTCTCCCTTTCATACAGACGTACTGTGCCAAAGCCGTTTCCGCAGTTCCACAGGCGGGTATGGCGTTTGTAACCGTCCGGAGATTCATAGTTGATGAGCAGCATCTCGTCCTTATTACAGGCGATATCCACCTCCATTTTTGCCCGAAAAGTGGTCTGAACCACCTTCCAGAGAATCTGAGCGTCGGTTTCAGTGCAGTCGAAAAAAGTGCGGCTTCCTGTCCAGAACTTACTGAAATTGAATTCGTAATCCTTTCCTTCATAATAAAATTGTCCCAGCAGCTTGCGTCCCAGCGCGATGCCGAAGGCCCTGGGATTGCCTCCGCCCACTTCAAACACGCTGTTTTCAAGCCTCTGTCCGGTCCGGCGGCTGACCAGATCACTGGAGGACAGCCATACCCAGGGGGAGGTAAAATCGCCGCCCCAGTTCTTGTCCGCATAGCCGAAGCAGGTCTCCGGTTTCACAAGATATTTTTCCCCATTCAGAATCACCCATCCGTCAAAGGCGGTTTTCATGCCCTCGGCGTGCCAGAACATTTCAAAAGCATTGAGGGAACGGAAAAATTTTGACGCTCCATAGCCCACATTGTAGGCAACCAGCTTGTGAATGTTCAGATCCCATTCCATTTCTCCTGCGTCGCTCATCCATTCCGGATGGGCGGAAGCCTCCTCCGGCGTGACCCGGACACTTCCCGCCATATGGGTTTCCGTGCAGCTGCAGTCTCCAGTCTGCAGATTCAGAGGAGCATTCATCGGGATGGAAATCCGGTTCCATGGGAAAAAACGGTGCAGCTGGCCCTTTTCCCGCCCCCAGAATCCCACATTTACCATACAGTAGGAAGGCCGCTTCCCAGCCTTCCTGCCCTTCGGATCATTCCAGACGATGACCGGTTTCTCCTGAGCCAGAGCGGGATTGCAGAGAAAATATTCGATATAAAAGGACTTGCGCTCTCCGGTTTCGGCATGTTCGGCGGTGAAGGAATGCCACCACCAGTCATAGCCCTTTTTCGCCAGAGGTCCCCTGAGCATACAGTAGTCACGGGTGAGATCGCTTTTGTTCATGAAAATCTCCATTCCGGAGCGTCAGAGATCAGGGCGGAAAAAGTATGGCGCTGTCTGTTCTGTGACAGGGCTGTTTGTGACGCTCCACTGCAAACAGCCGGATCCCTGCGATTCCTGTTTTTGTATTTTCAGTATATTTCATTTGCAAAAGAAAGACAATCCGGGATTTGGGAGGAGGAAATGCCTGAAAAATAGAAAAAGGGATTGACTCCAACCTTACGTCATAGTTTATGCTGTACTCACACGGAAGGAGGAAACGCCAATGATGACGGTGAAGGAAGTGAGCAGACTGACAGGCGTGAGCGTGCGCACCCTGCAGTATTATGACAGAATCGGACTTCTGCATCCTGCCGGATATACGGAGTCCGGCTACCGGCTGTATGACGATGCAGCGCTGGAAACTCTCCAGCAGATCCTTTTGTTCCGTGAACTGGAGTTTCCCCTAAAGCAGATCAGCCAGATTATCCATGCTCCCGATTTTGACAGAAACAGGGCCCTGGAACAGCAGATCACCATGCTGCAGATGAAGAAGGAGCACCTGGAAAATCTGATCCTGTTCGCCCGTGGAATACAACTGACAGGAGTGAGAAATATGGATTTTAAAGCATTTGATACGAGCAGGCTGGACGAATACGCCGAACAGGCCAGAAAGCAGTGGGGCCAGACCCCTGCCTGGCAGGAATTCGAAGAGAAAAGCAGAGGCAGAAACGGAGAGGCAGAAAATGCCGTCGCCGCGGGACTGATGCTCATTCTGGAGGAGATTGGAAAGCGGAAGAGACAGGGACTGTCTGCAGAAGCGTCCGGAGTGCAGGCCCTGGTAAAACGGCTGAAGAATTACATCACGGAGCATTATTATCAGTGTACGCCGGAGATCCTGGCCGGACTGGGGAAAATGTATGCGGGCGGCGGAGATTTTACGGTGAATATCGACCGGGCCTGCGGGGAGGGAACGGCGGTGTTCGCGGGGGAGGCGATTGCGGTTTATTGCGAAGGAGAGGCGGGGGAGGAGTGAGGAGAAGACTGGGAGGGGAAGGATAGGAATAAAAGGATAGAGGAATAAAGATAGAGAAGCGTTCTGCCGGAGGGTGGGGTGCTTCTCTGCATGAAAAGGAATTGTGTACCCGTTCATTGACAGGGAATTTGCATAATTATAGAATGAGGTAAGGGAATTGAAATACTGCGGAGAATATAATGTTTACCACCTTAACTTACTACAACCAAAACGCCCGATCCTATACGGCTGCCACTCAGACTCTTGATTTCCGTCTCATCCAGGATCGTTTCCTGTCCCACATGCCCCGGTCTGCCCGGATTCTGGATTTCGGCTGCGGCTCCGGACGGGATACCAGATATTTTCTGAATCACGGTTTTCAGGTGGATGCCGTTGATGGTTCCTCAGAAATGTGCCGAATCGCCGGAGAGTATACCGGAATACCGATCCGGCAGATGCTTTTTCAGGAACTGGATACAGTGGATACCTATGACGGTATATGGGCCTGTGCTTCCATCCTTCATCTGTCCAGAATGGAGTTGTCTGATGTTTTTCGCAGGATGGCCGTTGCATTGCGGAAAAATGGAATGATTTATGCTTCCTTCAAATATGGAAGCGAAGCTTTGAGGGAGAACGAAACGGGCGGTATTTCACGGATTTTACAGAATCGGATTTTACAGAATTCGTCGGACGTATTTCTGAATTGGTCATTCAGGAAATGTGGATCTCCGGGGATGTTCGTTCCGAAAGGGGAGAGGAAAGATGGCTGAATACGATTCTTCAAAAATCGGCTATACGCTGAGAATCAACGGAGAATATAATAATACGTTGGATATCAAGGGCTTTTCCCGGATGCTGAAGGATCCCTCTTACTGTTACAAATTTTTCTGGCTGGAGGCTCTGGTATGGCTGATCTCGGAAGGAGTGGAGGAGACTACCTTTGGCACGGTCATAGATGAAATGATCGCTAATGCCTGGTATCCGGTTCGGGAATTTCATATCCATTTAAGCGGTATGCAGGGAGGAGAGGTGCGTGACGGGTTAGAAAGAGCGGTGGAATCTGATGCCCATGGATTCCTCTCTGAATGCCTCAAAAAGTAGTCGTCTGCCCAGATGGAATCCATATTTCGCCAGGTTTGCGGGAAATCAGTACATGCTGTATGAGATGATTCAAAGCAATTCTCATATTCGAAAGCTGTATGAAGGCTGTTACAGGGACAACCTCCATTCCCTTTGGGCTCAGCGGGAACTGTACCGGCCGGGGAATACAAAGGAGGAGTTCGTTTCCATCCTGCAGAAGAACATGAAGCCGATCTATGATTCCGCATGGCGGCAGGGCTATGAGATCTGGCAGTTCAGTATGTAAAAACTATAAGTGAAGAATGAGGTATGGCCGGATGATTTCTAATACACTGAAGGAACTGAAAGATGGATTTGAAACAGCATATATAGACAGTGCGATTCCATCCAACTATTTTTATAAGCCTCAATTTATACGGAATAATTACCATGCGGGGAAAAAGGTTTTAGCCGCAATAGAGGATGAGCTTTTAGCTTGTGAGCATTTTAAAATCAGCGTCGCCTTTATTACGATGAACGGAATTACGCCGCTTCTTCAGACTTTGAAAAGCTTGGAAGAAAAAAATATATGCGGAGAAATCCTGACAACAAACTATTTATCTTTTTCTGAACCCGCGGCACTTATGAAGCTGCATGGACTTAAAAATATCACCCTGAAAATGTATGATGTGGAAACTTCTCAAAATGGGTTTCATACCAAGGGCTATATTTTTGAAAAGGATGAAATATATCATATCATTATTGGAAGCTCCAATATGACCAGCGCAGCGCTTACGAGCAGTCATGAATGGAATACGAAGCTGGTTTCTACGCAGCAGGGTGAAATGGCTCAGCAGATCATAGAAGAATTTCAAACTCTTTGGAATTCAAAATATGCGTTGAATTATTCAGAATTTATCGATATATATACAGAACGTTACAGAATCATCAAGAGGCAGAGGGAGATCGCCCGAAAAGAAGATGTTCCGTCTTTTGAAAAATATTGCTTAAAGCCTAATGCAATGCAGGTAGGATTTATCAGAAATTTACGGAAAATTCTGGATTCGGGGGAAGATAGGGCACTTTTGATTTCGGCAACCGGGACCGGAAAGACGTACGCTTCCGCATTTGCCATGCGAGAACTGGGATTTAAGCGTGTACTGTTTTTGGTGCACAGAGGTCAGCTGGCAAGGCAAACGAAGAGAGCCTATGAAAATGTGTTTGGGAAACGGATAACCATGGGACTATTGGGGGCAGGTTATCATGATTACGATGCAGACTATGTTTTTGCAACTGTTCAGACGCTGAGCAAAGAAGAACATTTGAAGTATTATAGTCCGGAAACATTTGATTGTATTGTTTTGGACGAAGCGCATCATAGTTCAGCATCTATCTATCAAAGAATTATGAATTTTTTTGTTCCCAAGCTATGGCTGGGAATGACGGCAACACCGGATAAGCGTGACGATGATATTGAAGGAAGAAATATCTATGAGATTTTTCATTATCAGATTGCTTATGAGATCCGTCTTCAGCAGGCAATGGAGGATAATTTGCTTTGTCCGTTTCACTATTTTGGACTTCATGATCTTTCTGTAATCGGAGATAAAAACAAAAAGCTGCTGGCAAAGGATTTCAATTCTTTAGTATGTGATGAACGGGTTAAGCATGTAATCGAACAGGCAGAATATTACGGATATAGTGGGGATAGAGTGAAGGGCCTGATATTCTGCAGCAGAATTGAAGAGTCTGTTGAACTGTCAAAGAAATTTAATGCTCTCGGTTATCGAACGGTTGCATTAAATGGTGATGCCACAGAAGAAGAACGTTCGGAAGCATTTGAAAGACTGGCAATGAATGAAGCGGATGCAACAGAAAATGTCCAGCCCTTGGATTATATAATATCAGTTGATATTCTGAACGAAGGCGTTGATATTGTTGAGGTTAATCAGATTATCATGCTCAGGCCCACGCTATCCCCTATCGTTTTTATTCAACAGCTGGGGCGTGGACTGCGTAAAGCGGAAGGAAAGGAATATGTAGTTATTCTTGATTTTATTGGAAATTATGAAAAAAATTTTATGATACCTGTAGCTTTGTCGGGGGACCGCACCTATAATGCCGATACGATTCGTAAATATGTGATCAGCGGAAGCTGTACAATACCAGGCGCTTCTACCGTCCATTTTGATGAAATTGCAAAAGAGAAGATTTTTCAATCAATTGATAAAATTCGAGGAATAAAAACAATTATCAGGGAAAGCTATTTTGCGTTAAAAAATCGTCTCGGGAGAATTCCGTATTTGATGGATTTTTACGAAAACGGAGAAGTTGATCCTCTTCTGATTATACGGGAATATAAAACCTATCAGGACTTTTTAGAAGCTGTAGAGAAGAAAAACAAGATAGAAAGAATTACTGATCAGGAAAAGTTAACGTTAGAATATTTATCCAAAACTATTCTTAGCGGAGTGAGACCGTATGAACTGGAAATTTTGAAAAGGCTTTTTATTCAGGAAACCTTTTCTGTCACTGCGCTAATGCGGGAACTGGACAATCAGTATAAGGAACAGCTTGACCAGAAATCGCTGGTAAATGCGGTGCAGGTTCTGGAGGGACGTTTTGTCAGTAAAGATGAAGAGTATCAAAAATTTTGTCATATTGATATTTTAGAGAGCAGGGATAATAATGTAATACATAGAATGGCAAGCTATGAAGATCGTCTGCATCATATGGAATTCCGGAAGCAGCTGGAAGATTTGATCGGAGTTGGCATTCGCAGATATGAGGAAAAATATAAAGAAGGAAATCCCTTTGTGCTGTATGAAAAGTACTCCCGCAGGGATGTGAGTCTTTTGATGAATTGTGGCCGCGATCTGTCTTCCGTGATGTATGGAATGAAAAGGATCGGAGATGATGTTTTTATATTCATTACATATCATAAGGCAGAAGCCGAAGATGAAACGAAGCTGTATGCGGAAGGAAAGCCGGATTATGCGGATGCTTTTCAGGATGATCTGATTTTTCGTTGGGATTCACAAATCGGGAAAGGCCCGAACAGTTCATATATGCAGGATGTTATTCAGGCAAAAAGAAAACATTTGCTGGTGAAAAAGAGTGACGCAGAAACAAATTTCTACTATATGGGAACCTTTGATATTATTTCTTATACCGGCTCTACGAAGAAGGATAATAATGGGAAGGAAAGGGATATTACAAAGGTCACAATGAAAATGCATCAGGCTGTCCGGGAAGATATATTAAGATATTTGGAAAGTAGTATTAAGGAAGAGGAGAAGTAAGACAAATGAAAACCGTTAGAGTTGTAGCAGCTGTAATTCAGTCAGATAATAAAATATTTGCCACGAGGCGGGGCTATGGGGAATTTAAAGGTGGCTGGGAATTCCCCGGAGGAAAGATTGAACCGGGAGAGACGCCGCAGCAGGCTTTGGTGAGAGAAATTAAAGAAGAATTAGACACGGAAATTGAAGTTGGAGAGCTCATAGCAACGGTAGAGTATGATTATCCCACATTTCATCTGTCGATGGATTGTTTTTGGTGTACAATTGTAAAGGGAAATCTGGTTTTATTGGAAGCAGAAGCTTCAAAATGGCTGACAAAGGATGATCTGTATTCTGTAGAGTGGTTGCCGGCAGACGCAGGTCTCATTAAAAAAATTGAAAAAAATTGGAAATAACAGGAGGCCTCACACATGTCCCTATACGCACTGGGTGACCTTCACCTGAGCTTCCAGACCAACAAGCCCATGGACGCCTTCGGCAGGGTCTGGAAACATCATGAGCGCAAAATAGAAAAATATGTGAATCAGATCGTGAAGCCGGAAGATACTCTGGTACTCACCGGAGACCACTCCTGGGGCAGAAAGCTTTCGGAGTGCCGGGAGGATCTGGCCTTTATTGAGCGGCTGCCCGGCCGTAAGATCCTGCTGCGGGGAAATCACGATATGTTCTGGGACGCAAAGAAGACGGAGCGGCTGAATGAGGAATTTCATGGCAGGCTGTTTTTCCTGCAGAATAATTTTGCCGCCTACGAGGATTATGCGCTGGTCGGTACGAAGGGATACACCTTCGAAGGCCCCTTTTATCTGGACGGTAGGGGCCGGATCATGGGATGGGATGAGGAGAGGGAGGAGCAGGCGAAGAAGCTGGTGGACAGAGAGATGGTCCGGCTTCGGGAATCCTTTCAGAAGGCGGAACAGGCCGGATACCGGAAGTTCGTCATGTTTCTGCATTATCCGCCCACGAATATTCTGGAGAACACCTCGCCTTTTACCCGAATCGCCGAGGAGTACGGCGTGAAGGCGGTGGTCTATTCCCACTGCCATGGGGAAAGGCGGTTTGGGGACAGCATCCGGGGGAGCTTCCGTGGCGTGGAGTATATGCTGGTATCGGGAGATTATCTGAATTTCCATCCGGCGCTGGTGCTGGAGTAATTGTGTGAAGAAAGAGCAGGGGACTGATATGAGTGCAAAGATTTTGGGGAAAGGATACAGTATTATTGAATTGGATATCCAGAAGGGCACGCTGTATGATCAGCGCGGCCGGGATCCATATGAAATGCAGGAACTGAAAAGCAGCAATGTGGTCTATATTTACAGGGGAAGGAAAAACCGTAATATATATATCGGACAGAGCGGGAAATTTCTGGATAGACATAAGGAGCATTATACTCAGGACAAGAAAAAGTTTCAGCGTGCCGGTTTTGATCAGGTTATGGTTATTTTCTCAAGATTTTTTAATCTGTCAGCTCTGTATGACGTAGAACGTCAGCTGATCATTTATTTTATGGCGGACAGATCCGGGGACAGGCCCCGGTCGGTTGACTTCGATCGGGAGGAAGTGTTAAACAGAAACAGAGGAAACAGTGTGAATGAATATGCGGAAGAAGAAAATGTCGCATCCGAGGTGATTCTTCCGCTCTGGGAGGAGAAGCTTTATAAGGATGGATGGGTTGAGACGAGGACGATTAACGCGCTGCGCGAGCAGATGCTGGTAAAGTATAGCCCAATCAAGCTTCTGTCGGAAGAGCAGAGCGCAGTGATCAGCGACATCATCCGAAATCCCTCAAAGAACTATGTGGTCAACGGGGATGCTGGAACCGGAAAGACAGTTCTGCTTACGCATCTGGCGGCCAGGCTGTTAGAGGAGAGGAAAGACGTCCGGATAGGTATTGTTGTTCAGCCAAACTGGAAAAAAACAGCGGCTGATATTTTCAGGATTTATGGAATGGACAGCAGACGGCTGTCGGTACGTACATCCACAGAACTCGTCAAGGAACAGAAAAGGTATGACGTCCTTCTGATTGATGAAGCACACAAGTTATCCAGAAGGTATGGGAAACAGCATCCTTCGTTCAACAGCGTTTATAAACTGAAAGGTTTTGAAGAATGCGGATCTCATCTGGAGATCCTGCAGAAGCTGGGCGGACAGATCGTTCTGATGTATGATATCCTTCAGGCAATCAGGCCTGCCAACCTTACGAGAGAAATGTTCCGGGAGTTGACGGATGGCTATGAAAGAAAATTTCTGACTACACAGTTCAGAATCCGTTCCCCGAAAGGGAAAAAATATCGGTCAGAGGATTATGTCAATGGGATAAAGGTTCTTTCCTATGTTTGTTGAGAAATCTTATAATATTCCTGTAACAGCATCTTT
>ERZ780162.1127-NODE-1127-length-19159-cov-5.571085_pt1 | contig 19159 bp, 19 predicted proteins | sample MGYA00511474_ERZ780162 | MGnify/ENA primary metagenome ERZ780162 (study PRJEB29588, sample SAMEA2143633) | human gut metagenome | biome: human gut; feature: human-associated habitat; material: faeces | place: Denmark | collected 2008/2010 ...
GGCGGGCGCTATGGTTCTCGCCGACGGGCGCGTGGTCACCGGCAAGACCTCCCCGCTTTTGGGCGCCGCATCCTCCCTTCTGATGAACGCGCTCAAGGCGGTCTCGGGCGTCGACGACGACATCTACGTCATCAGCGACGACGTGATCAAGCCCATCTGCACGCTCAAGACCTCGACGCTGCACTCGAAGAACCCGCGCCTGCACTCAGACGAGACGCTTCTCGCGCTCTCGGTGAGCTCCGCGACCGACCCGCTTGCCCAGCAGCTTCTCGACCACGTGGACGACCTGCGCGGATGCGACGCCTTCTTCAGCGTGATCCTCTCCGCCACCGACGAGAGGCTCTATCGCACCTTGGGCATCAACGTCTGCTGCGAGCCGAAATACGAGCAGCGCCGCTACTACCACAAGTAAGAACACCCGCAACAAAGAAACACCACGGCCCCACCTAGCCCCGCATGAGTCAGCTCGCATACGCAAGGGCTAGATGGGGCCTTCGACGCTTCTTAGTAAGCAAGCAAAAGCGCCTTCTCTAGTCGGACAAGACCAGAGAAGTACCCTTCGGGAAAAACTCCTTCGATTCGGTCAAGGAACGCATCGATCCATGATAGAGGATGCTTAGCAATGAACGAGCACAGCCGATTCTCGCAGTTCTCGCCCTTAACCGCGCATCGGCACAGCTCCGAAAGGTAGAGCAGCTCGATGCCCATGTGGTCCTCGTACTGGCGATTCTCGTTGCTCAGCTCCAGTCCGAGGTTGTGTAGGCAATTGCGCATTTCGAAGGTTGCCTCGCCAAAGCCAACGTTGGTGCTTCCTCGATACATCGTCTCCCACGGTGGAGCCGCAGGCGAGGGCGGTCCGACGAACAGGCGCGTGTACTCGACAGACACAACCTCGACAGCCCTCTCGCCGCACTCCCTTCCGATACGCTCGGCGATGCCCTCGCAGAGGCTGACAGCCTCGCCGATGCTATCTTCCCCGAAGTCGGGAAGGCTTTTCCAAAACAGAGGGTCGAGCCCCACGGACTGGGTTTGCGTCATAGGCTTGAGCAGGGAGTTTCCGATGAAAGCAAGCATGTCGCCATACTGCAGGTAATCAATTTGAGTAACGATGGGCATCGTTTGCTCCTAACTATTCTCGAGCCGCCCACAGAAACCCTATCTGCAGGCGGAACGAGAATCAAAAGCATAAGAAGTAGGTGACGAGGATGTCGCACCAGGCGGTTAGGAAGCTTGGGCTTCGCTGGCCGCCGCCGTTGGAACCGCGACCTTTCCTCCCCCAATCAGCTTCGACACCAAGGCAAGATAAACCAGGGTTGCAAGGGATATGACGCCAAGCACCACGAGAATCTCGACCGGTGTCGGAGCATAAGACCCGGCAGTCGACCAGATATCGATGCCACTCGAATGTGCGGCGACGCTCGAGCCTGACGAGATGCCGGGAGCACCCGCCATATTGGGGTGGATAAACGAGGTAAACAGAAGCCAAATACGCTTGCACAACACTCCAAGCACCACGAGCACGCTTGCTCCCATCACGAGTCCCGTACGCTGGCGATTCTTGGCAAACACCAGGATGCAGAAGGGAACGATCAAGCCGGCTGCGACCTCGAACCAAAAGAACGGGGCCGTCGCCCCCGAAAACATCTCGCCGAGGAGCTGCGCGCCGCCCGCGGTCTGGGGATAGGCAACCGTGAGGACCTCGCAGCCGATGAAGAACGCATCGACGGCGATGCAGGTTGCGAGCAGGCCGGCAAGACTCGCCATGAGATCGCGCCCCAGCTTGATAAGCTTCGCCTTCTCTAGCGCGACGAGGGAGATGAGAAGCAGGGCGAGACCCGAGTCCATGGCCGAAGCCACGAAGATAGGCGCCATGATAGCCGAGTACCAGCCCTCGCGGGAGATCTGCAAACCGAAGATCCATGCCGTCACGCTATGCACGAGGATGGCAATGGGGAGAGCGAAGCGGCTGATGACGGCAACCTTTTTCGGATCGGCCTTCTGCGAGCACATGAAGTACAGGTACAGGATGTTGATGATGAGATAGCAAACGATAACGCACACATCCCACAAGAGCGGAGACATGAAGTTCGGGCCGGCGAAGATGCGCCAAATGCGGTACACCCCGCCAAGATCGATAAGGACGAACAAGCCAGCCACGCAGATGCACACCGTAGACAAGACGACCGCCGGCAGAGCGACCTTCTTGAACTTCTCGATATGAAACACCGAAGCGGAGCTAGCGACGATAAGCCCGCCCGCAGACAGACCGACGAACAGCATGAACATGGTGATGTAGAGACCCCATGAAGTGCCGTTGTTCATACCGGTGACGCCAAGGCCGCCCATCAGCTGAAACACATAGGCGCATAACCCGGCGATCGCCAGGATGCAAAGGGCCCCCGTGGCAATCTTGTTCTTCTTAAGCAATTCCATAGCACACCTCCTTTATTTGAAGTAACGGACTTGCGGGCGCGTGCCCTGCTCTTCCAGGAGCACAAAAGTACTCTTTTCCCCGAGAAACCTCGAAATGGCGCTTTCGGGGTCGTCCAAATCGCCGAACACGCGCGCTTCGGTCGGACAACATATCACGCACATAGGCTCTTCCCCGCGGTCGGTGCGCTCTTTGCACATCGTGCATTTCTCAGCAACGCCCTTCGGGCGAACAGGGACGTCCTTGTCTCCGTAGTTGAAATCGGGATCGCGCACAGGCTCGCTCCAATTGAATACGCGCGCGTTGTACGGGCACGCCGCCATGCACATGCGGCAGCCGATGCACTTGTCGTAGTCGATTTCCACACGGCCCTTGTCGTCTTTGTAAGTTGCGCCCGTCGGACACACTCTCAAGCAAGCAGGGTTTTCACAATGCTGACAGGCGAGCGGAATGTAGGTACGCGTGAGGTTCGGATACGTTCCTTCCGCCCCGTCGAACACCTCGCATCCCTCGGTAAGTACACGATTCCAATGCATTCCCATCGGCACGCTGTTCTGCATCTTGCAGGCATTCACGCAGGTATTGCACCCGATGCAGCGAAATAGGTTAATTGCCATGCCCAATTTAGCCATGATAATACCTACGCTTTCTTGACTTCAACGAGCGTGTCGTTGTAAGGGATCACCGGGCCATACGCCATCACCCGCCCGCGAGGAATGATGGTGGGATTCGTCACGTTTTGATAGTTCCCTGATTTCATGAACTTCGTCCACTCACCTTCCATAATGCGAATACTTCCCGGTCGGATAGACTCATTAGACCTCACAGGGCAGCTGAACTCGCCGCGATCGTTGTAGACGACGATGTCATCTTTGTCGGACAAGCCTCGGGATTTCATATCGACCGGATTCATCTCCACGCATGTTTTGTACAGTTCTTGAATCCAAGTGCTATCGCAGAATTGATCGTGGATATGGAAACGAGTTCTCGATTGCGCGTATTGCAGAGGGTACTTTGCTCGCACATCGCTATCAGGCGCCGTTTCCTCCGGGTACTCGAAAACGGGAAGGGCCTGGTTGAATTTGAGATACTTGTCGTAGTAAACTTCGAGCCTTCCGGTCGGGGAAGGGAATTTGAGCGATTTCATCGGGCAGTACGGCGTATCCGCGTTCTTCACCGTCATAACTCCCTGGTTTGCCTGCAGAGATTCGATAGTCACCTGATCGACGAGAGGACTCTTGATGTTCGCAAGCTGATAAGAAACCAATTCTTCCGTCGTCTTATGCATGACATCGCCCAGTCCCAAAGAGTCCATGAGCATGCGCTCAAGCTCGTACTCCGACTTGCTCTCGAACAGCGGCTCTATCACCTTCTCACGCAACATGATATGATCGCGAACAGCCTGGACACCCCCTATTTCCGTCTCACTTTCGAAGCGAGATGAAATAGGTAGGATAAGATCTGCATACTGCGAGCCCGAAATCGCGTGAATGTCGATATAGCACACGAAGTCCAAGGTCATAAGCCATTCGTAGACTTTGTTCAAGTCCGCGAAATGCTGCATAATCTGGTCTCCCAGCGTAATATAGCAACGGATGTCGTTTTCAACATACGGAAGCTCGTACACCGGGGTTTTGAAGGAAGAGGTTTTCATTTCAGGCTTAAGCGGCCAACTGGGCAACGTCGCGCTCGCATAGCCTCCATTGCCGGGGTATCCCAAACCAGTTCCCGATTTTCCAATATTTCCCGTAAGAGCAGCAAGGATTCCCGCCGCATGACCTGCAATATCGGAATTGTTGTACTTGTCGCAACCGCCTTGTCCAATAGCGAGCACAGATGGGGTGTCTAAAGCATACATCTTGGCGATGCGCTCGATTTCACTCGCGGGGATCTTCGTTACGTCGGCAGCCCATTCAACGCTTTGCGTCTTTTGGCCTTCCTTAAACAACGTGAACGCGGTGGCATACGTCACGCCTTCGTAATCGAACTCGCCCTCGAGAGGCGTTTGGTCGTTGGTCTCCGTATAAGACTTAGGCGCAGAAGTCGTCGGGTCCCACACCATGAAATCACCCTCAGGGCTTTCAAGCATAGTCCCATCAACAGTCGAAACGAGGAACCGGAACGTGGTGTGATCGCGCATAAACGCCTTGTCGTACCATTCGTTGTCGATGATGCTGCTTGCCATTCCCAGGTAAAAAGCCCCATCGGTACCAGGCTCGATGGGAATCCACTCATCGCTTTTCGAGGCCATCGAGCTATAGTGCGGGTCGATCACGATCGTATGCATCCCCGCCTCCATTGCATTGAAATAGTGACGTGAATGCGTGAGGCTTGTCTCGATGAAGTTCAAGCTGATAGCGATAAAGGTCTTGCAGTTTTTCCAATCGCGAATGTCGTTAACCGCAGAAGCCGCCTTGAACCCGAACATGGGCGCCAACCCGTTCGAGATACCGATATCAATACCATGGTAAGAGGTATACCCACATTGCATGATATTGCGCATGTTGGATATTTCCGACTCGGTTGCCGCAGCAAGATAGACGCTGCTCTTGCCATACTTATCCCAGCAGGATTTCACATTCTCAGAAAAGATATCGAGAGCCTCATCCCAGCTAATGGCAACGAATTCCCCGGAACCACGCTCGCCGACGCGCTTCATAGGAGACTGGATGCGATCGGCGCTGTAAACATGCTGGATTTCAGATAATCCTTTCAAACACACCGACTGGAAACCCTTAGCTGCAGCCATATTGGGCTCGATTTTGCAAAGTCGACCATCACGCACTGTGCATTTCAGCATGCAGTTACCACGGCAGTGCTTTTGATGGTAGGTATACGCAACGCGCTCCTCTGCTCCCTCGTCGGCATTCGCTTCGACAGGAGCCAGCCAATTGCTGGAAGATGTCATTCCCGCTGCGCCCGCTAAACCCAAGGCTCCAGCAGCACCAGCGGTTTTGAGAAAGCTTCTTCGAGTTAGCCCGACGCGCGAGCTTGCCACTTCCCCCATTTCCTCTCCTCTTTGACCAGAACGATTCGCCGACAGCGCCCGCGAGCCCCAAACTTTGTTCCCCCAGTGCGGCGACAGCAAAATCGTCCGTCTGACATTACATGGAATTGGCCAAATCCTATGACAATCAAGGTAACAGATTGTCATAGGTCAATCAAGATAATCCTATGATTTTTTGTCCTATGATTATTGTGCTTGAACGATAGATTGAACGATACTCAGACTGAGAGGCGCAATTACGGAAGCAGCTTATTTATGGCCAAGAGTGCCCTTCATCGTGTCGGGAAGCACATCGCCGAACCCTTCGCTAAAGGAGCTCGGGACGACCACGGTTCCGCCCGTCTCCCGCACGCTCTCATAGAGCAGGTGCATCGCACGCAAACGAAGAGCCGAGTCGTTTGCATCATACGTTTTGCTTATGTCATCGAGCATATCGCTGATGTCTTGCTCCGCCTCCATCAAGATGATGCGCGCCTTCTTGCGCTGCTCAGCCTGCGCTTCAAGCGACATAACGTCCTGCAGTTCTTCGGGGAGGAGAATATCGCGAACTTCCACAGAGAGGATTGTAATGCCCCAAAGCGCCACCTTCTCTTCGAGGGTACTCTTCAGCTCGCGGTCAAGCTGCTCGCGACGAATGGCCACCTCAGCCGCGCCCGCCCGTCCGATTGCATCGCGTAGCGCCGTTTGCGCAGCAAGCTCAACCGCGCGGGAGAAGTCGCCCACCTCTGTACAAGCCGCCTTCGCATCCCACACCATCCAGAACAGAACAGCGTTCACATTGATGGGGACAAGATCGGAAGTGAGAGTCTCCTCCGCGCCAAATGTCGTCGACCTGATTCTCGTGTCCACCCGCATGGCGTTCTGCTCGATGATGGGAATAGTCCAATACAAGCCAGGGCCCGAAACGCGATTGAATTTTCCTAATCGGAGAACCACCACGCGCTCCCATTGCTGAGCGATGTGGGCCGACATCGTCGCAAGCATCGCCACCGCAAAAGAACAGACAATGACAACAAGTCCCACTTCCCCAAAAAGCAGCGACGAGAGCCCCATCACGACGCAGAGGCTCACCAAGAACACCGCTATCGAGAACACGAGGACCCCTGAGCCAGATGCACGCTCTCCGGCCACCTCGGCGCTTGCGTCCGGAACGACCTCCAGCATCCGCTTCTTGCGAAATGCACGAACACTTCCTTCTCCTGCATGAGCGTTCTTTGCTCCACTTGTCTTCACGCGTCGCTCCCTTGACTTCCCTACAGCTTTGCAGCTTTCTTATCCGAACCAGGTATATCGACTTCGACGATGCGCGCGGCACCGCGCTGATTCTTATTGCCAGCGCCAAGCTCGGTCATCTTCATCCGCTGAATACGGCGAGTGATGCCCGCCTGCACGTCATCGAGAGACAGACCCATGTTTCGGCAGGCGACAATACAGTCATCCATGACTTCATTCAGCTCTTGTGCGTATTCGCTATCTGCCTCCGCATTGAGATCTCGGACGAATGCGCCACGTCCACGAGTCGACTCGATGTAGTTGTCAGATGCCAAGCTAAGATAGGCCTTGTTCACAGTGTTGTAATTGATTGAAATATCGGACGCAAGCGCACGAACAGTTGGAAGTTGGTCGCCTGGTTTAAAGTATCCCGTGCTAATAAGGTACACGAGGCGTTGACGCAGTTGCACCCACAGGGGAACATCACTCGTCTTGTCTGGCTCAAAAGGGAAGCCCATCGTCTTCTACCTATCCTCTCGTTTCCACTCGAAACGTCTGCTTCGCTATCATCCGTTCCACTCAAATTCCGGGATGAACGCCAGCCTGAACAAGGCAATAGCGCATCATAAATCCCCCTGCAAGCACGCAAGCAGCCGATGTCACCCCCAACGAGGGGCGAATAGGCTGCCGTGAGTACAATTGATAGTCGAGATCAAGCGGAACAACAAGCCCCAGCAAGACGAAGCCCGCCCAGAAAAGGCCCAGATTCGACCCGAGCACCAGCTCCCTACCCGACAAGACGACCGTCTCGCTTGCGGAAGAAAAGGTTGTCGCCAAAAACACAACGGCGGACAAACCCTCTAGGGCAATAACAAGCCCATCAAAAAACGCAACTCGCCGCAACACGGAGCCGAACACGCTCCCAAGCCCCGCAAGCAACGACGACCCCATCACAAGTCCCATCCCGCACGAAAGCGATGACAAGATGAAAAGCGCAGGAAGCCATATGTTATGCCATAGGGGAACGGAACGAAGGCTCTGAAGCAACAAACCCGTGTAGACAATAGCAACAAGCGAGAACAATGCGGTCAAAACGCAGAGCAACCGCAGGACAAAAACGCTACCTCCTTGAATCGTTTGCGTCCACATCAACGCCTGCAAAGTTGCGCCTAGTATGCTGAAGATAAGCGCATATGCTCCGATGGTGATGTGAACCACCTTTGGACTTGTGAATAGCAATAAAACCCTATCTGCCCTTCCAAGGTCGACGAAAAGGAAAAGGACGCCAGCAACAAGGGCAACAAGGGCAAACGCGAAGCCAAATCCAAATAGTTTTCTGTACTCCCAAGACACGAAAATGCTACGTACGGGACTCTTTGAGAACCGATCCCGGGGGACAAGGATGCCCATGACTGACAAGACGAGACAAGCACCAGCGCCGGCGCCACCGAGGAATAGATAGCAAACAACAAGTTCGCTGAACATGCTTCCTCCCCTATCGTCAATAGAATTGTCTTAATTCAATTTCCATCATTCTACTATTTCGCTCAGCATTGCTCCTCCCGATTACGTTAATCGGTAAGCATCTTTCCGACATCGAAGAAGAATGGGCCACCCGGGAAACCCGATCCTCCCCGAAAGACTCATCCGTTTGCGTCAGATGCTTCCCATATCACAAACTGCTGCTGATTATCGCAGGATTGTAAGCGCTCGATTGAGCTTGCGAATCAACCATCGCCTGCAAAATCACGTGTTTTGCAGGCGATTTTTCTTTTTCCCTTTCCCTTGCCAGCCGCACGGCCTATACTGTCCAGCTGCACAAGGAGTGCGGGTGACCCGGCACACGGCCAGGCATCCAGCCTCGAAGCGTACAAATGAAAGGGACGGCTATGCCTGTTTCCAAGCAGACCGTCGCCACGTTCCAGCGCGCGAAAGCCGAGGGCAGAAAGTTGGCAATGCTGACCGCCTACGACTACTCGACCGCGAAGCTTCAAGACGAAGCGGGCGTTGACGGCATTCTCATCGGCGATTCCTTAGGGAACGTCATCTTAGGGTACGAAGATACTCTCTCAGTTACCATGGAAGATATGATCCACCACAGCCGCGCGGTCGCGCGCGGAGCCTCGCATGCCCTCATCGTATGCGACATGCCCTTCCTCTCCTACGAAGTGAGCGTGGAAGACGCGGTGCGCAACGCCGGCCGCCTTTTGAAGGAAGGCCGCGCGAACGCCGTGAAGCTCGAAGGCGGACGCGAAGTCTGCCCGCAGGTGCGCGCCATCGTGGCCGCAGGCATCCCTGTGATGGGGCATCTGGGCCTGACTCCGCAGTCGGTGAACGCCTTCGGTGGCTTCAAGGTGCAGGGCAAGACCGAGGAATCTGCCCGAGCGCTCCTCGACAACGCCTGTGCGCTTGAAGAAGCCGGCGCCTTCGCCATCGTGCTCGAGTGCGTGCCCGCCGCCTTGGCCGAGCTCGTCACCAGCCGCGTCTCGATTCCCACCATCGGCATCGGAGCCGGCGCGGCATGCGATGGGCAGATTCTCGTCTACCAGGACATGCTCGGCATGACGAGCGGCTTCTCCCCCAAGTTTGCGCGGCGCTTCGCCGCGGTGGGCGACGTGATGCGCAAGGGCTTCTCCGACTACATCGAGGCAGTCGGTGCCGGCACCTTCCCCGCCGACAGCGAGACCTTCCACTCGGGTGACGACGTCATCAAGAAACTGTACTAATTGAGCAAGAAAGACAACTCTCCTATGAATATTGCAACAACCGTCGAGCAGGCGAAGCAGGCCGTGCGCCAATGGAAGGCCGAGGGGCTGACCGTGGGCCTCGTCCCCACGATGGGGTATCTCCACAAGGGTCACGAGAGCCTCATCAAGCGCGCCGTCGCCGAATGCGACCGCGTGATGGTGAGCGTGTTTTTGAACCCCATTCAGTTCGCGCCGAACGAGGATCTGGCCACCTACCCGCGCGACTTCGCCGCCGACACCGTGCTCATCGAGAACGCTGGAGCCGACCTGGTCTTCCATCCCGAGCCCTCCGAGCTCTATGCCCCCGATGCGTGCACGTTTGTGAACGTAGAGGAAATCACCTCCGAACTCTGCGGCAAGACGCGCCCCACGCATTTCCGCGGAGTGTGCACCGTGGTCTCCAAGCTCATGAACATCTCGCAGGCCGACCGCGCATACTTCGGCCAAAAGGACGCGCAGCAGCTCGCTGTCGTTCGGAGAATGGTTCGCGACCTGAACATGAACGTCGAGGTCGTCGGGTGCCCCATCGTCCGCGAAGAGGATGGCCTTGCGAAAAGCTCGCGCAACACCTACCTCTCTCCCGCCGAGCGTGAAGCGGCGCTCGTGCTCTCCCGCGCGGTGCGCGAGGGGCATCGTCTTATGGAAGAAGGCGAGCGCGACGCGAAGACGATTCTGGGCGCCATGCGCGCGATCATCGAAGCAGAGCCGCTCGCACGTATCGACTACGTCGAGATGGTGTCGTGGGACGGCATCAAACCCGTCGATGTTGCCGATTCCTCGGTCCTCGTGGCGATGGCGGTCTACATCGGCAAGACGCGCCTGATCGACAACTTCATCTTCGAGATGTAGCGCGCGGAAAGGAGAAGACCCATGCTCTTGCATATGCTGAAGGGAAAGATCCACCGTGCGACGGTCACGCAGGCCGAACTCAACTACGTCGGCTCGATCACCGTTGACGAGGCTCTCATGGAGGCGGCCGGCATCCGCGAGTACGAGAAGGTGGCGATCGTCGACGTGAACAACGGCGCGCGCTTCGAGACCTACGTCATCGCAGGTGAGCGCGACAGCGGCACCATCTGCCTGAACGGCGCTGCCGCACGCTGCGTCTCGGTCGGCGACAAGATCATTATCATGTGCTACGCGATGATGACCGAGCAGGAGGCGGACGCAAACTCGCCGCGCGTCGTGCTCGTGGGCGCGAACAACAAACCCGAGCAGGTTGCCCGCTACGAGCGCCACGGGATGCTCGAGCAGTAAAACTATTCGAGGGCGGTGCCTATTCCGAAGCAGGCACCGCCCTTTCTGCAAGAGATGGCTCTCGGCACTCGGAGCTTCGTTTCCGCCCTCTCGACCAGCGACGCCGCCCCTAGAAGAACGCCGAGGACGCGTATTCGTAGAAATTCTCGCCCTTGTAGCGCAAAAGCGTCGTCGGCTCGACGCCGCGGCGCACGTACATGTGCTTGATGGGCGACGGGAGCTTTGCCATGTCGCCATCGATGAACAGCGTCGCCTCCCGCCCCGCTGCATTCTGCGACAAATCCATTTCCACCACATCGTTCTCCGAGGTGAGCATCGCACGGGCGCGAAGCGAGTGCGGGGCTATCGGCACGGCGATCAGCCCGTTGAAGCCGGGTGCCACAAGCGGCCCGCCGACGGAGAGCGCATAGGCGGTCGAGCCCGTCGCCGTAGCAACTACAAGCCCGTCGCCGCGCATGTCCGCGATAGGAACATCGGAGATGGAAAGCGAGAAATCGATGATGCGCCCGTTCGCACCGCGCGTCACCGCCGCCTCATTCAGCGCGAAGAAGGTATGGCCTGGGGCGTCCTCAGCCGAGAGGCCCACACCCGCATCTTCCTCTTCGTCGAACCAGGCAGAAACCCTCTCGTGAGGCGATATGCCAAACGGCCCGTCCGCATCGCTTGATGCCCACGGGTCGGCCTCCCCTTCGCAGACGATATCGACGCGCAGATTGCTGCGCCGCTCGCTCACCGTCTCTCCCGCGAGCGCCGCCGCTACGATAGCGACCACACCGTCGTCGCTCTCGTTCGCGAGAAAGCCCAGTCTTCCAAAGTTGATTCCCAAAATCGGGACACCCGAGGTGCCGATGGCGCGCGCCGTGCGCAGGATCGTTCCGTCCCCGCCGAGGACGACCGCCAGATCGACGCCGCGGGCAAGCTGCTGCGAAACGAGAGGATTGGGATCGAGCCCCTCAAGGTCGGACGAATCGAATATCGCGTAACCGATTCCCTGTGTTCCCAGATAAGTGGCTAAAAGAAGCGACGCATCTATCGCTTGCGAGTTGGAGTTATTGCGTACGATGAGCAGGTTCATGAAAGCGCTTTCGTTGTGTTTGCTAAGATGAGATGATTATATCCGAAGAGAATTGGTCGTTTGCATGTCAGACAAGCTCGCACGAGCTCAACATAGGCGCGCCCCTGAGCAAAACGGCGCCCATCGTGCAAACGAGACGCCATCCGTACAGCCTCGCACCTGGGAAGCAGGCGAGACCGGCCGCATCCCCGTCATAGGCAAGCACGCCGGCACCGATAAGGCGGCCGAGCTCGACGCCCGTCGCGAACGACAGGCCCTCATGCGCAGTGCGGCCCCAGGCGAAACCTCGTCGATTCCCATCGTGAGCAAACACGCAGGCGCCGACAAGACGCTTGCTGCATCGTCGGACGCCCGCACAAACGCGTTTGGTCGAGCGTCCGCCCAAACGGGCAACACCGTACGCACCCCCGCCCCCGCGCCCGCGCCCGATGTCACCATCGTCGGCGAAGAGCCCGAAAGCAAGGCCTCTTCCGTCGGCGCGTCAGCGGCGCTCATGAGCGTCTGCGTACTCTTCTCCCGCATCACCGGATTCTTGAGAACATGGGCGATGGCCTTCGCACTCGGCTCGTCGTTCCTCTCGAGCTCCTATCAGGTTGCGAACAATCTGCCGAACATGCTCTATGAGCTCGTCATGGGCGGCATGCTCGTCACGGCGTTTCTCCCGGTCTATATCTCAGTCAAGAAGAAATCGGGCACCGGGGCGGGCAACGCCTACGCATCGAACCTGCTCACGCTCGTAACTATCTTCCTCGGCGTGCTGTCTATCCTCTGCATGATCTTCCCCGCCCAGGTCATCTATACACAGACATTCTACTCCGACCAATCGTCGAGCGCGCTTGCGACGTTTTTCTTCCAGTACTTCGCCATTCAGCTCGTCTTCTACGGCGCCTCGTCGATCGTGTCGGGCCTTTTGAACGCAAACCGCGACTATCTGTGGTCCTCGATCGCTCCGGTGGCGAACAACGTCATCGTCATCGCAACCTTCCTCATGTATGCCGCGATCGCGCCCATAAACTCCGACGCCGCGCTCTTCGTCATCGCCATCGGCAACCCGCTCGGCGTCTTCGTGCAGATGGCCATTCAGCTCCCCGCGCTCAAGCGAAACGGCATCCGCCTGCGCCCCCGCATCGACCTTCACGACCCCGCACTTCGCGACACCCTTGCCATCGGCGGGCCGACGTTCCTCGTGATGATCATCTCGTTCGCGACCGTGTCGGTCATGAACGCGGCCTCCTATTGCTTTGCCGTCGACGGCCCCTCGATACTCGCATACTCCCGTTTGTGGTACACGCTGCCCTACTCCTTCCTAGCCATCCCCATCACGACCGCCATGTTCACCGAGCTTTCGGAAATGAAGGCGGAAGGCGACATGAAGGGCGTCGTATCAGCCATCATGAACGGCACGGCGCAGATTATGTTCCTGCTCGTACCCTTCGCGCTCTATCTCGCTGTGTTCTCCGTCCCGCTCGTCACGCTCTACCACGTCGGCGCCTTCACGATGGAGAACATCCAGTCCATCTCGAGCTACCTCGTGGTGCTCGCCTTTGCACTGCCGTTCTACGGTGTCAGTTCCTATCTGCAGAAAGTATTCTCGAGCCTGCGCAAAATGGGTGTTTACGCGGCGCTGAACTTCCTCGCGGGCATCGTGCAGGTCGCGCTTACGGCCTTTTGGGCATGGACGACCTACAACGGGGACCCGAATCCTGCAACCATCGAGTCCATAGCACTCGCCTCGATCGCGTTTTACGTGGTGGGAGACGTAGCAATGTTCATCTACCTGAGGATGCACCTCGGTCATGTGGGCGCACGGAAGATCTTCGGCGCCTCATTTGCCGGCCTTCTGCTCGGAGGCATTGGCTCGCTCTGCGGCTTTGGGACCTTAACTGCACTCGAAACCTTCGTAGGCCCGCTTTCCGGGTCCCTTATCCAAGCATTCGGCTACATCGTCGCCGGTGGGCTTGTAAGCCTTATCGTGACCTTTGGCCTTGCCCATAAGCTGCACATCCCCGAAGCGTCGTTCATCACCAACATCGCCGGGAAGATTTTCCGCAAGCTGCGCCGCCGTTAGCGCATGCTCACCATGAAAAGGAACGTCATGACCAACTTGAAACCTCGTATCGCGCACAAAGAAGAAGTCGGGAAGCTGCTCAAGCCCATCGTCGTGGGAGGCGACATCCTCGCTTACAGCTACGTGCGCGAGCTCAACCGGGCATTCGGCATCGAACAAACCATCGTGCTTGCCGCCGCCGACATCAAGATGCTCTCGACGAGCCGCTTCACCGATTACCGTCTCATCCCCGACGTGCACGACGCGGAAGTACTCTATGCGACTCTCGAGGGCATCGCCGCCGAATTCGCTCGCGAGAACCCCGACATCGTCCCGATGGTGTTCGGCTGTGACGATTGCCATGCGCGCATGCTCTCCGAGGCGAAACCCCGCCTTGAGGCCGCAGGCATCGTCGTCCCCTACATCGATTTCGACTTGCTCGACGACATCACGCAGAAGCGCCGCTTTTACGAACTGTGCGAGGAGCTTGACATCCCGTACCCCAAGACTTGGTACTTCGACTGCAGCGATGCCGGCCCCGACGAGCTTCCGCTTGACGAACTTCCGTTTCCTCTCATTGCAAAGCCGTCGAACTCGGCACAGTTCCAGGACGCCGAGCCGACGGTGCGTGGATGGCGCAAGATTTACGAAATTGAAGATGCTGCCGAAATGGCCGAGGTTTGGAAATCCCTGCGCGAATCGAGCTACAACAACCTCATGGTGCTCCAAGACTTCATCCCCGGTAGCGATGATGCGATTCGCACGCTGACGACCTTCTCGAATGCGGAAGGCGAGGTTCGCTGCGTGTCGGGCGGCGTCGTATGCCTGCAAGACCACGACCCGACGGCGATCGGCAACCCGCTGTGCATTCTTGGCGAAAGAGAGGACGCCATTGTTGAGTGCGCAAAGCGATTCGTGAAGCGCGTCGGGTACTGCGGCATGGCCAACTTCGACATCAAGCTCGATGAGCGCGACGGATCGTTCCGCTTCTTCGAGGTAAACACGCGCTGCGGCCGCAACACGTATTACATGAGCCTTGGCGGGCAGAACTTCGTCGAGCTCATGGTTCGGCAGTTCGTTCTCGGCGAGGACATTCCCTACCATGAGGCCTACGACCCGTTTGTCTACTGCTGCGTTCCCGCATACGTGTTGAAGCGCTCGATGGAGAACAAGTCGCGTCTCGCCGAAGCGCTCGGGCGCCTGCGCGTGAACAAGGAGTCCTATCCGCTGCACTATGCGCCCGACACCGCGTCACACAACCTCTGGGCGAAAATCATGTTCGTGAACCAAATACGCAAGTTCAAGAAATTCTATTGGGATACGAAAGGCAAGCAGCTCAAGTAGCTAATCGCTCTCAGTCGAGACTGGCCGCTTGAAATCGGGTTCGGTCGTCAAAACGACAGGGCCGTCCTCAGTAATCGCCACGGTTTTCTCGAAATGAGCCGATGGTTTACCGTCCTTGGTGCAGACAAGCCATCCATCAGGCATGGTAACGAATTTATGCGTCCCCGCGTTGATCATTGGCTCGATAGCAAGGACCATGCCTACACGCAACGTGAGACCCCAATGGCGAAACCCATGGTTGGGAATATGCGGACTCTCATGCATATCGCGACCAATGCCATGGCCCCCGTAATCGCGTACAACGCTAAAGCCCGCCCCTTCGGCAATGCTTTGGATGGCATGACCGATATCACCTAGATGATTGCCCGCGCGAGCGGCATCGAGACCAGCCCACATGCATTTCTCAGTCACGCGCAACAGTTTCTTCTTTTCTTCGCTCACCTTGCCAATGGGAAAAGTCCACGCGTTATCGCCAACCCATCCGTCAACCGTGGCGCCCGTGTCGATCGAAAGGATATCCCCATCGTGAAGAATCGCTTTCGCGGAAGGAATGCCGTGGATAATCTGATCATTAATCGAAGCGCAAATCGAACCAGGGAATCCGCCGTATCCCTTGAAAGCTGGGATACCCCCTTCAGAGCGGATGGTCTCCTCCGCAAGCTCGTCAAGCTCAAGCGTCGAAACGCCTGGCTTCGCATGCTCGCCCAGGATTCGAAGCACCTTCGCAGAAAGGCGCCCCGCCTCGCGCATCGCGTCGATTTCGGCAGGAGACTTCAAGATCACAGCATTAGCTCTCATCGATAACTTCCCTTTCGTTCGGCTACAAGCAGTATAGCCTGCAAAAACAAAAAGAGCGCGGCACGAATGCCACGCTCTTCTATCGATAGATTGAGTAGCCTAATAAGCTATTCAGCAGCTTCGGTGTACGCGCGGGTCACGGAAGAATCGACCGCAACGCCCGGGCCCATCGTAGAGGAGACGGAGATGGACTTCACATACTTGCCCTTGGCAGCAGCCGGCTTCATGCGAAGAACCTCGTCATAAACGGTGCCGTAGTTCTCAGCGAGCTGCTCAGCAGTGAAGCTGGCCTTGCCGAGAACAACATGAGCGATACCGTAACGGTCGGCGCGATACTCAACACGGCCGCCCTTGAGCTCCTTGATAGCCTTGGCAACATCGGTAGTCACCGTGCCGAGCTTGGGGTTCGGCATGAGACCGCGGGGGCCGAGGATCTTACCGAGACGGCCAACCTTGCCCATCTGGTCCGGAGTAGCCACAGCGGCGTCGAAGTTGAACTCGCCAGCCTGGATCTGCTGGGTGAGCTCCTCGGTGCCCACGATGTCGGCGCCAGCTTCCTTGGCAGCCTCAGCCATGGCGCCTTCGGCGAACACGGCAACGCGGACAGTCTTGCCAGAGCCGTTGGGCAGGGACACCGTGCCGCGGAGCTGCTGGTCAGCCTGGCGGGTGTCGATGCCGAGGCGGAAGTGAACTTCCACGGTCTCGTCGAACTTCTTGGTGGCGACCTCCTTGACGACCTTCATAGCCTCAAGCGGGGCCACGGCCTCAGAAGGAACCTTCGCGATTGCCTCGCGATAAGCCTTGGATTTCTTAGCCATTCTTTAAATCCTTTCGTGGTATTGGCGAGTTGTTAGCTCTTCCACTTAAACAAACAGGTAGGTGCAATTAGGCATTGCCCTGGAGCATTGCGGCGACCTTGCGAGAAGGAACGTACTTGATCTTCATCTCGCGGCCCTCGATGCGAACGCCCATGGAACGAGCGGTGCCGGCAATGATTTCCTTCGCGGCATCGATATCGTTGGCGTTCAGGTCGGGGAGCTTGATCTCGGCAATCTCCGTGAGCTGAGCGTCGGTCAGCGTGCCGACGGTCTTCAGCTGAGGGATGCCGGAGCCGCTCTTAATGCCGAGCTTCTCCTTGATGAGCACGGCCGCGGGCGGGGTCTTGCACACGAAGGTGAAGGACTTGTCCTCGTAAACCGTAATCTCAACAGGGATGATGGTACCGGACTGGTCCTGCGTCTGAGCGTTGAACGCCTGGCAGAACTGCATGATGTTGACGCCCTGCGCACCAAGAGCAGGGCCTACCGGCGGAGCCGGGTTGGCAGCGCCAGCCGGAATTTGCAGCTTGACGAAGCCGGTTTGCTTCTTTTCAGCCATCTGTACTACCTTTCAGATGAATCGCTTACTGGTTACTCTCTATCGCAAAGCATATACACGGTGAGAAGCCCCGGTCCACGCGGGCACCGACGCATACGCTAGTGCACTCAACTTAAATGCGAGCGACCTGATCGAAGGAAAGTTCGACCGGCGTTTCGCGACCGAAGATGGATACCATGACCTTCACCTTGCCGGATTCAGGCGCAACCTCGGAGATAACGCCATCGAACTCGGCCAGAGGACCGGAAACCACCTTGATAGTCTGACCCACTTCCAACGTGGTGGAAGTCTTCTTCGGAGCCTCATGGCTCGTGCGCTTCATAATCTTGTTGTACTCATCGCGCGTGAGCGGAGCGGGCTTACCATCACTACCGACAAAACCCGTAACACCAGGGGTGTTGCGAACCGCAGCCCAGCTACGGTCGTCGAGCTCCATACGGACGAGAACATAGCCGGGGAAAACCTTCTTCTCGCTTTCCACACGGCGACCGCCCTCTTTGATCTCAGTCACCATCTCCGTGGGGATCTCAATTGCGAACACGTTGTTCTCAAGCCCCATGGTCTCGACACGAATCTCAAGATTGGTCTTGACCTTATTTTCATAGCCAGAATACGTGTGCAGCACATACCACTTCTTCGACATGACTTAAGCTCCCAGCCCCGAGACAAAGACGAGCAATGGCGTAGCGATCAAGTTGTCGAGAACAGCAACGTAAACACCGAAGAAAATCAAAGCGCAGACAACAACGACGCTCCAACGTGCAACATCCTGCTTCGTCGGCCACGTAACGCGCTTCATCTCAGCCTTCACATCGCGGAAGAACTGGAAACGCTTCTTTTTGGGCTTCGCGTCCTTTTTGTCCTTGGAGACAGCTTTAGCCGCCGATTTCTCAGCGGTTTCCTTTGAATCCGTATCCTTTTTAAACAAAGAACGCTTCGGCTTCTCCTCGGCAACCTCTTTCATATTCTCAGAGGCTGGCGATTCGTTTCCGAGCTCCTCGCGCGCCTGCTTGCGCTGGGCACGAGCAGCGGAAGCCTTCGCTCGTTGAGTCTTAGATTTCTTTGCCATGTGCTTCCTTTATTCGGGAATATATCATTCCTTCTAAACGCCAAACAAGCAGCCTTTCAAGGCTGCTTGCATACGACAAGCTGGCAGGCCAGGAGGGACTCGAACCCCCAACAAACGGTTTTGGAGACCGCCGCTCTACCAATTGGAGCTACTGGCCTGTACCTGATTCTAGACCGATCCTCTAACGAGTTTCGCGATGCACAGTGTGCTTACCGCACCACTTGCAATACTTGTTAAACTCGAGGCGGTCGGGGTTGTTCTGCTTGTTCTTCTTGGTCGTGTAGTTGCGGCGCTTGCACTCAGTGCAGGCCAGGGTGACCAACGTACGCATTAATAACTCCTTTTACCAATCACTTCTAGCAAGCTGTCGCATACACATGAATTCGAACAGCGAGGGGATACTATATCGCATCCCCTCGCCATAAGCAACTACAAACTTAAGTTACTTGATGATCTTGGTCACGCGACCGGAACCAACGGTGCGGCCACCCTCGCGGATAGCGAAACGGAGGCCTTCCTCCATGGCGACCGGGTGGATGAGCTCAGCGGTAATGGTGACATTGTCGCCAGGCATGACCATCTCGGTGCCCTCGGGCAGGTGTGCAACACCGGTGATGTCGGTGGTGCGGAAGTAGAACTGCGGACGATAGCCATCGAAGAACGGGGTGTGACGGCCGCCTTCTTCCTTGGTAAGGATGTAGACCTGGCCCTCGAACTCCTGATGCGGGGTAACCGAACCCGGCTTGCAGAGAACCTGGCCGCGCTCGATGTCCTCGCGCTTGATGCCGCGGAGCA
>ERZ780162.1154-NODE-1154-length-18914-cov-6.080598_pt1 | contig 18914 bp, 13 predicted proteins | sample MGYA00511474_ERZ780162 | MGnify/ENA primary metagenome ERZ780162 (study PRJEB29588, sample SAMEA2143633) | human gut metagenome | biome: human gut; feature: human-associated habitat; material: faeces | place: Denmark | collected 2008/2010 ...
GCAGATCGTGGCCCAGCGGGACGCCGGCAAGGCGGTGCTGCTGGTGTCCACCGAGATGGACGAGCTGCTCACCGCCCTCGACAGCGTGAAGTCGAGCGAGTTCAAGGAGCTCATGGAAGAGACCCTCTCCTCTCAGAGTCAGGAAGCCAAGGTCAGGGCATTCCTCGCACCGAAGTTCGACGAGGTCGCGTCGCGCAGGGAGCACTTCGCTCTGCCCACTGACGAGCAGATCAACAACGCACTCGCCAGGCTAGAGGAAGAGGCCGAGGAGAAGCCGGCGACGCAATGCGTCTCGATCGACGGCATCGGCGAAATCTGCATCCCTGCTTTCTTCCAGCCGCTCTGCCCGCTTCCAGAGGATTCCGACTCGCTCAAGAGCTTCGGGGCCCAGAGTAAGAGTGCGCAGATGCTGCTATACGTGGGCCCCTCGTCCGAAGAGGAGGCGATGCCCTTCGGCAACCCCCAGTCCGTGATCGACGGAATACACGAGTGTCTTGGCGACAACCAGAGACTCATCACGGTCGAATGCACGAAAACCGGAAGCGGCGAAGATGCGACGTACAGCATCGTGAAAACCGTCGAGCCGTTCGATGGCGCGCAGTACTGCCTGACTATGGATATTGAATCGAGGAACGGCGTTTTCCGTATTCAGGGCTTTTTTGCGGAAGCCGGCACAACGGGGATGCGCGACGCCGTTGTGATGGCGACGGAGGGAAAAGGAGGAACTCTTGAGGAGGATCAGGAAGCGTGGTCCAAGGACCCGTATGACGTCGATTTCAAACGCGGAATACCAATGAATCGGTCCGAGGATCCAGAGTACGACGACGCATTCCCATGGCATCCACTCAGCATATGCAGGCAAACCGCCCGCGACATCATTGCCGGCAACTAACGCTGGAAGACGCCGCAAAGGTCGTGATCGTCCCGCGCCCCACCCCAGGGGCGCGGGATTTCCTCAGGCACTCTCGCAGGCAAACGAGCGGCGCAACGTCGCGACCTTTTCATTCGGTCTCCGCTGCATGCCGAATTGCAAGAATAGTAGGCATGTGTCTGGCGATATACTAGGAAATTGGATTGCTGTTGAAAGGAACGCCATGCCAACCAGCCGATTAGTTCGCGCTTTCGAGGCTTTCGCCTCTTTGGTACTTGCCGTCTTGCTTTTGCTGGCCATTCCGTCTATGGCGCTTGCGGACGAGCAAAGCTTTGCTCTCGGCTCGGTGGTCAACGCCGGTTTGGACACAGGTTATTCCGAAAGCAATGAGATTAAAGAATCCGACCCTCATTTCGGCTGGCAGCTGGGATCTTTCAACGTCAAGGGCTTTACGTCCGTACAACGCGGCGGCGAGTCGGCAACTTTCTTGAAAACCGTCGGCGACAAAGTGTCGCTGGAGTTCGAGCTCTCTCAAGACATCAACCGCCTAAACGGGAACCCGTTGCTGACAATAGCGAATGATGAAAACGGCTACGACCAAGGAATGCAAATCGAAAAGTCTTCGCCAGGTTTTGGCCGTGGCACTCTCATCGTTCGAAAGACCGATTATCAGAACAATTACTCAGAACCGCAGGTGTACAACGACTACCTAGCGGGCGTCGCTGCTGGGGCAAACACCCAAGTCGACCTCTTCGAGGAAGGCGATTACGAGGTCGTTCTAGACTATGAGATTAAGAATGACGTCCACAAGGTGGGCGGTTTCTTATTCGTGCCTGAAGCTTCCATCTTTCCCGATTACAGCAATTACACCATTCGATTCAAGTTTTCCGTTCGTAACGGCAACACGATGCCGTTCCTCTTCGATGCGCAAAGCGGATCCGAGCTGACCAATGAATCGGTGGCTCCTGATGGTTTCGTCATAGACCTGGCCCGCTCCCGCTATCTGAATGTCAACGTTAAACGCGAGGTGTTGACCGGTAAGTCGTTCGATGTTCGATCCAATGCGCCCGCTAAAGATGGCGACCGGTACACCGACGAGGGGATTTACACCATTTCCACCGAAAACACCTCTACGGGACAGACGACCGAGAAGACCATCTACGTTGGCAGCGACCCCAGTCTGAAGGCCTATGCGGCCGCAGGCTATTCGACAACGCAGATCGAGGAAGCGGTCAACCAGGGCGCAGCGATAAACGATGACGGATCCATAACGCGGCGGAATCAGACCGATTCTTCCGAGCAAGCCCTATCGAGCGATTCGTCTTCTGCATCAACTGCCAAGAGCGCCGGATTCAACATGCCGCTTCTCCTCTTGAGCGCAGTGCTGATTGTCCTCGCGGTAATAATTCTCGTAAAACGCCGCTTCGCCAGAACCGTTACCCCCTTTGAGTCGCAATCGACCATCAGCATCGAAGGCGATTCGGCTAGATTCGATGCTGACAACGACAAGGATGACAAATGAGGAAGAAGCTTCTAGCCGTCTTGATGTCTGGGACTCTCGCTCTTTCAGGATGCAGCATTCCCGTTCGCCAGGATTCCGCCGACCCGAACAGCCTCGAAGCACAACAGGCCAATCTCGAGGTTTCAGCAGCACAAAGTGGCGAATTCGCGAAGATGAGCGAAGAAGGCCTCCCGGAGTATATCCGGGATTCTGTTTACGAGCAGGTCTTGAGCCACGGCCTGCCGGATGGCTCGCTCGTCGAGAACGTACAGGCTGTGTATATCTCCCAAGAATACATCGACGAGCTCACATACAATTCTCAATCTACTGTTTTCTTCGGCTATACCATCGCAGAGCTCCAAAACCAGTTCCAGGGCTCTAAATATGTTTATACATTAGGCGATGGCGGCCAGACCACAGTTCATGCTTTCCAGGACTACGATGATACATATGATCAGATAATCCGAAACGTTGCCGTAGGCGGCGGCGTTATCCTGGTGTGCGTTACCGTTTCTGCAGCAACCGGTGGGGTCGCGCCCGCCTGCAGTATGGTGTTCGCGATCGCGGCCAGCACCGGAACGAAAGCGGCGCTTTCCGGTGCCGCTATCGGGGCAATAGCCTCGGGCGCCGCTACCGCAGTCCTGACGGATGGTGACGTTGAGGCTTCCGTCAAGGCCGCTGCTCTAGGCGGGAGCGAAGGCCTCAAAGTCGGAGCGATGATGGGCACTCTTGGGGGCGGAGCGGCGGAAGCCGCCGGACTCAAGGGCGCAGCCCTCAACGGTCTAACCATGGGTGAGGCGGCGGCAGTCCAGCGCGAATCCAAGTATCCGCTCGACGTGATCAAGCAGTTCAAGAGCGTTGAGGAGTACAGCATCTACAAAGATGCTGGGCTCAAGACCGCAAAGGTTAGTGGTAAAACCGCTTTGGTCCAGGACATAGACCTTACCAGAATCGATGAGAAAGGTCTGACGAATCTGCAGCGCATGCAGAAGGGACAGCCGCCACTCGATCCCGACGGAAACGCCTATGAGCTCCATCACATCAATCAAAAGGCCGATGGGACACTTGCCGTGTTGAGCATGGAGGAGCATAGGGGTAAGGGCGTAGCTCAGATCTTGAATACTGCAGGTAAATCGAGCGAAATAGACAGACCGGCTTTCAAATCGCAGAAGAAACAGTTCTGGTGCGACTACGCTTCAATAGTTGCTGGATGAGGAGCAAAGGTATGGATGTCAATATCGAAGGGCTGGCTGGATTGCCTGGTTTTTCAGGCTTTGCGCCCGCCTCCGAAGCTGCCGTGGCTGAGGCAGAGTCGGCCCTTGGCCTACGTTTCTCGCCAGATTTCCGAAGCGCACTTCTGGAATACGGTTGCATCGAGACGGATGGTCATGAGTTGACCGGCTTAATAGACTCTAGAAGGCTGAACGTCGTACGCGTAACCAAAGATATGCGGTCGATCTATAAAGCGCTCGGTCTCTATAGCTACGTGATAGAGGATACCTACGTTGACGGCGTGATTATTTGCCAGGATTCTTCTGGATCCGTCTTTCAACTGGATTTGAGCGGCGGCTTTAAGAAGATTGCCTCGTCGCTGGTCGAATACCTAGCTGAATGAAAGCTATAGGCTAGTTCAAGGGTTCATTCCGTTTCGCAGTAATGCCCCATAGCGTTCCCCGGGCAGTTCGTCTTCCCGGTGCTCGGCTATTGTCATTCTGTCTAGGGACTGCGTCGCGACCGCTGCAGCGCCTTCAGTTATTTGACAAACACCGCCTCCTTCGGGATTTCGCCCGTTTCCTGATACTCGTGAAACAGATGGCCGAGCAGGCAGCTGAGAATGTGTCCGGGACGATGTCCCTTTTCACTTGAGTAACCATCTAAGCCGCAGAGCTCGAAGACGACGATGCCGCCGTCTTCGAGATATTTGCCCCAATCCACTGTGTGGAGAATCTTCTTTACTTCGGTCTTCTTCTTGCCATTTGGAAACCGATGGATGCGGGTGCGGATCGTTGGCTTCTCAAAGCATCGCTTCTCGATTGAGAATTCTCCTTCTGCGGCCTCAATCTCGGCTCGCAATTCTTCGGGCAGATTCCAATCTTCTCCGCGATAGGTGTAGATTGCGAGATTGTCATCTTCCACCATGAGTGTGCACGTTCCCATGTAGCCAAGCGACATTCAGACTCCTCCTTTCATGGACGGTTGACTATCGGTTGATAACCCTCTACGACTTTAGCAACGACGACAAGACATTTGGCCTCAGGTAGCGCTCCCTGCAGTTTCGTTAAGACAAAGATGCATACCTGCCTCAAGGAGCAATATACTCGCGTGCTGGCTGATTCGCTGACAAAAGAACGTTTCGTCTCGACTTGATATCTGCATTTCGATCCAAAGGAAACAAATAGGGTTCAATGCTTGTGCGCCTTACGGGGGCATTAGCCAGGACAGCGTTCCTGATTCGAGCTCGTTCTCATGTAAGGCTTGCCGCAGTAATCGCAAATGGCGACGTGTTCCTTGTCCATGTAAGTGGCGAATGCGAACCGCATGTAGCGTAGCCTGTCTTCGAAGTAGTTGGTGAAATTGCGCCCAATCCATTCGTGTCTTACATATTTTGCGTGTGCGCTGACCAGGAGTTCCATCAGGCTTCGGCATAACTTTGCTCCCATCTCCCTTTTGAAAGAAGGGGGCCCGGACGAATAGTTAGACCGTTTGGTCCGGTCAGACTAGCCGCTTAGGCTGGTCCCTTGCTCGACCGATACTGCCTAGGACTCATCCAGCCGAGCGATTGCTTCTTGCGGCGCTCGTTGTAGAAAACGATGTACTCGTTCAGCAGTTCCATGAACGAGTACACGGTGACGCCATCCCAGTCCCGATGGTGGAAGAACTCGAAGCTCCTATGTATGTCAACTCTCTCTTTTCGCCTGAGATTTCAGCCAGGCATCGTATTCTTCCAGGAACCGGACGTTCATCAGGCGGCCGGTCTCAGCGTAGCTTACCCTTTGGAATCCGACGTTGAGGGCCTTCCCCGCTTCCACCAAGGTAATGCCCAGGGTTTGTCTTGCGGGGCGCAGATTCTTCCACGACGGCCCTTTGATTTCGAGCGGGTTGCGCAACGCCCGGAACACCTCGCGGGCGATGTAGCGCTTGAGGCACCTGATGGCCTCCTTCTTGGATTTTCCGTCGCACTTGCGCTTCCCGACGTAATCTTTGGTCCTCTGATCATGCGACATCCTGGTCACTGCGATCTGGTAAAGCGCCCTGTTGGCGCGCCTGTCGCCCCCTCTGCTCAAGCGATGGCGTTCCGTTTTGCCCGAGCTCGCCAGCAGCGGGGCGACGCCGCATAGGGAGGCGAACTCGGCCTCGCTTTTCAGCCTTTCGGGATTCCCCCCGCCGGCCACGGCCGGGGCGGCGGCGGAAACGGTGCCGCAGCCGTAAATGGCGAGCAGGGCAGGGGCGTTCGCCTCCAAAACCCGCTTCATCCTCTCCTCGATGGCGTCTGCCTCCCGATCCTGGAGATCCCAGGCTTTTCCCAAGGACCCCAGGGCCAGAATGATGCCGCCGGCGGCGGGGTCGAGCGTCGAGAGGGCGCTTCTGAGATTCTTCCTGGAAAGGCCCTCCAACGACCTTCTCAGATCCTCGGGCGCCGTCACTATCAGGGGTTTCGCAGCGTTTATCATGGCCGATGTGGCCTGCACGAGGCGGTCGCGGGCTATCATGAGCTGCCTGAGCTCCTCCGTCCGTCCGGACTGGTCCTTGGGCTTCGACAGGTTGGCCCCGGCGAGAACCTGCCGCGCCGTCACCTCGGCGTCGGCCGGATCGCTCTTCGGACGGCCCGGCTTGCGCCTCGCCCTTCCCGGCGCCATCACCTCATGCACGCAGTACCCAAGCTCAAGGAGCCTTCGCGTCAAGCCGGCGCCGTACGAGCCGGTCCCCTCGACGCCGACGCCGGCGCACGTTGCCGGGCCGCCTATCTTGCCGGCGAGGGCATCATAGCCCTTCGCGTCCGCGGCGAACCTGAATGTCCCGATTGCTCTCCCCATGTGGTCGAGGAGGCAGAGGGTGTGGGTGTCTTTGTGGGTGTCGACGCCGGCAAAGACGAGGTCTTTCTCCAACTCGCTCATATGCAGCCCTTCAGGTCAACGCTTGCGATACGATCCGAACCGAAGGCTGGCTAGACAGAACACTGATGGGGGCTGTACCATGCGGGTTGCTAGGTCCGCGCGCTCGCGCCCATGCTCCTATTAGGTCATTGGCCGGCCTTGGTCGGGGCCGACGCGAGGCTCTTCGAGTTGAGGCCAGTCGCTGGAATCGACGGCAATTCTTTAATGGGCCATCGCGTCGGCTCATGCGCCTTTTCGCCGATAACCCTCGTCGATAGCGCGATTCCCATTATCAGTGTTCTTGAGGCGGCCGAAGAAGCCCTCGCAAGCCGAGTTGTCCGGGCTGCAGCCCTTCCTCGACATGGAGCGGACCAGGCCGTTTCCCTCGCATATGCCGATCCAGCCGGGCCATCTGTAATGGCGCCCCCTGTCCGAGTGGCAGACCGGGTGCTGGCCCGGCGCGAGCGTCCTGCACGCGTCCTCCAGCGAGCCGTTGGCGAGGGCCGCGTTCGGGCGCCTCCCTATGCGCCACGAGACGACGAGGCCGTCGTAGCAGTCGATGACCGGGCTGAGGTGCGCCTTCTCCTCGCTGGGCAGCTTGAACTCGGTGATGTCGGTGAGCCACAGCTCGTTCGGGCCGCCCGCGTGGAAGTTGCGCCTCAACAGGTTGGGGGGCGCGTCCGATATCTCCCCCTTGTAGGAGTTGTAGCGCCGCTTCCTCTTCAGGTAGGCGACCCGGCAGCCCTCCTCGGCCATCAGCCTGCGCACAACCTTCTCGCTGACGACGGCGCCGCCCTCCCGCAGCTCGTTGTGCACGTACCGGTAGCCCCGCGTGCCGCCGGCGCCGTCGAATATCCTCCTGATATCGATCATGAGCCGGGCGTGCCTGTCCTTCGCGCGCAGCTTCGCGCGGCAGTACTCATAGGAGCTCTTCGAGATTCTCAAGGAACCGGTGAGCTCTCTTAAGGGGCGGTCGGACTCCAGCCTCAGCTTGTCGACCAGCACGGTCTTCTCCATGCTGCTCATCGAGCCGAGGCTCCCTGCTTTTAAAAGGCCGACGGCTCCCCTCAGGATGTCGTTCTCCAGCTCGAGCTGCCGGATCCTCTCCTCGAGGCTGCCCCCGAAGCCGGCGTAGCGGGCTCGTCGCCCTCAGGTGTCCTTGCCCGGCCGCTCATCCGCGCCCCCTTCGTTCCGCCGCCTTTCAGCCAATAGCGTACAACATCGGGGCTCCCGATGCCGAGCGCTTCCGCGATTTCCCTGCAAGACGCGCCGCCCCGCGCCATCTCCATCGCCTTGCCCCGAACCTCGTCGCCGTAGGGCTCGAACTTGGCTCCGCAGGTCCTCTGCTGCGGCCCGGCCGCGTTTGCCGCCCAACGGCGCAGGGTCCTGCCGGAGATGCCGGACATCCTGGCGCTCTTCTCGAAGTCACCGGTGAGCGCCAGCATCTCGAGGGCCTTTTTTCTTGCGGATTGACTGTACACGCGAACTCCTAACCGGACCGAATGGTCCAACTATTCGTCCGCACCCCCTTCCCGACGCCGAGTGCGAGGCCGGCGAGATATGTGTGGAGTCGGACGGCACTTACTTCAAGCTCCAGGGCCCCGACGGCGGGTCCATCGAGGTCAAGACCATGGTCGCGTACGCCGGCAATCTCGCCGAGGGCGGTAAGGTGCTGTCCGGCGAACTCGGCATCGTCAAGGCGAACTATATGGAGGTGGCCTCCTTCCTGCGTGCCAACGCCGAGCTCATCTACAGGTCCGGGGCCAGGGAGATGAGGGCGCTCGCGTCGATGGTCGACACGAAGGTCCCGCTGAGGGTCGGCAAGGGGCGCGAGGTCGAGCACGTCTCGTCGGCGGCTTGCATGTCCGCCCAAGTGCGCTATGCTGCGGGCATCGATTCCGGCATGATCGCAACTAGCTGGTGGGGTACAACCCCCATCAGAGCAACGCCGACTGGAAATACGTGATTGTATACATAGGGTTGTATAATGAAAAGTCACGGAGATTCTGTACTAGCTGCGCGGAAAGGATTAGCATGACAGCCGGGGTCGAAGATAGCAAGATTGCCCAAGTAAAGTCATTTATCGAAGAAAAGCGAAAGAAGAAAGAGCCCTCGAAAAAAGATGCGGATGAGTTTGAGCAGCTTTGGCTTGCTTCTGTCGAGGAAACTGGTCTCGACAAGGAATCTTTCGCCCTTTTGTGCGATGGGTTCAGGTACGCTACCGCACGTCCTCTGTTTAAATATTTCAAGCTGAAGGGCGCCTCGAAGCAGCCTTATGCAGCTCTTGGAACATATGAGCCAATCCGAAAGAATCCCAACGAGCTTGAGCTGAGGTTCTATATGAGCCTTCTTGCCTTTGAGCTGATGGATCCGACCTCCGCCGACCAGATCGCCGCTCTATTGAAAAAAATTCCAGATGCAGCCCTCACAAAGGACAACAAGATTACTGGTAACCTCTCTGCTTTTGTGCGCCGACTCATACTCTCGGAGCTTGCGGCAGGGATTATAAAAGCCGATGCGACCGAGATCAAGATGCTGTCGAAGGACGCTTCTAGGTTTGTGAAGCTTATTGGCCCAGTCGTTTCTGAAGCCGTTGAGAATGACAAGCTGAAGGCTAGCGAGCGCGACGCTGCGAAAGGCCTGCGCGCTTGGCTCGATGCCCTATACGAGCCTGAGAAAAAAGCGAAACCCACTGTCGAAGCAATTGCTGCCTTCGAGCTTACCGACGCACCTTCTGAAATTGTCAACAACCCCGTGCAAAACGAAACTCAACCCGATGGCGACGATCTGATCAACGTTGATCAGATCGTACAGGCCGTGAAGGGTCTTGGAACCACCCTGAAGGATCGTGGCAGGAAAATTGAATCGCTCAGATCCACGATTGCTTCCGGCGAATCTGAGATCTCTAGGCTTAAAGACCACAGGGACTCCCTCAAAGTCCAGAACGCAGAATTCCAAGCAAAACTAGACAAATCGCGTGAAACCATCGCCGAGTTGAATGCTGAAGTCATGTCCCTTAAGCAGCAGACAGAGCGATTGAGTGCCGATTTGTCTGCGAATAGACAGATGGTCGAGCTCCTTGAGCAGACTGGTTCAAAACAAAGTGATGAAACTATCAAGCGCATTTCTCGAAAACTTAAGATTGAGTTCGAGGATTATCAGGATGCAGTTGGCCTGGACATGGATGCAGACCTTGGTGAAAACATGCGTTTGCAACTTGGCTCTGTTTTCCAAATTCTGAAAGAGAACGGCTTCGAGCTGTAGGGGTGACACATGGCAATCCAGAGAAACTTCGGTATAGACTTCGGCACTACAAACAGCTCAGTAGTTCAGTGCGTAAGCCTTGATGGAAAGACGAGGCGTATTCCGTATGGAGATGACGAGGGAAGGCCGATGCCGTCCATCGTCGCAATCGACAAAGCAACCGGCGAGGTATTTATCGGCCGCGAGGCCTGGAACAAGCGCTCCGAACTTGCCCAATCTTGCGAGTGCATCCAGTCTGTCAAATCACTTCTTGAAGTAGACGGCTGGAGCAAGTTTATTGCTGGTAAATGGTGGACCGCCAAAGACATCGCAGCCGAAGTCTTTAAGGCGCTTAGGAACAACATTACCGGCAACGACTCCTTCGAAGAAGACCTCAAGGCGATGGTTGCTGTGCCTGTTGGATTTAGCAGGAGCAAACGCGAGGCAATCCGAAATGCAGCTAAAGAAGCCGGCATCGATGTCGAAGGCTTCATTAGCGAACCAACTGCGGCATTCTTCGCAAATTACGATGAGCTGAAAAGCGAAGAGACCGTCGTAATCTTCGACTGGGGTGGTGGAACGCTAGACGTTTCCGTTATTCGAAATTCGGGTGGAAGGATTTCGGAACTTGCAACCACCGGAATGCCTATTGCCGGCGACGACATCGACGAACGCCTTGCAAGAAAGGTTCACGCTAAAGTGACTCGCAAAAAGGGCGTAAACCTTTCCTTTGACGAAATGTCACCCGCTGCCCGCGACATGTTGCTCGTTAGAGCAGAACGTGCCAAGCGAGCATTGAGCGAAGACGACGACACCGTCATCTCTTTGAACAGGTATGGCGATATCGGCGCCTTTAGAGAGCGCGTTTCTTACGAATGGTTCGAGGCCATTATCGACGGAATCGTCGAGGATGCTATCTCTTGCCTGGATAGGGCAATCTCGGACGCAGGAGAAACTCCGGAAACAATTGACCGAATTGTCATGGTTGGCGGATCCAGCAACATTGGTCCGCTACTCGACAAGCTCGACACCAGATTTGGCGACAAACTGTTCTTCCCCGAGCAAACGGTTTGGAGCATCAGCAACGGTGCGGCTCAGCTTTCTCAGAACCCAGGCAGATACCATTCATCTCAGAAAGTCGGACTCATTCTCGCCGACGACTCCTATTTCCCCCTGCTCAATCCTGGCGACCCCATTATGGACTGGTCAAAGTCCGTTGATTTCGGCCTTGTGGACAAGTCCACTGAGATGAGAGTCGTTTTCTCTGGAAGCAAAGACATCGACGATAGCGAAGACAAGCAGCAGGTTGTTTCTGTGCCAAGCTATCGATTCCTGGAAGAAAAGCTAAAGGTGCATGCGTTTGTCGACAGGAATTCTGTATTTCGTGTCGAGTTGAAGAGCTCGATGAGGAAGCAATCCGATACGGTCTTCTGGGAGTACGACAAGCTGAAGCTTTACTATTCACTTGAAGATTGTGGGCTCTAGCATGTCATCCGCAGTCAAAAGCACGGTAACGTTCAGGAGCAACATTTACCCAGTTGCTGCAGAGCAGATACTTTACGACGAAGAATTTCTTCACTCTCTCAGAGACCCGATTGCGGTCAGAGAGTTTAAGAAGCGTGCGTCCAGATACTACCCTTCATCACTTCAAAATGACATTCTGAACGCCGGTGTTGGTGTTAAGTGTACCTACTCCGAAACAGGAGATTTGGTTTGGGGCACCGTTATCGAAGACGGTGCAGAAAAGGTTGCCTGCAGGTGTGAGAACTATGCGTGTGCTCTTTTCTCTCAATGCAGGCCAGGAGTTGAAGTTCCACAAATCCCCGTCATTGAAGACAAAGTCGCCGTTGAAGAGCACCTTAATGAATTCGCCCCGGATGAAGAGAGCGTCTTCACGGAAGCCGACCAAACAGATGACGCGGTCTCTGCTTCCGAAGAAACGCCTGAAACAGTTTTTGAATTCGAATCCGACTCCTACTCGGAAGCCGTTGAAAATCGCTTTGCGGAAGAACTTCGAGAGGAAGCTGTTTTCCCGGAAGCACAAACTGTCGAGGACGCCAGCCTTGATGAGAATGATTGCCTAGCAGACTTCGCGAATAGCGCAAAGCCTGTTTCGGAGCTGCCCGCGTTTGAGGCAATAGCTAGCCGCTACGATGAACACCAGGCCGAAATTGTTTGTGCGAATCCCGACGACCGCATTTACGTCAATGCCGGACCAGGATCAGGCAAGACTCACACGCTTATCGAGAAAATTAAATTTCTCCTTGAGGACCAAATGGTGAAACCTGATTGCATCACGGTTCTTAGCTTTACGCGTGCAGCTGTAGCCGTCGTTCAGGGTCGATTGAAAGTCGCCGCAGAGAACGGGGAGATTCACGGCATATGGCAAGATGTCGACGTGACCACCTTTGACAAATTGTGCACTAGGCTTCTCTACTTTGTTGCCCAAGAGGCAGATGACAAAAAAGCCGAGAAAGACATTTCGAAACTTAACTACGAACAGCGAATTGTCGCGGCGACGGAATTAATCAAACGCGACCCGTCTCTTCTTGAAGGCTGCGAGCACCTCATTGTTGACGAAACGCAAGACCTCGTGGGCGTACGAGCCGATTTGGTTACAGCAATGCTGGCTAACATACCGAGCGGCTGTGGATTCACTCTATTTGGTGACCGCTGCCAATCTGTGTACGAATACCAAGTTAAGGACGGCGGAACCACGCCTTCCGAATTCTACAAAGAAGTCCGAGCAAAACATAAGCCCAAGGAGATCTACCTCGAAAAGAACTACAGGCAGAAACCCAGCTACCCTCTTGACCTCACGGAAATGAGGGCTTCCCTCCTTGAAGAAAATGTTGAGCAGTCTGGAAAACTGATTGCCCAGGCTGCCGTTACCTTGGGAATGCCCGCTCAACCTATGAGAATGCTTGATCCCAAGGCGTTACTTCATACCGAATCTCAGGGTTCAATGGGTATTCTCACTCGCAAGAATGACGAGGCGCTGGAAATCGAGTCCCTCCTGTGGAAACTGGGCATCCCCGTAATTCATGGAAGGTCGGATGCTGGCGAGGCGATAACACGCTGCATTGCCGATGCCTTTACACGTTGCGAAGGGCAGACGATCTCCAAAGAAGAGTTCGAAAAGCTGATCGCGTCTAAGGACCCTTATGGTGACGGTCGTATCTGGCGCGCTATGTTGTCGCTTGACGGCATCAGCCCCGAAGGCGACAGACTGAGGATTTCCAATGTGCTCTCAGCTCTTCAGAGCGCTGTACTTTCACCGGAGCTCGCTGCCCTACGCGAGGATGAGAGCGGAATCGTCGTGAGCACCGTCCATGCATCAAAAGGACGCGAGTTCGATACAGTTTGGATGCTTGCGGAGAATCTGGCGGATTTTGCAAATGCCGACGAGCCAGAAGAGAAGCGCGTTGCCTATGTTGGGCTAACCCGTGGAGCTGGCTCCGTTGAGCTCCAATGTCTCGACGAACATTTTTTGGCCGGAGGAAAGAGCAGTTTCTATACCTGCAAGATGTTTGACAAGGATCGCTATTTCAGGAAAAAGAGCGGCCGAGGAAAAAGGAAGAGCAAGCCCAGGGTCGTCAATGTCGAGATTCGAAACGAAATGGATGTCGACTTCGAAGAGTTCAGAAAGCTCGGCAAAGTCCAGAAAATGCTTTCCGAACAACCGATGGAGGGAACCCCTATCCGACTTGTTTTGAGTGAATCCGGCGATTTGGCTTACTACAAAATCGTCCTTCAAGACAACGAGGATATGGTGCTCGGTCGCATGAAGAGAACCTTCCTCGACGATTACAAGCGTTGCGCGGGTGGTAAAGACATAGAGTCCGTTGCTTTGCCCGATGCGTTCGACGAGATTTACATCGATCGCGTTGTCTCATGCGTCGGTCGCTCGGTTCCTGAAGCGATGTGCGACAGATCATTCGACAGTATGGCCGTCTGGTATGGCTTTACGATTGGCGGTTATGCGCACAGAGACGACACCCAGGGATACTAGGAAAATACCATGGCAGATTTCAATGAATACTACGAAGCCCGTTCTGTAGTTACTGACGTGCTCAAGCGTGACCTGGTAGGACCCGTCGCGGATGACGAGGTATTAGCTGAAAGCCCTCTTTCTTACTACGTCGCCGGCAAGCTCTATCCTCAAGGCATGGACGACGATAGCGAGATGGAAGAGCAAGGTGGCGAGGCAGGGGATCTCGAGGACTCCTATGACAGCCCGATTGTCCTCTCTAGCCAGCGCCGTCAATCTTCGATGGGAATTACGTTCGTTCTCGATGGGCCAAGCAAGGCTATTAACATCGCTGTTCAGTATGCCGTCTACAAACCTATGTCTGAAGAAGAAGCCGCAGCAAAGGGATATCAGGAGAAGTTCCTCTCTAACGCTTCCTCCACACGCACTACCACCTATCTTCAGCGAACGCCTCAAGAACATATTGTTGCCTGGGACGAGGACGAAGGTCCGAGGCGCATTCAACTCAGCGAAGGCGCACTGTTAGATATTCGCCCGCGACCAATCAGGGGGACCGATAGGCTGCTGGTTGCAGTGTCTCTGGTGAACGGCAACAAGGCCTCAGACATCAAACTTGAAAATTCTTCTCTGGCTTACTTCCAAACAAAAATTACAGTGAAGTGCAACAATGAGTGCGTCTTTGTTCCGACCGAATCAGTGGGCAAGCGCTCTTTCGATGATGAGCTTGCCGAACTCGAGATGCTCTACTGGCATTCAAGGCCATATGCCCATGGGCACGGTTGCTCTGCTGATTGGGACAAAGCATCGACTTCACCTAAATGGGTTGGGACGGAATCTCTGCCTTCCTTCGAAGTGCTCCAGATGCGTCCGAGGGAACTTGGAAATGCAAATCGTTTCTCGATGAAGCATCTAGCGGAGACCTCTACGACCTCCCTGATTAGCGACCTTACGTCTTTTGTTGAGGAATACGAGACATGGATTGAAGAGCAGCAGAATCAGCTACCTTCGATTCCAGCTCAGTATTCCGATATCGCCAGAAACAACATTTCAAAATGCAGGAAATGCGCAGAGAGAATGCTGAGGGCTGTTGACCTTCTATCGAAGGAAGGCGCTCCGCTGCGCGCTTTCAGGCTCGCCAACAGGGCCATGCTCGTTCAGCGAGTTCGAAGTCTTGCGGCAAAGGGAATCCACACTGATGAGAAAGATGTGCGTTGGTATCCCTTTCAGCTAGGCTTTCTGTTAATGCAGCTTGTGTCCTTTGCGGATCCAGATAGCGAGGACCGCTCCATCGCCGATCTTCTTTGGTTCCCGACCGGCGGCGGCAAGACCGAGGCCTACTTGGGAGTTGCGGCATATGCAATCTTCCTGCGCAGGATCCTCGACCCTGCCGCATCTGGCGTAGCGGTGATCATGCGATATACCCTGAGGCTTCTGACTCTTCAGCAATTCGAGAGAGCGACAGCGCTTGTCGCCGCATGCGATCACATCCGCAGAGAAGAAGGCTTGGGTGGAGAGTCGATTTCCATTGGCATGTATGTTGGAAGCGCGTTGACGCCGAACAAGCTTGAGGAGGCCGAATCGCTTATCAAGGACGCCAAGGAAAGAAAGCCCCTCAAGGAAGGCCAGGCAGATCCGTTTCAGGTTAGAAAATGTCCTTGGTGCGGCGCTCGGCTGACCCCAGAGGACTACATGGTAGACAAGGCTTCATCGCGTATGATCTCGAGATGTCCGAACGGAGAATGCGAGTACCATGAGGGCATTCCAGCCTCCGTTATCGATGAAGACCTGTATGTTCATCCGCCTACATTCGTTGTTGCAACGGTCGATAAATTCGCCCAAATCCCTCTTAAAGAAGAAGCCGCAAGGATTCTCGGCATTGGCGTCGATTGCCCGCCACCCGAATTGATAATCCAGGACGAGTTGCATTTGATTTCCGGTCCTCTGGGCACCATGGTTGGCGTATATGAGACTGCGATTAGCGACTTATGTGCAGCCGGTGGCAAGTCTCCCAAGGTAATCACGTCTACGGCAACCGCGAAGAGTTCGAGCCAGCAGCTTCTTGCCCTCTATGGTCAGGAATCCTTCCAATTCCCGCCCCAGGCGCTGGATATGCGCGACTCGTTCTTTGCGATAGAGTCCACTCCTCAAGAGAAACCAGGAAGGCTCTATCTTGGCGTCATGGGCTCCGATGCTGCAATAACCACCGTCGCAGCCCGAACGGAAGCTGCGCTCCTGTTCGCCACTCGCTATCTCGAAGTTGCTGGATACAGCGCAGATGTCGTTGATTCCTACTGGACTCTTGTGGAGTATTTCAACACGCTGCGCGAACTGGGCGGATCATTGACCTCCCTGCAGGACAGCGTCCGAAACCTGTTCTCGTTCCTCGCATCCACCAAGCTGAAAGACTTGTACCCAGGCGTTGATGCGGATTCACGCTTCGGTCACGTGATGGAGCTTACAAGCCGTAGGACAAGCGCCGAAATCACACGGTCTTTCCAAGATCTCGAAGCAAAGCACGCCGGACCTGGCAACAACGATGCAATTGATTTCGTGCTTGCTACGAACATGCTTTCGGTAGGCGTTGACGTTGGACGTCTTAACGTTATGTCTGTATATGGTCAGCCCAAGGTGAACTCCGAGTACATCCAGGCCACCAGTCGTGTTGGTCGTTCTACGCCGGGACTCGTTGTCAGCCTTCTTAATCCGAAACGCTCGAGGGATAGGTCCCACTATGAGCAGTTTGTAGGTTTCCACCAGTCGCTGTACAAACATGTCGAAAGCTCAACTTTGACTCCATTCTCCGATCGAGCCCGCGACCGTGGATTGCATACGATCTTTGCAACCATGTGCCGCTATTCCATTCCTGGAATGTCTGCTAACGGAGCCGCTGATAACTTCAGAGCTTCAATGGATGGCGTTGCTGACATTAAGCGAAAGATCATCGCGCACGTTGCTCTCATTGAGCCCGAAGAAGCCAAAGCGGTCGAGCTCGAGCTTGACCAGATCGGCATCGACTGGGAGAGCAGGGTTGGAAACGGTTTGACCTACTTCACGGTGGGCAAGCCCACCAAATCTCTGTTCCAGAGCGACTTGGAAAATGACCGTTTCAGGGTAATGAACAGCATGAGAAGCGTTGAACCCTCGGCGAATCTCTTTGAGGACAGGTGATAGGTATGGCTATTGGAAGAAAGTCTGCAGGGGACGGCTCCAAAAAGGTTGGAGAGCTTCGCAGGGCTCAGCTTGTCACCACTTTTGGCCCCGGGGCTATGGTCGATCTGCCAGACATGTCCGTAGTTGTTGGCTCGACTGATCATTGGCGTCCAATCTGCAAAACGATTTCGGACAGAAACCTTGAGATATTGCTCGGTGTTAAGGAATTCAAAGAGCCTGTTGGCAAATACGCTTCTGACACAGACTGCACGATTCCTGTTAGACGCTTCCCCGATTGGCACTATTGCCCAAAATGCGGAAAGCTTGCTCAATACTGGGTTATCTCAGGAGCCGACAAGAAGACCTGCGCAGACTGCGGTGTTACGCTGATTCCCTCGCGATTTGTAGCCGCGTGCGAGAACGGTCATCTGGAAGACTTTCCGTATCGCTGGTGGGTGCATCGAGGAATGGACTGCGGCTCCAAGGCTCCGCTTAAGATTAGTTTCAAAAAGGAGACTCGAGGTATCGAAGGAATCCTGATTGAGTGCCCAGATTGTCATGCTTCGCGCACTATGGCAGGCTGCACTAGCCCCGATGCCCTCGCGGGGCGCAAGTGCTTCGGTCGTCGTCCTTGGATTGGCAAGAAGATCGAGGATGCTGACCCTGACCCGTGTCCATGCAACATGCAGGTTATTCAGCGCACGGCCGCCAATGCGTACTATCCGGTGACTGTAAGCGCGCTCACCATCCCGCCTACCGCCTCAAGTGTGGTGGAGAGGTATTGGACACAGATTCAAGCTTACTTGGGTATGGGCTTTAATCAAACGACCTTCAGAAACGTGCTAAAGGGACTGCTTGCAGCCGAGGAACTGACGGATTCGGATCTCGATGAGGTCATTTTTGAGATTGAACTAAAGGGCTCTTCTGCAGGCGACGCGGAAGTCACGAAGCAGCATATCTACCAAAGCGAATATCATGCGCTTGTTGGGGAAGATCACGATGGCACCCAGTTCAAGACGAAGCACGTACCTGTTCCTGAGGGATACGAAGATCTCATTGATGATGTTGTCCTTGTGAAGCGCTTGAGGGAAATCATGGCCCTCGAAGGCTTCAGGCGAATTTCTCCCGAACCATCCGGCATGAGCAGGGAGATGTCCCCGCTTTCTAAAGAGAGGCTAGACTGGCTCCCTGGTATTGAGTTACTTGGCGAAGGCGTTTTCATCAAGCTGAATCAATCGGCTATTGACAAATGGATTGAACGCATTGGAGATCGTTATGACCGGATGGAAAAGAGATTAGAGAAGAGCAATGTGAAGTGTGAGAACTTCTCTCCGCAGTATGTTTTGTTGCACACGCTTTCTCATGCCCTGATCAGGCAACTCGCAATGGAATGCGGTTATACGACTTCATCCATCAGCGAGCGAATCTACTCAACCTACAGGGCGGACGACCGCAAGATGAGCGGAATCCTGCTATACACCTCATCTTCTGATTCGGACGGTTCTCTTGGCGGTCTTGTAAGGCGTGGAAGGCCTGAAAACCTTAAGGTTACGTTGGACGGCGCACTCTCAAGCGCAACGTGGTGTTCCTCTGATCCGCTGTGCATTGAGTCTCGCGAGCAAGGTTACAAGAGCCTCAATTATGCTGCCTGCCATGCATGCTCGCTGCTTCCCGAGACGAGCTGCGAGATGAGGAATTGCCTTCTCGACAGAGTTTCACTCATGGGCATGCCCGATGATACAGGGCTAGGCTACTTCTCTGCCGCTGAATCGATCTAGTTTCGGGAAAGCCCGCCTGGGCGCGAGGCCCAGATGTGCTCCCGGCCCTTTGGCGGGGCCGGGAGGAGGTCGATTAGTCGACCCCGTTGCCAAGGGCGTTGATATGGCGCCTCAGAAGGGCGCGGCTCTCTCCAGGGATCGGTCGCCGTGGCGGTGTCCAGGTCCGTGGTGAACCGCGTGCTCTCCTCGCCGAAGCGCATCTTGAGCGCGCTGCCGCCCTTGACGACCCCGTCGGGGAGCATGCTCGCCACGATCGCGTTCGCCATCACGGTGCGCGCCCTCACGA
>ERZ780162.1174-NODE-1174-length-18720-cov-6.957889_pt1 | contig 18720 bp, 17 predicted proteins | sample MGYA00511474_ERZ780162 | MGnify/ENA primary metagenome ERZ780162 (study PRJEB29588, sample SAMEA2143633) | human gut metagenome | biome: human gut; feature: human-associated habitat; material: faeces | place: Denmark | collected 2008/2010 ...
TCACACAGTTCTTCGACTTCCTGCATCCGGAAGGGGACAAGAGTGTGTACTATCGTGCATCCTGAAAGCATGAAAAAACTCGGGAGATCTCAAAACGAGATCTCCCGAGTGTGGTGGACCTAATCGGGATCGAACCGACGACCTTACGGATGCGAAAAGGCATATAAAACTTTTTTGCATGATTTCTAATTATTTATGGTGCTTTCCACTCGGTTTCTCTCTCTTTCCGCCACTCTTTAGCACTTTGAACTCCATGTAGTACGCCGCTGTCTGTGGTGGCTCCTGTGGTCAAAAACGCTCCCCGCCCTTTGCCGGAAACGGTTTCCCGGCTTGGACGGGGAGCATTTTTCGTGCCTCTGACTGTCTGCATTGTAACTCTGAGAGCGAGATTCGGCAAGTCCTTTCTGCGCTGTCTGTGCCTCAGAAATTGGGGGGCTGTAAACAAAATGAGCCTACTGACCGGTCGACGCAGGCAGGATGTTGTGCAAAATCTGGAGGAACCGTGTGACCTCATCGGTCGGCTCTTTTGCATAGAGGATTCCATAAGGCACTGTATAGTCCCAATCCACTGGAAGAGTGACCAAGGAGGGGTGGACCTCCGCCCAGGCGTCCAGGGTCAGCAGCAGGGTCCCATTCTGCTCGCAGGCGTTGAAGGTATCCACGTCGTAGTAGTAGTCCGCCTCCTGAATGATGATCTGCGGATGGGTAAGCTGGATCACATCCTGAAAGTGATCCAGTCGTTCCGTATCTATTAAAAAGCTTTCCTGATGCGCGTATGAATCCCCGCAGGGCCGTAAAAAGAGCCTCAGAACTGTTTCACAGAAACAGTTCTGAGGCTCTCTTCTTCTCAATGATCGGCGTCTTCTGAAGTCCCCTCACCGGCACTCCTGCTGATCTGTACGCCCCGCCAATTTGGATTGCCGGCCAGTTCGGGAGCCTCGCCCCAAAAGGCTTTTCCGGCCTCCTCATCTCCCCGGAGCCAGTACATCAGCCAGGCGGTGACATAGCCGTCGCCGCTGTACAGCATACTGCCGTGGTCAGTGTCCGTCCGCAGGGCCATGGCCTTGGGCCCGCCCAGCTTGCCGTACAGTTTTTCCATCCCCTCGGGGGTGATTACGTCGTTGCTGGTTCCTGCCAGCACCAAGGTGGGGATAACGGTCTTGGATGGGTCATATGGAATGTTCAGCGCCGCGGCCAGATCCTCCTGAGTGGGCGATAGACTCACTGCACAGGTGTAAAGGCCGCCGTTGGGCTGCTCACTGATGGCGTTGAACACCCCCACGCCCCCCTGGGAGTGGCCGGAGAGGCCCATGTGGGCGGTGTCCACCTTCTGATAGAATACACTGTCCGGATCCCCGTTTTGCTCCAGCAGCCAGGCCAGAGTGGCGTCTGTGGAGTCGCCGGAGAAGGTGCCGTGGTCCTCGTTGCCCAGGACGATGAAGCCCCAGGAGGCCAGATGCCGGAACAGGGCGGGATAGTAGGCCACAAACTCCTTCCAGTCCTCCGGTGCCTCGGCCTTGACCTGCTTGACTTCATAGGGCCCCATGGCCAGGTACTTGGCCTCCAGCGCCCCGCCGGTCTCCACCGTCTCCGTATAGTCGTTGGGCACAAAGGGCCGCCGGGACAACCAGAACAAGAAACCTGCGATGAGGAGGATCAGCACCAGAAGCACGATACCGGCGATTTTCAGAACAGTTAAAACCACTTTTTTCATTTCACTCCTCCATATACTTGTCCAGATATTCCACTACCTTGTCCATATACTGCGCGTACAGCTTGTTGTCGTTCTGCAGTCCGTGGCCGGAGTGGGGGAAGAGAATGTACTCATGGGGGACGCCGTACTCCTTCAGGGCGGCGGCCAGCCGCTTCGACGCGGGGAAGGCCTGCAGCTTGTCGTAAGCTCCATAGGCGCACACGGAGGGGACGCTGTTCCCGTCGATCCAGGCCAGGGCGGAGATGTTTTTCACAGCTTCATTGTAGACCGGAGTTCCGATCATCTCCGGGGTGATTGAGTTCCCGGACATGACGCAGAACATGGCGGCGGCCGCCTCAGGATTCCGGTCAAAGCCAAAGCACGTCCAGTCCTCCGGGTAAAAGCTGGAGGGCCCCACCGCGCCGAACACCAGCTTCACCGGGACGGGGGACGCCGCCGCATCCCGGTAGGCGTACAGCATGGCCAGGGTGTGGCTGGCGGAGCCGCCGGAGACGGCCATCCGGTCGATGGAATAGCCCCGCTCCTCCGCTGCCGCCAGGACATAGGGGATGCTGTCCCGGATCTCCACCGACTGGGTGTACACATTGGAGTCGGGGTGCTCCTCGGAAATCAGGGTATAGTTGATCCCCGCCGCCACATACCCCTTGGAGCACAGCCACTGGAGCATCCCGGCGTCGTCGGATTTATCCCCGGAGGTGAAGCCCCCGGCGTGGAGGTAGACCACCAGGCCGTAGGTCTCCATGGAATTGTCCGCAGGAAGATAGAGGTCAAATTTGTTGGCATCCCCCTCGCCGTAGGGCAGGTCGGTGTACACCGTGCCCACCGAGTCATCCCACCGGACGGAATATTTGTCCCCCAGGGGATGCCAGGTCATTTTGAGCACAGCAGAGGCCGCAAAGGTCACCAGGAACGCCCCCACATAGATCAGTCCCCACATAAGCCGTCCCTTCTTTCTGGTCTTTGTCTTTCTCACAGGAAGTTCCCTCCGAACAGGGTGCCGCCCAGCAGCAGGTTGAGCACCGCCCGGACAGCCAGCCGGCCCAGGACGGCTGCAGCGAGGATTACAATCAATAAAATCAGCAGACGCTTTTGCAATAATGTCATTTCCTCGTATAATAAGTTTCAAAGTTAATAGTTTCAGGTATCAGCAGGCTTCGAGATGCCCGTGATACAATAGCTGTGGGACAGCAGGGTCAAGTTCTATCAACTCCAGTTGAGCCGAAAGGCTGCTTCACAAAAAGTCCGTTCCCCTGAGCCGGAAGTTAGCCGCATACTCATTGGCTGTTTGCCGGAGGCAAGGCCGCCCTTTTCGCAGTGAGGGCTATCGCATTGGCCTGCTCCGGAATGATTCTGATACGCGAGGTTGCCGATGCTCCGGTTATCATGGGTATCTCAAAGCCTGCTGGCCTGAAATCTCCATGCGGGGAGGTGAAAATGTGAACCCACTATTCGTTGGCATTGATGTGAGCAGCAGGAACAATGTCGCCTACCTGATGAACCCCGACGGCAGCAAGCACTCCAGCTTTTCCGTGCAAAACAACCTTGGCGGTGCTAAAATATTGTCAGAGAAGATCGTGTCGGCATTGCGTTCCTTGCATCTCAGCGACGTGGTGATCGGCCTGGAGGCCACCTCCATCTACGGGGACAGCCTGGTTTACGCCCTCCGGGAAGACGGCGGCCTGGGCCGGTACCAGCGGAAGATCCATGTTCTCAATCCAAAGCAGGTGCGAAAGTTTAAGGAAGCCTATCCTGACCTGCCGAAGAATGATTTCGTGGACGCCTTCGTGATCGCCGACCATCTCCGTTTCGGCAGGATCGCCAAGGAGGTCTATATGGACGACTATCGCTACCAGGCGCTCAGGACCCTTACCAGGGCCAGGTTTGACGTGATTCAGAATCTGACTCGTGAGAAACAGCGTTTTGCCAACTACTTATTCCTGAAATGCTCCGGCATAGCCCAGGACAAAGACATCCAGAACACCAGCGCCACCACCATCGCGCTCATGGAACGGTTTGAAACTGTGGATGATCTGGCAAACGCTGACCTGGGCGAGTTGACTGCTTTCCTGGATGAGAAGGGCAGAAACTTTGCTGACCCGGCTGCCAAAGCCAAGGCTATTCGAACTGCCGCCAGAGACTCTTACCGCCTGCCTGTTACTGTGAACAATTCTGTAAATCAGGCGATGGCAGTCTCTATTGCCTCCATGCGGGCCCTGGAAAAGCAGGTCAAGGTGTTGGACAAGGCCATTGAACAGCAGTTTGAGATCGTCCCTAACACCCTGACATCCATCCCAGGCATCGGCAAGGTCTACTCTGCCGGCATCATCGCTGAGATCGGCGATATCCGCCGTTTCAATTCCCAAGCCTCTGTCGCCAAGTTTGCCGGTCTTGTCTGGCACAAAGACCAGTCCGGTGAATTCGAGGCGGAGCATTCCCGAATGATCAAATCCGGCAACCGTTACCTCCGCTACTATCTGTTGGAAGCCGCCAACTCTGTGAGAAGATGCGACTCCGAGTTCCGGCGCTACTATGATCTCAAATACCATGAGGTCAACAAGTTCCAGCATAAACGCGCACTCGCCTTAACTGCCAGAAAACTGGTTCGGTTGGTCTTTCGACTGCTGAAGGACAACCGCCTGTATATCCCGCCGGAGGGCTGAGCGCGCCGCCTGCCACTCTGACGAAATAGCCCTGTTTCAAAAAATGTCAGGGACAGGGCTTGGTTGTGTATTGCCTTTTTGTGGCCTACACTGTGCTTTTTACGCTGTTTCACTTAAAATTTCCTCTCATCACCTACTTGACTTCATACCATTGGACTTTTTCTCCCTTGACAGATCGGTGCATTCAAGTTATGATACATTTGTAACGGCGGAATGAATGTATCATCAAAATCAAAACTTGTCAACAGGAGCACGCAAAATGAAACAAACTGCGAAAACTGTATCACCGATGAGCAACGAGGGGCGGAACGCCTATGTGACGGAACACATCACCGCCGCCATGCTGTCCCTTTTGGAAGAAAAGCCGCTCTCGGAGATCTCTATCAGCGAGCTGTGTGACCGGGCCGGGGTGGGCCGGGTCTCGTTTTATCGAAACTTTCAGGAGAAGGATGATATTCTGAAGGAGCATATCCGTCAGCTGTTTCGGGAGTGGACCGGCACTTTGAAAGAAGATCCCCCATTGGACGAACTAATCCGGCGGATGTTCTCCCATTTTGAGGCGCACCGGGATTTTTACGCCCTGCTCCAAAAGCGCGGCCTCACCTGGCTCTTAAAAGATGTGATTTTGTCCGTATGTGGGTTCCATCCGGAACAGGAGGCCGTCAATGCCTACGCCTCCGCCTTTGCGGCGTACAGCCTGTACGGCTGGGTGGAGGTGTGGTTCCTGCGGGGAATGAAGGAGTCCGCGAAAGAAATGGCGGAGCTTTTTGCCGGGCACAGCAAAGAATAATGGATGGGAAGGCCCAAAGTGACAATAAACTGTCGCTTTGGGCTTTTTCACCTATGTTTTGTACTCGCCCCGATACGGAGTTAGATCTCCCTCTGAGTACCAATCCTGCTGAACTGCACTGAAGCGAATCAGATACTTCCCGTTTTGATCTGCAGCAATCACTGTCCCCACGCAGGGGAGAGTCCCAGTTTGGCGTACACCAAGTCTCCAATTTTGTATTCGTTCATGTGGTACCTCCATACTCGAATAGATGTTTCAGCGCGACGGAATGGCTTGCACCGGGCGCCGCCTCTGTGCTATACTTTATCGGACGAAAGTTCATTATTCAATGGTCGATTATTTAGAAAAGAACATCATGAGACACTTCCGCAAAAGCGTCTAATTTGAGGAGGCCTTCCTATGGAGCAGAAAAGCGATCTGCGGGTCACAAAAACCAGACGGCTGATCAAGGCTACATTTCTGGAGCTGGTGCAGGCAAAGCCGGTCCAGAAAATTACCGTGACCGAGCTGGCAAAGCGGGCTGAGATCAGCAAGGGCACCTTTTATCTCCACTACCTGGACATTTACGACCTCTACAATCAGATGGTAGAGGAGACCGTGGCCAAGATCGCCGGCAGCTTCGATCCCTACCCGGACCTGTTTTCCGCGCCGGAGTCCTTTGTGCGGACTTTCCTGTTCTCCCAGGTCGAGCCGCTGGGGCTGTCCCTTTCCGCCGGGGAGCGGGCCCTGCTGACTGAGAAGAACATGCAATCCTGCTCCAAGTACCCGCAGTGCTTCCTCAACGGCTTCAAGGAACAGATCTATCAGGTGGGGGCGCTGGCCCGCTGCGAGGAGAACGACATCAAAATCGACTTCCTGCTCACCGGTATGCTGTCACTCGTCGTCAAATACCGCCCTCTGACAGCCGGAGACCAGAAGAAAATGGACTTTATTGTCCAATTTCTGTCTTTGATCATCCGGGATACATTTCCGGAGTTCTACCGGTCATGAGCACCTGCGCGCTGCAATCGATTGAGGAACATACGGACGGTGACACCCCGATTTTCCGGGGACAACTTCGTATCCTTCTGTGAGAGAGGAGGAACGGACAGATCAAAATCTTTCATTTCAGGTAGCGGCGACCAAGCCAGACGCCGGTGCGGCGGATGAATGGATCCGCCAAAACTATTTCGATAACAGGAGGAAGCCATGAAACACCGATCTCTTACACTCGCCACAGCCATTTGCCTGCTCGCCTGTATGGCAGGCTGTGGGCAGCAACCCCAGATATCCGCACCTCAAAACGAACCTCCTACGGGAAACTTCCAGACCAGCACGGCGGATTCCGCCGCTATCCCCTCTGGAGAAACGCAGTCGATCCCACCGGCGGAAAACACCGGTCGGCCAGCGGGGAAAATCTCCGCAGAGGATGCGCTGGCCATTGCCTTGGACAATGCGGGCGTGCCGGAGGACGACGCCTACAACATCAAAAACGAGAAAGACAGCGACAACGGCATTCCCCTCTATGATATTGAGTTCGAGACAGACTACGGAGACTATGACTTCGAGGTGGCCATCGCGGATGGACGCATCGTAGGGGGGACTACGAGGTGGATGAGGAATGGCTGGACACTCTGGGAGGTAGCCCTGTCACCGTGGAGGAGGCCGCAGTCATTGTTGCTGGCAAAGTCCCCGGCGCTGATGCGGCAGACGTATCTGTTCGGGAGGAGTCTGAAGATGGCCGGGACCGCTACGAGGGGGAGTTGTTTTTTGAAGATATGAAGTACGAATTTGAGATTGACCCGCAAACTGGAAAAATCTTTGATTGGAATGCCGATCTGCGGGACTGACCGTCGGCACATAAAAACGGCGGGGAGAAGGCACGTCTGTCTTCTCCCCGCTGCTTCATTCTGTTGATTTTTAGGACGGTTCCTTGGGCGGGAATCCCAATTTGGCTTCCAGTTCCCGCGTTTTTGCCGCCATCTCGTGCAGCGCCATGGACGGCGTTTTTTCCTGTTTGGTCACCATCTTAACCAGGATTTCGGCCAGGATGGACGCATTCGTCCGCTCCAGCAGCTCCATCGCCCGCTCCAACGTTTGCCCGGAGAATCCGACCTTTTCCAGCTTCCGGCGTTCCTTATCCAAACGCTTCATGGTCTTCACACCCCAATTCGCCTGGTTATTTGGTGAATTGGGACAGGGCCAGCAGCGCCTGGGCAGTCTGCACCCGAGTGGCTGCCTGGCCGGGGGCCAGCGTGTCCAAGGAGGTCGCGGTGAGCACGCCGGCCTCCACCGCCCAGGTCATGGCCTCCGCAGCGTAGCCGGCGATCTGGTCATAGTCGGCGAACTCCCGGACGGCCATGCCGCCCTGGGCGGTGTCATAGCCCTCATGCCGGGCGTAGCGGTAGAGCATGACCGCCAGCTGCTCCCGGGTGATGGGATCGTCCGGGCCGAACAGGCCGCCGCCGTAGCCGCCGGCGATCCCCTCGGAGGCGGCCCAGCGGACGGCCTCGCCATAGGAGGCCGCCGGGTCCACATCGGAGAAGTCCATCAGATAATTCACCACCGGGCGGCCCTCCAGCGCCCACAGGGCCGTGACCGCCTCGCCCCGGGTCAGCGTCCCATTGGGCTCAAAGCGGTCCGCGCTGATGCCGGCCATCAGGCCGTTCTCACAGACATAGCGCACCGCCTGGGCATCCCGGGCCTCCACATCGGTGAAGGGCAGGACGGACAGGGGCTCGCCGCCCACCTGATAGACAGCCACCGTGCCGGATACCTCACAGGCTGCCAGCAGCAGGGCCTCTCCGGTGGGGCTGACGGCATTACTCAGGAACAGCAGACCCTCGGGGGCCACATCGCCGCCGGTGACCCACTTGTCCAGCTCCCCGTCCTCATACTCCTCGGAGCCCTCCACCACGGAGGCAAAGTCCCGGGTGTTGATGTAATTCACGTACCGGGCGGAGGCGGGCTCGGTCACGTCATAGACCATGACGCCGCCGGTGCGCTCCAGGGCCACAAAGGCATAGGTACGGCCGTCCACCGTGCCCACGGTGACGCTCTCCGCCTCCGGCCCCTTCTTGCCGGAGCGGTCGTCCACCACGGCGTTGTCGTTGGAGCAGTTGTAGTAGTCGGGCAGGTACTGGGCGGTGAGGGTCTCAAAGTCGTTGCCGCTGGTGAACACCTCGGTGACGCCGTTCTCCCCGGCCTCATAAATGGTAAAGGTGCGGCCGCCGAAGAGGTAGTCCTTGCCGCTGTCCAAGCCGTCAAAGTCCTCCACCTTGAAGAAGACCACCTTGCCCTCCAGGCCGGAGTTCTCCCCGGTGATGGCTCCAGTGGGGGAGGTCACGCCCTCCTCGCCGAAGTCCTGCTCGTCCTCGCTGAGGTAGAAGGTGCCCAGATCCTCGTCGCCCCACTCTCGGGCGTCGCCCTCGTTGGCGGTGACCAGATAGGTTTTGCCGTCCACCTGGAAGGCGGCGATGGCATCGGGCATCCGGATGCCCATGAGGCCGCCGTAGGTCTTGGGAGCGTAGGCGTCGTCCTTCTTGTCGATGTCGACGGGGGTGACGCCGTAGTCCTCAAAGCCCGCGGAGTAGATCCCGTCAAAGGTACGGGAGGCCAGATCCAGCACGGCGATGGCATTGTTCTCCTGCAGGGTGACATAGGCCTTGCCGCCGGATACGGCGATATACTCCGGCTCCAGGTCCGTGGAGGGATCGACTCCCTTCTTCAGCACGATCCCGGCTGAGGCCAGCTCGTCACGGCGGGCGTCGAAAGCGTCAAAGCCCACCACCTCGCTGGTGAGGGTTGACACATCTGCCACAGTGACCGAGCCCCTGGGATCAACGATTCCGTCGCCGTAGCCCTCCCGAGGCTCCCCCTCGTCGGCGGTGAGGACGGTGCTGCTGCCGGCAAAGGTCACCATATCCGGCTGCACACCGGTTTCCACCAGTCCCCTCAGGGTCAAGGAGCCGTCGGCATTGCAGGCGAACAGGGCTACCCGGCCGGCGTCATGATATCCCTCCGCCTGGAGGGCGGCGGCCAGGATGGTGTTGTCCGGAGAGATGGCCACGGAGGTCATGTCCCCATAGCGGAATGAGCTGTCCGCCGCCTCCACCAGGGCCTTCACGTCGATGTCCGTGCCGCTGAGCCGGGCGACGGAGATCCCGGCGGTGAGATCCCCCAGGGGGATTGCCGCCAGCAGGCCGCTCTGGCCGTTGATGGCGTAAGCATAGCCATTGCTCTGGCTGTAGGCCACGATCTCCATGACGCCGCCGTCCACGTTGTACTGGCCGGAGGCGTACCGGGCAATCAGGTTCAGATTCAGGGGGGAATTGCCGTTTTCATACCCAGCGGTCGAGTTGATGCCCGCTGCCGCCGCTGGCACCACAGTGCCCAGCTGAAGCGCCAGGGCGAGGGCCATGGCAATGGCTGCCGGCCGTCTTGCTTTTCTCATGCTGTTTCCTCCTGCGATTTTGTTTTGGAAAGGGAGCGGTACGTTCTCCCTATTTGATTTAGTATAATCCCACGACTGTAAAATCCGAAAGAGGGAATGTGTAAATTTCTTGTAGGCAGAGGAGGTCTGGAACGAAACCGGGTTCATAGCAAACGCGCTTCACATGGATTTGACGGTTTCTTTACTGAAATACCGTCGCACGCTGGGAAAGGCGTCTGCTATACTGAACACAGATGCGGTAGGCATCGGTTGGGAGCGGCAGTATGGAGTACGGTTTCAGACAGCCCGATCAAAATCGACAGAGTATGATCAGCGCCGGTTTGCGCCCTTACAGGGCGGACCGGCGCTGTTTTTGTGGATGCCGCGCCCAATGGTCATAAGACAGCAAAGAAGAAAGGCAGGCGCAACGTATGCAGAAGACCTATGTGCTGGACGCCAATGTCCTCCTCCAGGCCCCCTACGCTCTGGAGTCCTTCGAGGACAACCACATCGTGCTGCCACTGGCGGTGCTGGAGGAGTTGGATGATCGGAAGGGGGCTGACGGTGAAGCGGGAAACAACGCCCGGCATGTGCTCCGCTTCCTGGAGAGATTACGGCTCCAAGGAGACCTGGTAAAAGGCGTGACCCTGCCCAGTGGAGGCACCGTGCGCCTGGAGGTCAACCATGTGGACGCGGCCCTTCCCCAAGGGATAGAACCCGGCAGCCGGGCGGGAAGGGTGCTGAAGGTGTGTCGGGGCCTCATGGACGAGGGAGCGCCGGTGACGCTGGTGAGCCGGGACATGGTCGCCCGCATCCGGGCCCAGATGATGGAGGTGCCGGCGGAGGACTTCACCACCGACCGGCTGCCGGATGGAGCCCAGCCCTACACCGGCCGGGCGGAGGTCTACATCTCGGACAGCCTGCTCACAGCGTTCAAGAAAAAGGGAGCTCCGGCGGAAGAACTCTATACCGTGGACGGCGCGGGGGAGCGGAAGCCGGTTTCCTTGACCGAGAACCAGTTTGTCCTTCTGCACTCGGATACCGAGCCGAAAAAGACCATGCTGGGCCGTTTCCGGGAGGGGAAGGTCACCGCCCTGCGCTTTGGCGGCGTCCGCCCATTCGGCGTCAAGCCCCGGAGCGTGGGGCAGCAATTCCTGCAGGAGGCCCTGCTGCTGCCGGTGGAGGAGGCGCCCCTGGCCATCATCCAAGGGCCGGCGGGCACCGCCAAGACCTTTTACGCCCTGGCTGCAGGGCTGGAGCAGGTGCTGGAGGCGGAGGAACGGCCCTATCGGAAGATTCTGGTGTGCCGCCCCAATGCCCAGTTTGACGCGGACATCGGTTTTCTCCCGGGCAGTGAGCAGGAGAAGATCTCCCCCCTCATGCGGCCCATTGTGGACAATCTGGAGATCCTGCTGGATCTGGAGGGAAAGAAAAAGGACCGGCGCAGCGAGGAGGAGCTCCGGGGGCGCATCGACTACCTCTTTGACACCGGCATCATCACCGCCGAGGCCATGAACTTCATGCGGGGCCGGTCCATCACCGACACCTGGCTCGTCATCGACGAGGCCCAGAACCTCACCCCCCGGCAGGTCAAGGGCATCGTCACCCGGGTGGGAAAGGGCACCAAGGTGGTGCTGCTGGGAGATCCGGCCCAGATTGACCACCCCCTGCTGGACACCCGGAGCAACGGATTGACCTACGCCAGCGCCCGCATGAGGGGTAGCCCCCTGTGCGCTCAGCTGACCATGCAGGCGGACGAGTGTGAGCGGTCAGCCCTGGCCCTGGACGCGGCGATGCGGATGTAAATGAGGGCAGAACTTACATAACACGGCAGATAAGAAAATTTATTTACATTTTACAGGACTTTGGGGGAAGAATTTACATCCCGGTGGTACACTGTGCCTGTGTGAGCGAGAAACACACCATCATAGGGAGGAAAATATGCTATGAGTATCGCACAGAAGCAGACTGCCACACAGTCCCAGAAGCTGATGATCTTTGTCCTGTCCATGTCCCTGTACGGGCTGGCCACCCTGTTCACCGAGCTGATCCCCAAGTTCCAGGTGGGGGTCGTGGAGTTCTCCGTGGAGTACTTCCTGTTCATTCCCCTGACCCTGGCCATGCTGTTCGACCCCCTGTCCGCCGCCCTGGGCGCCGCCACCGGCGAGCTGGTGTTCAGCGAGATCATGCTGGGCCAGTTCGGCGGCCTGGGCGAGCTGGAGAAGTTCCTCACCGTCACCATCGGCGTATACATCGCCGGACGGCTGGTGAAGGACCCGAAGAACCGCGTCATGGTGGGCGTGGCCGCCATCACCGGAACCGCCGCCCAACTGCTGATGGGAACCGTGGTGGACATTCTGAAGGTCCAGCTGGCGGTGGAGGACTTCGAGGCCGTGGCCGGCCTGCCTGAGAGCGTGTTCGCCACCGAGGGCTTCGCCTTCCTCAACGACCTGCTATTCTCCGGCATCCTGTTCTGCCTGCTGCCCACCCTGTACCTGGTACCCAAGCTGTACGGCAAGATCGAGCCCCTGCTGGGTATGGCCCCCCGCACCCCGGACAGCGCCGTCAGCGGCATCAGCCCCAAGGCCCTGGCCGTGTGCGCCGTCGGCTTTGTGTGCGCTATCGTGGCCGAGCTGGCCGCCACTGCCGGTATGTCCCTTATTGACTGGGAGGCCGAGTGGGCCGAGAGCGGCACCTCCCTGGCGGTAGGCATGGTCGCTGCCGCCGCGGTGGCCATCATTGCCCTGCTGGTCATCAAAAAGAACGCCGGGAAAAAGGCTGCGGTGAACTGATATGAACGCGGTTGAGATCGACGGCCTGACCTATACCTATCCAGGCGCCCCTCAGCCCACCCTGAAAGAGATCTCCCTTCAGATCGAGAAAGGGGACTTCCTGGCGGTCGTTGGCAACAACGGCTGCGGGAAGTCCACTTTGTGCAAGGCCCTCAACGGCCTGATCCCCCACTTTATCACGGGGACCATGGAGGGAAGCGTGCGGTTGGAGGGGCTTGACACCCGGGAGAGCGACGTGGGCGTCCTGGCCCAGAAGGTGGGCTATGTATATCAGGACTTTGAAAACCAGATCGTCCGGCCCACCGTGCTGGACGACGCCTCCTATGCCTGCCTGAACTACGCCTTCCCCGACTACCTGGCGCGGGGCAGGACTGCTTTGCGGCAGTGCGGTCTGGAGGGCAGGGAGGAGGAATATGTCTGGCAGCTCTCCGGCGGTCAGACCCACCTGCTGGCCCTGGCCGGCGCGGTGTCCCTCCAGCCGGACATTCTGATCCTGGACGAGCCCATCGCCCAGTTGGACCCCATGCACGCCGACCGGATCTATGAGGTCCTCCGGGACTTGAATGAGAACCACGGCAAGACCATCCTCGTCATTGAACACCATACCGAGTACATCGCCGACTACTGCAAGCATGTGATGCTGATGAGGGACGGCCAGGTGCGCTGGATACTGCCCACGGAGAATGCCCTCCAGCGGGTGGAGGAGCTGGAGGAATGCAACATCTTCCCGCCCCAGGTGACCCAGGCGGCCCACCGGCTGCGGAGGGCAGGCCGTCTCCCGGCGGACATCCTCCTGCCCACCACCGTGGAGGGAGGAAAAACCGCCTTCGCCGGACTGCATTATATCTCCCGGGAACGTCCGGCGCCAGCTGTCCCAGACGGAGAGAGCGCAGTCTCCTTCCAGGACGTATCTTTGGCCTACCGCTCGGTAAAGGGGGAGCCCCACACCGTGTTCGACGGCCTGAACCTGAACATACGGAAAGGGGAAAAGGTGGCCCTCATCGGCTCCAACGGGGCGGGCAAGTCCACCCTGATGAAGCTGATGGTGGGGCTCCTGAAGCCCAACGCCGGCACGGTTTCCCTCTTTGGGGAGGCTATTGGGGACAAAAAGGCCGAGGACCTGTCCCGACAGATCTCCCTGGTGTACCAAAATCCGGAGGAGATGTTCATCAAGGACTCCATCCGCGCCGACATCGCCTATGCCATGGAGGTGCGGAACGTCCCGGAGTGGGAGAAACGCACCGCGGAGCTGCTGGAGCGGTTCCGGCTGACAGAGCTGGCAGACCGGGACGGCCGCCTCATGTCCGGCGGGCAGATGCGCCGGGCCAGCCTGGCCATCGGGATCGCTTTGAATCCCGGCATTCTGCTGCTGGACGAGCCCACCGCCAACCTGGACATCGCCACCCGGCGGGAGATCATGGCGGTCCTGTCCGATATGAAGGACATCATTCAGACCGCCGTCATCGCAACCCACGATATGCAGCTGGTGTGCCAGTGGGCAGAGCGGATCATCGTGCTGTGCGGCGGGCGTGTGGTGGCTGACGGCGCCCGGGACGAGATCTTTGCCCTGGCCGATGTGGCGGAGCGGGTGGGTATCCGCCCGCCGGAAATCTTCTCCATGGCGCAGGCTTTAGACAGACGGGCCATGTGCTATACCATTGACGAATTCCTGTCATCCTTTCAGGAGGTGTGACCGCTGTGGAAAAATTGACTGCCAAACTCTCGGAGAGCATTCTGGATAAGTTCTCCATGGACTTTCTCCGCAATCAGGTGCTGAAAAACGCCTACGGCAACGACGACACCGTGATCGCCGCCCTGGACCCCCGGGTGTTGCTGGCCTGGTACCTGTTTTTCGGCCTGATCCCCTGGTTTGTCAGCGACATTCCCTTCCTGCTGGGGTGCTTCCTGCTGGTGATGGCCACCACCCTCCTGGCGAGAGTGGCGGGGCTGGTGCTGTTCCTCTTTGCCCTGGGGGTGTTCTCTCAGACAGGGTATCTCTTTATCGTGACGCTGCTGTTCGGAGGCGACGCCTCCGCAGTGGCGCCCCTGCTGATCCTCACCCTGAAGGTGGCCACCATCTCCCTGGCCTCGGTGACGGTATTCTCCGGGCTGGACCCGGACAAGCTGTCCAACGGCCTGATGTGGTACGGCTGCCCGGAGCGGCTGAGCTTCTCCATCTCCTACGCCTACCGGATGCTGCCCATGCTGATGGAGGAATTTCAGAACGTGCTGCTCTCCTACCGGCTGCGGGGCAATCCCCCCGCCCACGAGACCCTGGGGGGCAAGATCAGGTACCTGATCTATCAGGTGAAGATCATCATGCAGTCCTTCTACCCCCTGATGCTCAACACCGCCAAGCGCTCCCGCACCACGGTGGAGGCCCTGGAGCTGCGGGGCTACCGGTATGCGGCGGTGAACAAGTCCGTGAAGAAGATCAAGCTGGCCGCCCTGAAGGTCACCTATAACGATGGACTGTTTCTGGCCATCTCCTTTCTGGTGGTGGCGGTGGCCGTCCTGATCTCCACACTGCTGTAAGTAAGAAAGAAGGTTTTTTCTCTTGCGCCTGGATTTTCACACCCATGGGAAGCTGGCCAAAAAGCTCCCGTTTTCCACCGCCTACACAGACTGGCTCTTCGGCGAGGCCCGACGGGCCGGCCTGGACGCCCTGTGCCTGACGGAGCACTTCAACACCCTCCAGTTTGCCGATGTGTACGGCTACATCGCCTCGGTGAGCCGCAGGACAGGGGACACCCTGGAGCTGGAAAACGGCCTGAAGATCTTCCCCGGCATGGAGACCGATGTGGCGGAGGGCGGCCATATCCTGTCCATCGGGCCGCTGGAGGCCATTCTGGAGCTGAACCGCCGGCTGGAGAAACACAAGGAGAAGGGCTCCTTCCTGCCCTTCGAGGGGCTGATGGACCTGTTCGGGGACTATCCGGTGGTGGTGGGCTGCGGCCACCCCTTCCGGGCCGGCGGCCATGTGCCCGAGCTGCCTCAGGGGCAGCTTCGGCGGCTGAGGTTCCTGGATCTCAACGGCAAGGACCTGGCTCTGGACCGGGAGCGCACCGAGCGGCTCACCTACGCTCTGGGGAAAGAGCTGGAGATCCCTGTGGTGTCCGGCAGCGACACCCATCAGGCGGTGCAGTACGGCTGCGTCACCACGGTCTTTGAACGGGATGTGGACACCGTCCCCGCCCTCTATGGGGAGATGACAGCCGGCCGCTACGCCATTGATCTATCCGACACCGCCGCCTTCCAGGTGCGCACCGCCTGCCTGCTGAAGCGGTCTCTGAAGGAGATCCACGCCCTGGGAGGCGACTATGTGGCCATTCTGACCCGGGAGGCCACCGCATGACCGCCCTGACGGATCCTCTGGCGGAGGGGGCCGTCCAGGCGGTATTGGAGGCGGGGGAACTGCTGGCCGATCCCGCCGCCGTCAGGAGCATCCGGGCCAAGAGCGAGACGGACTATGTCACCAACGTAGACCTGGCGGTGCAGGAGTTTCTGCGGGAGCGCCTGGCGGCCCTGGCCCCGGACGTCCAGTTCATGGGAGAGGAGCAAGACAATTCTGCCCTGGATTTGACCCGTCCCTGCTGGATCCTGGATCCGGTGGACGGCACCACCAACCTGATCCATCAATTCCAGCACAGTGCGATTTCCCTGGCCTTAGCGGAGGGTGGACAAATCGTCTTCGGTGTGGTATACAATCCTTATACGGAGGAGTGCTTCGCCGCCTGCCGGGGCGGCGGAGCATTCCGAAACGGGGCTTCCATCCAGGTCAGCGCTGTCTCCCGGCTGGCGGACAGCCTTCTGTCCACCGGCACCGTTCCCGGCCGCCGGGATCTGGCGGACACGGCATTTCGCCAGATGCGGGCGCTGTACGACCGGTGCCAGGACGTGCGCCGCACCGGCTGCGCCAGCCTGGAGCTGTGTGATGTGGCCTGCGGGCGGCTGGAGGGCTATGTGGAGCTTGTACTCCAGCCGTGGGATTACGCCGCTGGAATGCTCATTGTGGCGGAGGCCGGGGGACAGGTTACCGCTCTTGGCGGCGCCCCCCTCTCTCTGGCGGAGGGTGGGCCTCTGCTGGCCTCCAATGGGCGGCTCCACGGCGCACTGCAAACAATTTTGAAGGAATGAGGGTTTCGTCATGGACCTGCGCCTTCCCGCCGCCGCTGGGGAACTGACCCGGGCGGAGCAGAAGATCCTGGATTATATCAACACCAACACAGATACCTTCCTGTTTTCGTCCATTGGGCAGCTGGCGGAGCGGCTGGAGCTCTCCGACGCCACGGTCTCCCGCTTCGCCCGCCATGTGGGCTGCCGGGACTTCAAGGCGCTGAAATCTCTGGTGCTGGAGCAGTCTCCGGGCCCGGCGGTAAAGCTGGCGGCCACACTCAGTCAGGGGGCGCGTTTTTCCCCACAGGCCTGGCTGGAGCGGCAGCGGGCGTACCTGGAGACGACCATACAGCAGCTCTCCACCGGGGAATTTGACCGGGCGGTGGAGGCCCTCTGTTCCGCCCAGCGGGTATTCGTCCACGGAAAAAACGCCTCCGCTTCCATGGCACAGCTGCTCCATTTCCGCCTGCGGCGGCTGGGCTTACAGGTATCTCTCCTGCCCTCCGGCGGCTCTGAACTGCTGGAAGGGCTCTCGCAAGCGGCGGAGAACGATCTGGTGGTGCTGTTCAGCTTTTCCAAACTGTCCCGGGAGGGACGCATCCTCCTGGAGCACAGTCGGGCCGCCGGTTACCGGACGCTGGCCTTTGTGGGACGCACCTGCCTGCCCGCGGAGGAGCGGGCGGACGTCAGCCTGTTCGCCTACCGCGGCACCGAGAAAGAATACCACTCCATGGCGGCTCCAGCCGCCCTGCTGGACGCCCTGGCCGTCGCTGCGGCGGAGCGGTTAGGAGCCGAAAGTGCGGAACGCCTTCAGTCGCTGCACCAGATGAAAAAAGACTACTTTCCGGATGGATGAACGCATCCCCCATGCGTGTGCACACATGGGGGATGCGTTCATTCTCCAGGATAACACACGGATTTTACACGCATTTTACTGCACCGCGGTAGTGGGCATCCACCGGATGTGATATGGTAAATTAGGTTTATTTTATATATTCCTCTATGTGCAGGTCCTTGCTGCCTGTGCACCGTATCAGGAAAGGAAGGGTCTACTGCTATGAAACGCGCAGTTTTATCCGCATGTATCCTGGCATTTGCATTGCTTTTGACAGCCTGTGGCCCGGCATCGTCTGACAGCACCGCCTCCGCCAGCGATCCCGCCAGCGGAGAGCAGGCTTTCAACTACGGCGGGGACGTGACCCTGCGCATTCTCTCCGGCTCAGAGAATCAGGAGCTGGAGGATATTCTGGATGACTTTGCCCGGGAGTATGGCGTCAATATTCAGATGGACTACCAGGGATCCCTGGACATCATGCGGACGCTCCAGGGAGAAACCGTGGACTATGATGCGGTGTGGCCGGCCAGCAGCCTGTGGCTCACCGCCGGAGACACCCAGTACCGGGTAAAGCACGCCCAGTCCATTTCCATCACCCCGGTTGTGTTCGGAATCCGCCAGAGCTTAGCGGAGGAACTGGGCTTTGTGGACACAGAGGTGTCGGTCAACGATTTGCTCTCCGCCATCCAGTCTGGAAAACTGGACTTCTGCATGACCTCCGCTACCCAGTCCAACTCCGGGTGCAGCGCCTACATCGGCTTTCTCTATGCCCTGCTGGGCAATCCAGATGTGATCACGTCGGAGAGTCTTCAGGCTCCCGGCCTCTCGGAACAGATCACCCAGCTGCTCTCCGGCGTAGACCGGTCCTCCGGCAGCTCCGACTGGCTGAAGGACCTATTTCTCACCGGCGGCTATGACGCCATGGTGAACTATGAGTGTCTGATCATCAGCGCCAACCAGGAGCTGGAAGCGCGGGGCGAGGAAACCCTGTATGCGGTCTACCCCTATGACGGGCTCTCCATCGCAGACTCCCCCCTGGGTTATGTGGACAACGGGGATGCCGAGAAGGAGCAGGCATTTCTGGACCTGCAGGAATACCTGCTCTCCAGTGAGGTACAGAACGAGATCCAGCACACTGGCCGCCGCACCGGGTACGAGGGGGTGTCTGAGGAGAACCGCGATGTGTTCCGTACCGACTGGGGTATTCAATCTGACCGGGTGCTCTCTCCTATTCGGATGCCCTCCACCGATGTGCTGATGGAGTGCCTGAACCTGTACCAGACAGAGTTCCGCAAGCCCTCCCTCACGGTCTACTGTCTGGACTACTCCGGCAGTATGGAGGGAACGGGCCGGGAACAGATGGTGGAGGCCATGAGCCAGATCCTGATCCAGGAGAACGCAG
>ERZ780162.1194-NODE-1194-length-18546-cov-8.500352_pt1 | contig 18546 bp, 12 predicted proteins | sample MGYA00511474_ERZ780162 | MGnify/ENA primary metagenome ERZ780162 (study PRJEB29588, sample SAMEA2143633) | human gut metagenome | biome: human gut; feature: human-associated habitat; material: faeces | place: Denmark | collected 2008/2010 ...
ATTGTGCCCTAACAGGGCCGATCTATCAGGTCCATTTTTCGTACCCTCATCCCAATCCTACGCTGGCGCTGACATGTGTCCTGAGAGGCATTTCTCGGATTTACGAGCTTAAAACCGAGGCCTGCAGACTGCCTGGAGAATCCTACGAGAGCCATCTGGCGAAGGTTTGTGATGCACGTCAAAAGCAGCTTGAGGTCTATACCTGGGCCATGACGTTGCTTTCGGCTGTCTGCACGAAATTCGCTGAACAGCACACCAGCAGGTCCGGCAAGATCAGATGGGTGCAGGCCAAAGCGCACCGGCTCGCCAAGCTTGCCGTCTATGTGCTCAACCACAAAGATCAGTTCGGAACCTTCCTCCAGACCGGAGAAGGCGCTGCGGCTGTCCCCAGCCACAACAACCCGAGCGAAGGCTCGATTCGCGCTCTGATCGTGCTGAGCAAAGCCTGCAACTTCAAGTCAAGCGAATACGGCATCAAACATGCCTGCATCAATTTCTCCCTCGTCCAGACAGCCGAGGAATGCGGCATCGCCAACGTCGAACGCTGGCTCCAGGACTATAGCCGGGCGGCGTACATCTACGCCAGCCGCCGGTTCTTCCGCGAGTCGATAGACGGCCCCATGGCGGGCATCCCGAACCGCCCGACCTTCAAGATCGCTGATTACCTCGAAGGCTTTGACTTCGAGTACTGGCTCCCCTGGAACTACCTGAAGCGGAACCCCGGGATCTAGCAAACCGAGTTGCCTCGACTCTCGTGACCTCCTGAACCATTCGACCGCTTGGGACGCCGCTTACGCGGCACCCCGACGGCCGCATGCCCCGTTGCCGGCCAGATTACCCCTGCCGAAAATTGGCAGCTCTAAGCTCGTAGGAACCTTACCGAATGTTTTGAGGAGAGCAGCGGTTCAAAGAAATGTCGTTTTATGGCTCACAATTCCTGGTGCTTGGCAGCCCATCGTCTGGCTTATATTGTCGGACGATGAGCTGTCACTATATGGATATCACCTAGAATTCATAGCGAAGTCCGGCATTCAGTATCCAGGACTTGTCTAGATCATTACCGAAACGGTATTCAAGATCAGCAAATCCGTAGGAATTTTTCCCGAATTGGCTTTGCCAGCCTGCGCCAATATCCATCCAGAAACCTTTGTTCTGAATTGTCAGTACATCTCCGTTTGCATTGATTGTCGTGGCATCCTGAACAAAGAACTTCTGCTCGCCGAGAAACTCACGGAAGACATCAGCTTTAATATAGCCAACATGATTATTTTTCTCACCGAAGCTTTGTCCAAGCCGAGTGCCAAAACGAGCGATTAAAGAGTGAATGTTATCCTGCTGAACCTTGGTGTTTTGACTAGTCCTATATTCGGCATCTGTAACCAAGGTATATTGAAGTTGCACATTTGGCTCTAGGAACATTCCCGCTTGATTCTGCAGTTTATGTCCCAATTCAACAGACGCTGCCCACATATTGTTATCGTAATCAGCATTGATTCTTGAACCGGAGGATGTGACGATATTGAAGTCATTGTCGAGTCTTCCCCACCTGCCGACAAGATCCGCGTAGAAACCGTTATCCGCTAACCAAGTTCCGTAGATAGAGATTCCGAAACGGTCAGTATTGCCTTCTCCTTGAATGCCACGGTAATCTAGGTCGGTATCCATGTAGTCAAATGCCGTGCCGATGAGGAAACGGCCATTATTTCTTTCAATGGCATGGTCATAACCTAACTGGTAGGTCATGTTGTCGCTTTCAAAATCGCCGAGACCAGTATCTGTTCCCAAACTGCTTCGACGCAGTCGGATCCAGATACCTTCTTGTCCATTTTTAGCATAGCGGGCATCACCGAGTCGATTGTTCAAACGATCAATTTCGACGGCAGTCCAATATGTGCCTCTTGCAGTAGCAATAACAGCTTGACCGGCATTGGACAGTTCTGCCCCGGTTGATTCTCCTGGCTGCCCTGGATTGGGATCTGAATCCGGCTGCTCAGGATCTGGCTCAGGTTCAGGCTTGGTGATTTCTTCAAAACTGCTGATATAGTAATTCTTAGAGGATTCAGAATCACCGTAAATTTCTTCGACGACTTTAGTACCTGGCTTGTCAGACAATGAGCTTCCAGTACCGTTGAAGCGCTCATTGTCCGTATCCTCAGAACTAAAATCTTCATTTGCTATGCTCAGATTCCAGTTGTTGAACCCCTGGTCCTGAATAGTCACTCTAGAAAAGAGTTCATCAGCCTTGCCCTCATAGTTCTTGATTGTGGCAAAGCGCAGATCTTTCAGATCGGTAACGTGCTGAACATCATCTCCTAAAATGACTTCAAGATTAAAACGTGTATTTTCCGAAACATTCTGAACATAGAGCATGTCAGATTCCACATTCTCGAGCTGATTGGAACCTAATACAAGTCTGAATGTTCCTTGGCCGGAAACCGTATTTGCTGAAATAGATCCGTTGGGCGTTTGAGTTAGATCGATAATACCGCCTTTTTCTCCGAATTGAATTTCATTGACAAAGCTTCGTCCATGCGTAATCCATTTGGAGTCATCCAGAGTTAATGAGATTTTCCCCGATTCAGTGATTTCAAGTTGCTTCCCATTTTCGTCGAAGAAAGCATCGTTGCGGAAAACACGATCGTCGTTTTCTGTCAAGGCTAGCTCATGATAGTCGTCGAGTTGCCCTTCTAAGACTGCACCGTCGGAGAGCTCGAGATTAATTTCACCGTTATTGCCAGCAAAAATATCGCCGTAAACACCGCTGGCTGAGCCTGATGCAGCGATATTGATATGCCCTGCCTTTTCGTGGCCTCCTTTACCGGCAACAATGTTGCCGACGATCAGTATGTTGTTATCAACAGGGCTTTGATCCTGAGTCAATACTGAAGACTCATCGCCGCCAATGGTGATTATTGCTCCGCCTGTAGCACGAAGCGCGAACGATTTAATTGGATTGCTCTCGCCGCTAGATTGATGCAGATGAGATCCCTGATACGTTGGTGTGTAGCTGCCGTCTGTACCGCGCGGATCCATGATGAGAAATGCGCTGTTTTGAATACGGACGTTAGCGTAGTCGTCAGCATTGATAATGATTTCTTGCTGATTTCCTACATCGCTATTGGATGCGGTCTCCAACGAATTGGAATGAATATTCCAAGTATTCAATGAGCCGATTGTGACAAAGTTATTATCGCCGCTGATATTCAGTGCATAAGCTGAAGAACCCGAAATATCACTGATGGAAACCGTTTCGAAGTTCGACACCAGTGAACCTTGGTAATAATCTTTATAAAGACGGATTCCTGTAGCCGTTCCGTTAGAAGCAGAAATCTCTGAAATGTCAACTGTCTTTGAGTCAAGGGAACTTTCTTCGTTTGCACTGAAATCCTCAGAGCTGATGAAATTGATACCGCTTGCTTTACTGCCAGAAATCTGTCTGATATTAATATCGTCGATATCGATCTTTAAGCTCTGGCCATCTGGATCGGAGTACTCAACTCCGTATGCTTGCCCATTACTTGCGACAATGTTAGAGGCGATAAGTGAAGGCGCATTAAATGTAAATGCACCGTTGTTGTTCTTTGTATTGATGCTTAATGCAGCTGCAGTGCCGTTTGATCCGCTGGCTTTAATATCCTGAACGAGTAAAGCTCCCGAGTTCATGGATGTGTTGTTTGCATCATTAATCCGGAATCCGTAAGCATTTATGCCTGAAACATTTTCAATCTGAACTTGGCTTCCAGTTTCGTTGCTATTCAATGTTAAATAGCCGGAATCAGAAAAAATGCCGTAAGCATTATTGGAATTCGATTGAATCCCTGAAATGTATATTTTTTTTAATCCATTGATTGAGGAAGCATATTTGTCAAGTAGGGCATCTTCAAAAATACCGTAAGCTTCAGCATCGGTTGCTTTCAGACCTACAATACAAATCGATCCGACAGATAAAGAACTGTTATATAAATCCAAACCGTTCAATTTCTGCTCTATCTCTGTTTTCGATTCTGCAGATATGCCATAAATGGTAAGCTGGTTCAGTCCGATGGACGAATTATATAACTGAACAGCACTTGTATTAAAAAGTTTTACAGGGAAAGTCTCATTGCTCGAAGTCTTATTTTTGAAGGTTACATTTCCAATCCAAACATTCCCCAGATAACCGCCATTCTCAGTATCCTTGTCGTCCTGGTTCCAGAATTGGAGAACGCTGGGTTCGGTCCATTCATCATCAAAGCGATCAGCTTGGTGGCTAATTGTTATGCCATCCACCCTTAATCCATTAATGTCAATTTTTTCATTTTCATATCCAGATTCCTTTCCATGAAAACTCACCAGAGCAATAGGCTCTTCGTATTTCTGATAGACTTGCGTGTTTGCATAAAAATTTATATTCTGTAAATTTATCGCATACTCATCAGAGCGAGTGGGCGGATTGCCGATGGAAATTTGACTGCTGTTTTCAAATTCGATTAAGTGAGCAGAAGTTCCTCCATATGCAGAGAAATTTAGATTTTGAATACTCAAATTTTTGTTGATGGTTATAGAACTATCAGTGAAGTTCATGAAGTTCATTTCTTTACTTAGAAATGTACCTTCACTACTGCCACCGTAAGAGATTGAATTGACCTCAAAATCATTCTGCCTGGCATCAACCAGCTGCTGAATTTCAGTATTGGAAATGCTAATGTCCTTAGCCGTGAATGATTTCCCAAACAGATTAAGGAATTCATTAAAATGACTATTTGTTACAGTTACATCATTTAATGTTGCGGTTGCATTATAAGATTTTACAAAAGAATTGCTTGTGGTATTATTGATCTGTGTCAATTCTGTGACGTTAAAATAGATTACATTATCTTCTTCTGATTTGTTGTGGTATAAATTAATGAGGTGTTTGTTTTCGTCAGAAATATAGGAAATATTTTCGAAGGTGAGATTTCCATCTATTTCAAAATCAAGATCGAAATGATCTGCCCATCCTGCAAAAGAAGCATCAATAATTCCGCTGACCGAAGAGCTCGAAGACTGCAGCGTTATATTTTGAAAATGAATGCTGCCAGTAGAAAAGTCGGCCTTTGCATAGCCATCATCACCATCGTCAAATGATATCAAAGAGGAAGAGTTTACTGTTTGAGTTTGATTGGCGTTATTATTTCCGATAATCATCGGATTGCCAATCTCTATAGATGATTTGTATTTGGTTCCAGTTATTTCAATTACAGTTGACGTAACGTCATCTACCGCAATTGAGTCGGATTCAGCCGTCAAGACATATTTTTGAGAGGATGAGGGTAACTGTAAAGACAGTTTGCGTAGCTGATCCTCTGACGTAATCGTATAGACCTTATTGCCGTTATTTGTTCGAAGAAAATCGTTTCTGTCCAGGATAAGAACGTTAGAGTAGCCGGCTGTGCTGAAAAGAGAGTTGATAACGAGAGCGATTGCGGAAAATTTCAGGAATGTAGGGTATTTACTATGGATTGTTGGGGGGGGGGGGCAAAACATAATTTTTCTATTCTTTTCAGAATTGTTTACAAATGAGGCTGCTCATTATACCTGATGTAAGGTTCCTACGAGCTTATAAGTCTAGACAACGCCCTTCTTCAGATGGGAGTTGTTTAGATCCCATGCACCGAGGACCGATTTTCCAGGTGAAGTTTTCCTGAACGATTGGGCCGAGGCAGGCCTACCGAAACCGTCGGTAGCACGTTGCTCAAAATTGGCTCAAATACCTTTGACAACGCTGAAGGAAAGCTTGTTATACGCGATTGAGTAATCCGGATGCAATTAAGGCATGTCAAGCACTTCAGAAACTCGGCGTTCTCTCCAGTTTCTGAATTTTTGTAACGGAAGCTTTGCCTGTTGCTAAAATGCGCGGCAGAGTGGGTAGGTGTCTGAACCAATGTTTCGACACTACGTGTAATATTGTCAACCTTGCCGACAGACAGGGTTATATGACCGGAGAAATCAAAGTGGAGTCGCTGAAGCCGCTGGTGCGCGTGATTGACGACGATGACGCAATGCGTCGTTCATGGGCCTTTCTGATCGAGGGTGAAGGCTGGGATGTGGCAGTCTATTCCGACGCCTTGGACTTCATCAGCTCCGGCGACTTCCAGCGTCCCGGCTGCCTTGTTCTCGACGTTCGCATGCCCCGCATGAGCGGCCTGGAACTCCAGGACAAGATGCGTGAACTCGGCATTGATCTGCCGATCATCTTCATTTCCGGCCACGGTGACATTGATATGGCCGTGCGCACGTTAAAGCTCGGCGCCGTTGACTTCCTGCAAAAGCCCGTCGACGATCAGCGTCTGCTCACCGCCATCGGCAGCGCCGTGATGAACAACCTCAACCATCGCCGCACGGAAATGGAGCTCTCCTCCTTCCGCAGCCGCTTGATGCAGCTCACGCAACGCGAACGCGAAGTGATCCGCATGGTCGCCCACGGTATGAGCAACAAGCAGGTTGCCGAAAACCTCGGCATCAGCGAAAAAACCGTTCAGGTACACCGCGGCTCTGCATACCGCAAGCTTGATCTGCACAACGCCGCAGAAATCGCACGTCTGCTGCTTCGTTCGGGCGATCCGCTCTGATGAATTTCTTCACAGGCCCCCGCAGATAACTGATTGCGGTTCACTTTTCAGACAAAAACAGCGCGAATTTCGCGCTGTTTTTGTCTGTCCATGAAAGACTATCGGTTCCCTGTCATTTTTTCTTCTCGACAACAACGGGGACGGTCTTTTGAACGCCCATTCGATTTTCGTACTTCAGAACATCAATGACTTGCGGGTTGTTAATCCGGACCATCTTGTCATCGTACAACATTCCGTCCACAGATTTGGGAATGAATACGATTTTTCCCAAACAAACCAAAGCATCCGGTCTGTCACAGCTTTCTGCAAGTGCCCCATCGTCCAGAGTCTGGAACACTTTGTAGTACCCAACTTCAGATGCTTCTGCCTCACGCTCCTGCATTGATACTTTTTTTGCTTCGGCAAGCTGAGCCTCAAGTTCGGCAATCCGCCGCTTCATCAAGGCTTCCGAATCCGTGTTTGAGGTTACGGTAGTCACCTCCGGGTCATAGGGCACGGCAAGCGATTGAGATTGGGACTGAGGCATTGTTTCGCAACCTGTCAACAGGGTTGCGAAGCTCAAAATGACAATTAGCTTTCTCATTTGCGTTCGTCCTCCGGAATAGGGAGCGTCAACACAGATAGATCCATTGTAATCGGTACCGTTCGCCCCCCTCCCCGACTTCGGAATTAAGGCAACGACTCTCCTCTTGCCACCAACACGCGCTTGGCCTTGCCGGGCAACCCGCTCATCCACGGAAACTCCCGTTCGTGCTGTTCGCGAAAACGCTTGACCTCATCGATTTCGGAGAGCGTCGTATCGACCATGTCAAGGCCCAGCTCGAGCATGCGGCTGTGACGCGGCGCAATCGCAAAGCTGACAACCATGTCGCCGGTACAAATCGTCCGTGCAGCGAGATCAACAGTAAAAACAGCTTGAGGATCCTTGCGCAGGACATCAAAAAGCTTTTCCAAATCGTCGGCCGAAACTTTGCACGCCAAAAGGCCGTTGTTGAAACAATTGCTGTAGAAGATCTCTCCGAAGCTCGGCGCCACAACCACTCGGAAACCACCTTGCAAAAGTCCCCAGACGGCGTGTTCGCGGCTTGAACCGCATCCGAAGTTAGGACCGGCCAGGAGTACGGCGGCCTTGGCCGCGGCAGGGGAATTGAGCACGCACTTCGGATCCAACGAGCCGTCCGCCTTGTGCTTGAGGTTGTAGAAGAGCCCCTTGTCGAGTCCCGACTTGTCGATTCCGCGCAGGAACTGCTTGGGCATAATCTGATCAGTATCGATATTGTCGGCTTCCAAGGCAACGGCACCGGTCGTGAGCGACGTAAATTTGTCCATTTCTGAGCTCCTTTCGTATTACAGCATTGCGGGATCGGTCAGTTTGCCCATAATCGCAGCTGCGGCAGCAGCGGCCGGACTCACCAGATGCGTGCGCGCACCTCTTCCCTGGCGCCCCTCGAAATTTCGGTTCGTGGTCGATGCACAGCGCACGCCCGACTGCAAAATGTCATCGTTCATGGCCAAACACAGCGAGCAGCCGCTCTTGCGCCATTCAAATCCTGCTTCCTTGAAGATCTCGGCCAAGCCTTCGTCCTCGGCCTGTTTTCTCACGCGCATGCTGCCCGGCACCACCTGAGCGCGAACCCCCGGCGCCACCTTGCGTCCCTTTACCACGGCAGCGGCAGCTCTCAGGTCTGAAATCCGGGCATTGGTGCACGACCCGATGAAGACGTGCTGCACGGCAAGTTCTGTCATGAGCGTTCCCGCTTCAATGCCCTGATACTCCAATGCGCGGACGGCCGCCGCACGCTGTACGGGATCCTCGAAAGAGTCCGCTGCCGGAACAGGCTCATCGAACGCCACACACTGATCGGGACTCGTTCCCCATGTCACCATGGGCCTGACGTCTCCCGCATTGATCACAACGGTCTTGGAAAAGACCGCCTCGGGGTCGGAAGCAAGCGTCTTCCAGTAGCGCGAAGCCGCTTCAAACTCATTCTGATCAAAGTCGAGCCAGTGCGTGCGCACCCACTCGAGCGTCTTTTCGTCCGGGGCGATAATCGCCCCGCGCGCTCCGGCTTCCACCGTGAGATTACAAAGCGTCATGCGCTCTTCAACGCTCAATGCCTCGACGCCCGAGCCTTGGTACTCGACGACGCAACCGAGCGCACCGCGGGCGGTGATTGTTCTCAGGACATAAAGGGCCAGATCCTTGGCCGTTGATTCCGGCTTTAGTTTTCCGTCGATACGGATCAGCATGGGCTTGGCCAAACGATAGACGAGCGTTTGCGTGGCAAGAATATGTTCGATTTCAGAAGTGCCGATGCCAAAGGCCAGAGCTCCCAGCGCACCGTGCGTCGTCGTGTGACTGTCGCCGCAGATCACGACCATGCCAGGTCGTACGAGCCCCTGCTCGTCCATCAGGACATGTTCGATGCCTTGAGCTGCATCGTTGGGACCATAAAACGCATCAATGCTGAAATCGCGGCAGTTTTTGGCGAGATTGGAGGCCTGAAGCGCGCTCGCCTCATCATGAATCACTCGCGGATTGGTATCGGCCGACGGAATGATGTGGTCGACCACGCACAGGTGCGAGTCGGGAGCAAAAACGCCGCAGCCGCGCTCGCGCACACCGCTGAAAGCCTGCGGACTCGTGTATTCGTTGGCAAAGTGAGCGTCCACGTAAAGAAGCACCGTTTCCCCGTCAATACGCTTGACCGTGTGGCTCTCCACAATCTTCTCGTATAGCGTTCTTGCTATCGCCATGTTCGCCTCCTTGTTATAAATTGTTTTGTCAACAATAGGAATTCAGCAATGCCTGGATTCTACGCCTCAAAACGGCACTCTTCGGCTTTTCGGACGGTTCTGAAAACAAGGTGCGCTCGTTTAGAATGCCAACGTTTCTTGTCTGCAGTTTTGTCTTTCATCGCCATGCCGCTTCAAGTCCGCAACAGTTTCATTCTTTTCTTGTGCGCCGTCATCTGGGGCTCCGCCTTCGTCGCGCAGGCCCTCGGCATGAATCACATCGGACCGTTTGCCTTTACGTTTGCGCGCTCCATCATCGGCGGACTTTTTTTGTTGGCGGTGCTGCCGATTTTGGATCGGATCACGCGCAAGAAGATCGATGAGGCAACAGGCGAAAAATCCAACCCTTGGAGAAATCCCAAGGTCTGGACGGGCGGCATTCTCTGCGGCATCGTGCTTTTTGTTTCCGAATCGCTGCAGCAGTTCGGACTTCTCTACACCACGGTGGGCAAAGCGGGATTTTTGACGTGCCTGTACATCGTCATCGTTCCGGTCGTCGGCATGTTCATCGGTCGCAAGACGGGCTTTCTGGTGTGGATTGCGGTCGTGCTTTCGTGCCTTGGACTCTACTACCTGTGCATGCCTCCCGGAGAATTCTCCCTGAGCCTCGGCGACGGCCTGGTGCTGGCTTGTGCGTTTAGCTACACCGCTCACATCCTCGTAATCGACCACTACACCGACCACGTCGACGGCGTGCGCATGAGCTGCATTCAGTTCTTTGTGGGAAGCATCTTGGGCTTCATCCTGATGATGATCTTCGAGCCGCCCACACTCGAGGCCATGAAGGCAGCCGCTCCCGCCTTCCTCTACGCCGGCATCTGCAGCAACGGCATCGCCTACACGCTTCAGATCATCGGCCAGCGCGGCGTCAATCCGACCGTGGCTTCTCTGATCCTGAGTCTTGAAAGCGTTGTCAGCGTCATCGCAGGCTGGCTGATTCTGTCGCAATCCATGAATTCCCGCGAACTTCTGGGCTGCAGCCTGATGCTGAGCGCCGTCATTCTGGCTCAGCTTCCGAGATCGTTTTTCAAACGCCTGTTTGAAGGACGCATGAGCCACTGACAGAAAACCGTATCCTCCGATTGACATTCTGAATTTGGCCCGAACCACCGACGTTTCGTCACAATTCGCCTTTATTCGTTTCTGTGGGTAGGAGCCGACTCTCGAATAATTTTCCTCAGGCTTACGGACACAAAAAACCGGAAGGTCAGCTATCGATCTTCCGGTTCTTCGTTTCGATGCCGCCGTAAAAGCGGCACCTTGAGAGCTAAAGCTTATTCGGCCTTCTTTTCCTCAGCACCCGGCAGGTAGTCCTTGCTCAGGACCACAGCGTTGTGCTTGGCGCGCAGGCTGTCGAGATAGGCGTTTTCTTCGGCCTGACCGAACATACCGGCCAGCTCGTTGCGCGTGCCTTCCAGAGCGGAGGCGTCGGGCTCGACCGTCTCGGACTTGGTGATATGCACCAGCGTGTAGCCCGTGGGAGTGCGCACGCCGATATAGGCGGGCAGTTCCTTGGCGGGAACTCGCATGAGCGAATTGATCAGGTTGAAGTCCCAACCCAGAGGCTGAGAACGGGACACGGTCACGGCTTTGTCGAACTTCACGTCCTTGGCTTCACCGGACTTGATCTTGGCAAGCAGAGCCTGACCGTCCTTTTCGGTGGCGTCAAGAGCGCGTTCGGTTGTCAGAAGCGAAAGAATGTCGGCGCGAACGTCTTCAAACTTGGCGATGTGAGCCGGCTGATAAGCCGTCACGCGAGCGGCAACGAGCGTGTTGGAAGCAACTTCGATGGCCTGCGTGTTGCGCTTTTCAACCAGACATTCTTCACCGAAGAGACTTTCCATGACGTGCTGGTTGAGGAACTTCTTCTGAGCCGCATCGCTCGGGCCTTCAGCCGTCACGTTGTTGAGCGTCACGGGCTTGAGGTTGTACTTTTCGATCACGCTCTTGAGCGAATCGCTCTGTTCGTAAACCATGTTGGTGAAGTTGTCGGCTTCTTCGGCAAAGCGCTTCTGGCTTTCCTGATCCTGATAGAGCTTCACGATTTCGGCACGAACGTCGGCCAGGGGCTTGGCGGCCGTCGCCTTGACGCCGGTGACCGAAATGATGTGGAAACCGAATTCGGATTCCACCGGACCGACAATGTCGCCTTCCTTGGCGTTAAAGACCGCGTCTTCAAACGCCGGCACCATCATGCCCTTCGTGAACCAGCCCAGATCGCCGCCTTCCTTGGCGCTGCCCGGATCGGCGGATTCCTTCTTGGCCACTTCGGCAAATGTTTTGGGATCAGCCTTGACCTGCTTGAAGATTTCTTCGGCCTTGGCCTTAGCCTTGTCCTTGCCCTGACCGAAGTCAATCAGGATGTGGGAGGCTCGCCGTTCTTCCGGAGCCTGGAAGCGGCCCTTGTTCTGTTCGTAGAAGGTCTTGATGTCTTCTTCGCTGGGTTCAACGTTCTTAAAGAGATCCGGAGAGAAGACAACGTATTCGACATTGACGGCATCGGGACGTTCAAACTGCTTCTGGTTGTCCGTCCAGTACTTCTTGGCGTCCTCGTCGGAGACCTTCACCTTGACCATGTATTCGCCGACGCTCAGGTTGTGCACGGCGGCTTCACGCTTTTCCGTGAGAAGGTTGAAGATGCTGCGCGAGGCGGTATCGGGAACCAACGTCGTACGGGTGATGCCTTCGGTGAGCAGATTGCGGCTGATTTCACCGCGGATCATGTGCACGAAGTATTCATCGCTCATGCCGGAAGCAGCCAGATAGTTGGTGTACTTCTCGGCGTCGAATTTGCCGTCGGTGAGAAAGCGCGGGAAGGTCTTGATCATTTCGATGGCGACCTGTTCGCTCACATGAATGTCTTCAAGAGACGTCTCACCGATGAGACTGCGTTCGTTCATGATCGCTTCGAGCAGCGCGACCTTGGCCTCCTGGCTGTCGAGCATATTGGAACGGAATTCTTCACCGAGACGCACACGCAGGTTTTCCAAACGCTGGCGCTTGGCTTCGTCAAACTGCTGCGGAAGGATCGAAACGTCGTCGACCTTGGCGATGGCGCCGTCGTCGCTGATCATTCGGTTATAGGAATAGATACCTGTGACCACAAAGCTGGGAATCACGAGCACCATGGCGATGAACATCAGCCAGCGCTTGTGATTGCGGAACAACTCAAGAAGCATGAAATTAGCCTTTGGATTAAACAAAAATGCGGACTGCCGCATCAAGCCGCAGGGCCGCTGTGCGCCCACGAAAAACACTGAGCGCACTTTTCTACTCAATAGCCGTGCATTCTAACAAAAGCAAGCTGTCGGCTCGCTTAATTTCGCGCATCAGCCGCGTTGCAAAACGTTTTTTTCGTAACTCTGAAATCAGCCGATCTCGTCGGGTGCAAAGTCCGGGCACTCCAACCACAGCGCCTGCGGGAATCGACTGAAACAATACCGCTTCATATATTCCCGCGTATCCTCTTCAATCGTTGCGTCGGGCATCGGGTTGCATTGATTGAAGATCACGGCCGAAAGTTCGGCCCCGCGTCGCTGCAGCGCCTCAAGAGACAACACGGCGTGATTGATGGAGCCTAACTTCCCCGAAGTCACGAAAACAAAAGGCCAGTTCTGCGCGCACGCAAAATCAACCGTCAGTAAATTTTCCGTCAGGGGCACGGCCAAACCTCCGGCGCCTTCGACAAGCACCACATCGTAGCGTTCGGCCAGTTTGTTCGCGCAGTCAATCAGATGCGCGAGATCGATCGGTCGGCCATCGATTTTGGCCGCCAGATGAGGTGACGCCGGGTAGGTGAAAAGTTCGGGCGCGGTGATCCCTTCCTCGTCTTCGGGCAGCGTCACCCCCATCAGACGCCGGTGCAGACGAATGTCCGGACTGTAGTCCCCGCAACCGGTCTGCACCAATTTCATGGTGGCCACACGACGTCCGCGGCACAACAGTTCACGCGCAAGCCACCCCGTGCAGACGGTCTTTCCCGCATCCGTATCAATGCCGCTCACGAAATGAATTCCCGAAGAAAGCTTTGCTACATTGTCCGTCGTCTCTATCGTCATTCTTTAATTAACAGTTTATATTTGATCTGTTGAACCAATCGATCTGTCACTTCGAAATTGATCAATTTTTGGATCGAAGTCTCAAGCTTTTTAAGTTTTTCGGTTTTTGAGGCTTAGCCGGTGCCGGTTGACAACCCAAACTATACGGTTTAAACCGTTCTGCTTAGGACAAAGCTAACAGCTCATATTTAAGCCTTAGATTTTCTTTTCCACCCATTTACGCGTCACCCTGACGAATCCGTCAATCAAAATCTGCAGTTCTTCGGGTTCAATCACAAAGGGCGGCATCACGTAGAAGATGTTTCCGAAGGGACGCACCCAAATCCCTTCTTTGACGAAAGCGGCAGCCAAGATTCGGTTGTTGGCGACACGCTCCGTTTCGACCACACCGATGGCGCCGAGCGCGCGCACATCCTTAACCCCCGGCACCCCGCGTAAGGTTTCCAGTCCTTTCTTCAGTTCGGTTTCGATTCTGCGAACCTTGGCCTCCCAATCTTCAGCCATATAGACATCCAAGGCCGCAACCGCAGCCGCACAGGCAATCGGATTGGCCATGAAAGTCGGCCCGTGCATCAAGGCGTTCGGCGCATGACTGCTCACCGTATCGGCCACCGCATTGGAGGTGCACACGGCGCTTAACGTCACGGCACCGCCCGTGAGAGCTTTCCCGAGCGTCATAATGTCGGGAACGATCTCGGCCCAATCGCAGGCAAATCGCTTGCCGGTTCGACCGAACCCCGTAGCAATTTCGTCAGCGATCAAAAGAATGTCGTACTTGTCACACAAGCGGCGAGCTTCACGCAGAAACTGCGGATGGTAGAACCGCATAGCGCTGGCACCCTGTACGATCGGCTCGAGAATCAGCGCGCATATTTCGTCCTGTCGCACTTCGAAGACTCGCTCAAGTTCCTCAATGTCGCCCGGGTTCCATTGACCTCCGAAAACGGAAGACGGTTCATCAATAAAGATGCGCTGCTGAAGCGCTCCGGCAAAAAAGCCGTGCATTCCCGCAACCGGATCGCACACCCCCATCGCGTTCCAGGTGTCGCCGTGATAACCCTTGCGGATCGTCGCGAAGTTCGTGCGCGTCTTTCGGCCTTTGGCCAATTGATACTGCACGGCAAGCTTCATGGCCACCTCAACGGCAACCGATCCGGAATCCGCATAAAAAATCTTCGTGAGCTTCTCAGGCAGCAGACGAGTCAATCGTTTGCCCAGTTCCACCGCAGGTTGATGTGTAAACCCTGCAAACATGACGTGAGTGAGTTTGCTTGCCTGTTTTTGAATCGCCTCGACGATTTCAGAACGGTTGTATCCGAAGGCCGCGCACCACCAACTCGAAGTACCGTCGATAAGTTCTCTGCCGTCTTCCAAAACAATGCGCGCACCATGACCTCCCGCAGCGACATTGACGGGAGGCGGTAAGGTGGCCGACGCATACGGATGCCACAAATGCGCTTCGTCAAAGGTTTTGATATCTTGCGTCTGATATCCGACCTCGGAAACAAGCTCGCGGTCGGCATCAATTGCACTGCCCTTCGTCGTCAGCATGTCTCCGGCAATGGCGGCGTTGATCCCGCACTCGAGTGCCGCCTTCTGAACTTCTCGTGACAAACGGGCTCTTCCGCCCGCAAAGCGCAGCTGAGCCTTGGGATTGATCAGTCGGAACAGAGCGACAGACCTCAGAATCTCTTCGTCGGACAGGAGCGGCTGATGCTCGAGCGCCGTGCCGGCAATGGGCGAGAGAATGTTGACGGGAATCGAAAGCACGTTGAGCGCACGCAATTGAAGTGCCAAATCGATGCGATCGCTTTCGCTCTCCCCCATCCCGATGATGCCGCCCGAGCAGACGTCCATGCCGACCGCGCGGGCGTTCATGAGCGTTTTGACTTTGTCAGCGGTCGTATGTGTCGAACAGAGCTTTCCGAAATGTGATTGGCTCGACTCAAGATTGCAGTGATAGCGCACGACGCCTGCTTCAAAGAGACTTTGCAGTTCCTTCTCAGTCAACAGACCCGCGCTCAAGCACATCTGAAGATTCGTTTCCTTGCGGATGACCCGCACGAGTTCAATTGTTTCGCGCACTTCACGCGCAGAGAGCTTTCGACCGCTCGTCACGAGCGAAAAACGCGTGAGACCGTTTGCCTGTGCCTGTTTGGCCGCTTCCAGCGCCTTGTCGGCATTGATGAGCGGATAAATGGGAATGCCTGTGACAAAACGCCGCGACTGGGAGCACCAAGCGCAATCTTCCGAACAACGGCCCGATTTGGCATTGATGATGCCGCAGAAATTAAAGACCCGATCTGCGAACTTGATCGTCGCCTCTTTGGCGGCTGCCACGAGCGTCTGCGTGCAATACGCGCTCAGTTTCAGAGACTCCTCCCGAGTCGGCACGCGTTCCAGCGATCTGACGGCAAAGTCCAGGCAGGCGTTTTTTTCGGCTATCGGTTCCATTGTCTGCTTCTCATCCTTGAATTCTCTTGTGTGGCAGTCAGAAACTAATATATTGCAAATAAGCTGTTATCACCTCTTTTTTTTCTTAACACATCAATCGTGCCGGGAAGAAAAAGAGTCCTTAAAAGCAATGTTGTTCAGTTTCGACCGTCTCGGCGAACAGGCAGGATACCAAACATCCTCATCCGTTTCGCTTGTTTTGAAACGAGAATTTGCAGACAACAAAAAAACCCTGAAGATGCAAATCTACAGGGCATTTGGTGCTATGGCGGAGTGGACGGGACTCGAACCCGCGACCCCCGACGTGACAGGCCGGTATTCTAACCAACTGAACTACCACTCCGTTCGGATCAATTTGTTCTTCAAACTTTCGTCTGAAGAGAAACGCATTTTACAGACTCTTTTGAAAATTGCAAGTCCTCAATGAGTTCCTTGCTTTTCAAAACTTGGCTGTGTTCTGCACAACGACTGCGCATTCTACAGAAAAATAGGCATTTGCCAAGAGCTCAAACAAATTTTTTTGGGGCCGGAAAAATTTCCCTTGAAATATCAACGAACGCCGTCAGAAACAGCTTTCTCAGAATCGCTGAAAACTTTCACTCAAGTTTCAGACTTTTATTGCATCGCTTAACGCTGACAAATCGATGACAGGCATTTTTCCGGATGCAGCCTCCTCCGGTACAACGAACGGCACCATATACCAAGGCAGGTAGGTTACGGCTTTGTCTCTTTCAATGTTGCCACGACAAAAGACTATGGCTCGCTTCAGATTCCATTCGTCGACCGCAAGCACATTTGAAAGCGCAGAATGCTTTTTGTAGTCTTTACCGGATTTGATCTCTATCGGAGTGATGTCTCGTCCGTTTTGGATGACGAAATCAACTTCTCCCAGGCGTTTGGAGTTGTAGTAACGCAGTGCAAAACCGTTGGCATGCAGTTGTTGCGCAAACAGATTCTCCAGTACGCTACCAAGATTGACTTCGACGTTGCCTTGCAGAATATCGAACTGAATGTTCTGCATGCTTGCTGCGGCAAGCAAACCCGTGTCGCACAAGAAAAGCTTGAAGAGATTTCGCTTTTCGCTTAAACCCAGGGGCGGTGTTGGCTGTGTGACGTTGAAGCATGGCAAGGCCACACCTGCGTCGGAAAGCCAAACAAATGAATTCTCATAACGCAGAAGCCGGGCTGACTTCGCAATGTCGGAAAGAACGAAACGACGATTTTTGGCTTCCAACTGGGAAGGAATTGCATCAAAAATTTCCCTAATCTTTTCTTTATCTCTGTCAGCGTAGCGTGCAATGTCGAAGCGGTAAAGCGCAAGGATATCGTTCTGGATGGCAAGGATCTGCCCGATGTCGTGCGTAGCAATATAGGTGCTGACACACTGGGGCATCCCGCCGACAACCATGTATGCGTATAAGAGCTGCATCATGCTGTTGTGAACGGTTTCAGCTACAGGTTGCAATGTCTCAAAACACGTCTTGAGGTAGTCGAAAGTCTCGGGCTGAAGGCCGCAGGCCATACAAAACTCCGAAAAGTCCAACGGGTACATCGTCAACGGTGTTTCAAAACCGACGGGAAAAGACGGGACGGAATTTGTCTTGACACCTAATAGAGAACCTGACTCGATGTAGTCAAACCGTCCGTCCTCAACCAGAAACTTTATCGCGGCTCGCGCCGGTGGGCATTCCTGAATCTCATCGAGAAAGATGAGTGTTTTTCCGGGAACCAACGGCCGACGTAGATATGCGGAGAGCGCGGTGACAATGGCATTGGCATTGAGCGAACCGGCAAACACGGCCTTGGCCTTCGGTTCTGTCACAAAATTTATTTCTACAAAGTGTTCGTAGTATTGCCGCGCAAAATGACGGATAAGCGTTGTTTTGCCGATCTGACGGGCACCAACTACGCACAAAGCGCTGCGTCGAGGTGCTTCCTTCCAGGAAATCAGCTTCTGTAAGGCTTTTCGAGCAAGAAAGAGCTTTTCATCGGGATCATTTGTAACGTTTTTCGCCATTTTAAACATCCGTTTTGTAACGTTTGGTGATTATTCTAAACCCGTCCTGTAACGTTTTTCCAAAACAAGAGTTGGCGTTTTGTAACGTTTTTCTGAAAATTCTCGACCAAAAACGTAGAAATCACCTCAGTTTTTGCAGTGTGCACAAAAACCAAGTCAAGCCGGCTCTCTAGCGTTTTGCGCCATCAAACGGTCGCTGCATTGCAATAATTTCCAGCAATCGTTTTTGTGTCGGCGTGTTCTCGAGGCGATCTTTCGGCGGAAATTGCTGATCAAATTCAAACGCCGCCTCCTGGCTGATGTTGTAGACGGCATCATCGCTGTAGCGACCGGCATAGGAGTCCGGTCTCTTTTCCTGCAGCGGACAGATCTGTAGAGCAGCAAAGTACTTGTTGTCAGCCGTTCGAATCCCAAAATTTTCCGCAGGCTCAAACCCCTGCCGTATGGCTTCCTTGCGAGCGTGGTCAATCAAACGGCGCCCACTCCCTTCTTTTGGTATGCCGGAAGCACGGCAATCGGCCCGAGCGTGAGAACCTCTCGCACGACACCGTCGTCACCCGCTATCGTTCCGTTTGTCAAAAAGCGCCAAATCTACCGCACGCCTTCTGACATTTATTCGCTCTGAGCACCC
>ERZ780162.1210-NODE-1210-length-18384-cov-13.014622_pt1 | contig 18384 bp, 18 predicted proteins | sample MGYA00511474_ERZ780162 | MGnify/ENA primary metagenome ERZ780162 (study PRJEB29588, sample SAMEA2143633) | human gut metagenome | biome: human gut; feature: human-associated habitat; material: faeces | place: Denmark | collected 2008/2010 ...
ATTTAAGATTAACCTACACGACTTTATCATCCATAATAATTGGACGCTAAAATAAATTTTCATAATTTTGTAATTGAGATAAAGTGAATAAAATGTTGTCTTTGCTTGTCGCCAAACAAGCATGGAAAGATGATTTTTTCATACGGGGTGATACGCCAATATCCTCCCGTATGTTTTTGTTTAGGGAGCCTGTTGTCTGTTCATTTTTCTAGTATTTAAATTAAGGGTTAAACGTATATTAGTACACTTCTATTTTCAGCTTTTCCGTCTTTATATCTGCACTGTCAATGTAACGCCAGCGTATGTGGGAAGAAATCCGGAAATATTCCATAATACGCTCCAGACGCTGATGGGTGAATGTTCCTGTGAACGAACAGCCTTTCAGCCCCTTGTTGGACAATACGAATTCCACATTGAACCGCTTTCCAAGCATGTGCAGCACTTCATCCAGCGGAGTGTCATTAAAGATAAGCTTGCCGTCTTTCCATGAAATCTCCGATTCGCCCGAGGTAGCGTAGCACTTGATATCTCCGGTTTGTGGAGAATAAACCAGCTTCTGTTTGGGGGAGAGCATACTCTTTTGAAATTTTCCTTTGCTATTCTTATAAATAAACCCTACGCTGCCTTCGATAAGCGTGGTGGAAATGGGAGTTTCATTACCGTATGCTTCCACATTAAAACTTGTTCCGTACACTTCCACCTGCGAATGGTGAGGGGTGGAAACGATGAATCGTTTCCGGGGATGTTGGGTCACATCGAAATAAGCTTCACCGTTTAATTCCACTTGGCGTACATCGCCGGCAAAAAAGGTGGGATAGCGGAGGGAGGATTCCGAATTGAGGTGAACTACCGTGCTGTCCGGTAACAGGACGGAGGTAGTCATGCCCGCATTGGTTTTTATTTCCACCATCTGAGCGGTGACTACCGGCTGCTGTCTGTCCGGATACAGAGCCAATACACCTATCAGGAGGGGAACGGACAGGATGGCCGCAATGCGTTGTGTCCATCCCCACCAGGACAGGTTTCTAACTTTTGTTCTGCTTTTTACCTTGTCTAATGCCTTTTCCGTATCTATCTTCTTTGTGATGTGCTGTGTGTCTACAGCCAGATAGAGCGTATTCAGCTGCTTGGCTATACGCAAATGCTCCTCATCGGCATTCAGCCAGGCTTCTATCTGTTCGTTCTCCGGCGGAGTGGTGTTTCCTTCGAAATACTTGGTCAACAAAGTTTCTATATCGGTATGGTTTTCCATGAATTATACTTTAATGTTTTCCTTTATATTATTAAGACAAGCGAGAATGAAAGGTATCTAAACGAAAAGTGCTTTTTTTTAAAAAAAAGTTTTTTCCGATAAAAACAACTATCTTTGTACACAAGGAAAACAGTTATTATACTATGAATCATACCGTGGAAGACTTGTCTTTGTTTAATGCTCTCCGACAGGGGGATGGTAATTCTTTTGACCATTTATTCAGAAGGTACTATCCTATGCTGTGTGCCTATGCTCACCGCTTGGTGTCGCTGGAAGATGCCGAAGAGATTGTTCAGGAGGTGATGTTATGGCTGTGGGAGAATCGTGGGGATTTGATAATCGAGTCTTCATTGAATCAGTATTTGTTCAAAATGACCTATCGGAGGGTCTTGAACCACTTGACGCGGGAACAGGTGAAAACCAAGGCGGAAGCTGCCTTTTATGAGCGGACACAGGCGGCATTGTGTGAAGTGGACTATGGTCGTTTTGAGGAATTGGACCGGAAAATAAAAGAGGCGATGGCTGCTCTTCCCGACAGTTATCGGGAAGCCTTTGTGATGCATCGCTTTAAGGAACTGAGTTATAAAGAAATTGCTGAAGTGCTGGATGTGTCGCCACAGACGGTGGCTTACCGCATCCAGCAGGCATTGAAGCTGCTTCGTGTTTCCTTAAAGGATTACTTGCCCATGCTGGTATGGCTGGTGGGCTGAACAAGATATGTAATTTTATAATATGTTGATTATTGTGTTTTATAATGCAAATATAATAGATGATAAAAAATTTAGTGCCATTTTAGCATCTGTACGTTTCTCTATTTCTTATATAAAAGCTGTAGAACGATAGAAATATGGACTTTTTTACGATGACATCAGCGGTTGCATCCATCGTTCACGGGAGTATGCGATGAATTACATGTGTTCGGGCGAAATGATATTGGACAGCGGCAAGGAACAAATCCATGTCGGAAAGGGAGAATGTGTATATATTCCCCGTGACCACGATATCACCATGTATAAAAAAACTGCGGATGGGGGAACGCTATTGCGGCATTTTCTTGAACTTTACCCGTAACTTTCTGCGAGAAATGTATGTAAAACTCGAATAATACAAGGTTCCGGTAAATACGCCCAAACTCAAGCCTGTAGTCATTAAGTTGCCCAAGGCAGCGGAAATAACCAGCCTTTTCGCCTCGCTGACACCGTTTTTCGACCCGGAGGTTAAGCCCGCAGGATGATTTCATGCACCTGAAACTGCAAGAAGGATTACTTGCCTTACTTCATATTGACAAACGGTTTGCGCCTACCCTGTTTGATTTCAACGAGCCGTGAAAAATCGATATTTTGGATTTTCTGAACAAGAATTATATGTACGAGTTTACAATGGAGGATTTAGCGCACTATATGGGAAGAAGCTTTACCACATTCAAGCGCGATTTCAAGAAGATAAGCAACCTGACACCCGAAAAGTGGCTTATACGCAAGCGGTTGGAGGTTGCCTACAACTTGATGAAAGAGGGGGGCATGGTTGTGGATGTCTATACCAAAGTGGAATTCAGGAACCAGTCGCATTTCTCGGCGGCATTCAAGAAACAATATGGCATCGCACCGACGGCAGTTGCCGCCATTGTATAGTTATTATTAAGAATAAAATATTCACTATTTTTGTGGATATTCCACAGATAAGCATTATCTTTGCAGCACAATAAAACGGATATATGTATATAGAGTTCGATAAAGACTATTTGCGTGAACTGTTCGAACAAGGCAGTACAAGTGACAAGAAGCACCGCTACCAACCGGAAGTGATTAGAGGCTATTATAAGTGCGTGATGTTTCTCAAACGTGTTGAAAATATAGAACAGCTTTATCGCATACACTCCTTGAACTATGAAGTGCTGCAAGGCGACAAGAAAGGTATTTCATCCGTGCGCATCAATATTAAATACCGCCTTGAATTTACAGTCAGGGAAGTTTTCGGCGAACAGGTAATAACCGTATGCCGTTTGTTGGACATCAGTAATCATTATAAATAAGCGCAATATGGAAGCAACAGCAAAGAAAGTCTACGCCCCCAACGAGTTGGTTTGTGCGGTGGCCATACATCCGGGAGAAATGCTCAAGGACGAATTGCAGGCACGTGGTATGTCGCAAAGAAAATTTGCCGGGATAATCGGTATGCCTTATACGGCATTCAACGAGATAATCAACGGAAAACGTCCGATAACTACTGATACGGCGTTAAAAATTGAGGCTGCGACAGGGATTGTCGCAACAATATGGCTAGGTTTGCAGACTGACTATAATATGCAGACCGCCCGGAGAGACAACAAACTTTCCGCTATTCTGGAGAACATACGCAAGTCGGTTGCGGTTCTCTGAAAGACTTTATGGGTTTATATGTTCATTTGAATTTTTCACCAATACTATTTAAGTCTCACAGCAACTCCGCTGTGGGGCTTTTGCTTTAGCTTTGTATTCGTAATCAAGGACGTATAAATGTTTAATCAATATAAGGAGATAAGGCGATGAACATGGATTCTAATCTTTTTACATCGACCAAGCTGCTGTTCGGTCAAGGTAAGTTGAATGAACTCGGCAATCAAAAGCTGCCGGGGAAGAACGCATCGCTGCTGATTTCACGTGGAAAGTCTGTAAAGGTAAACGGCACGCTCGACCGTGTGAAAGCACAGTTGGAAAAGACAGGCGTTACCTACACCATTTGCAATAATATATATGAAAATCCCTCAAAGGAGGTGGTGATGGAAGCTGCTGCCTGCGCCAAGGAAAACGGATGCGACTTCATTCTTGCATTGGGTGGAGGTGTAGTGCTTGATGTTGCCGTGGCTGTAGCTGCAATGGCTACCAGCCTCGGCGACCTGTGGGATTACGTCTGTGGCGGCACGGGCAAGGTGCGACCCTTGCAGCATCCGGGGCTGCCTATCGTAACCATTGCAACTACATCGGGCACAGGCTTGGAAATCAACTGCAGGGGTGTTATATCCAACCACGAAACCAACGAGAAGATAGGTTTCGGCACGCCGGAACTGAATCCCGTGCTTGCCATTGTGGATCCGGAATTGATGCGTACTGTTCTTGCTAAGTGCACCGTTTATCAGGGATTTGATGCCCTGTTTCATAACACGGAAGTAATGATTAGCCATTTTGTAAATATGTTGAGCGAGCCGATAGCGTTGTCGGCTATCGAACATGTAGCCCAATATCTACTCCGTGCGGTGAAGGACGACGACATGGAAGTCCGTGAAGCGGTAGTCTACGGTAGCATGATTGCCGGACATTCGATGGAACACGCCATGAGTGCCTATCATCATGATTTGCCGCACGGTGCAGGACTGATTATGTGTAATTAATTTTTGTAGAAAAATGATATTGCAAGAAGAACATCTTTTGATTACGGAACTTAAACGGGGCTCCAAAAAAGCTTTCGATAGGATATACAAGCTTTACTCCGGTCGGTTATTGGCCTATTGCATGCAGTTCGTCAAGTGTCACGAGGATGCCGAAGAAATCATACAGGATGTATTTGTCGCTTTATGGAACAACCGTGAAACTATCCGTCAAGAAGAAACTCTGCATGCTCTGTTGTTTACCATCTCCAAGCATCGTGTCATCAACGCTTGGCGTTCTACCATAAACTCTCCCGTCTATGAAGATTATATTGGTTATCAAGACAAACTGTCTGTAGGAGGGGATTATCACCGACTGGAATATGAGCAGTACGTGAAAATAGTCAAGGAGGCCATTCACCGACTGCCTCCTACCCAGCAGCGTGTCATTACTCTTTCCCGCTTCTCTCAGCTGTCTAACAAGGAAATCGCCGAACACCTTTCATTGAGCGAACAGACAGTAAAGAATCAGTTGTCCATAGGATTGAAGACGCTTCGTGAGTTATTGTCCAAGATCTTAATTCTATCTGCAGTAGGTCTGATATTAAAAATTGTAAACAAATGGTTTTAAAACGGTACATCAGAGCAAAAAGATTGTCTTTACTAAAAACTTCAAAATATGGATAAACTAGAATTAAAATACAAGAACAACCGTCTGACTTCTAATGAACTGAAGCAGTTGCGCGAGAGAATCAACTCGATGAGTGACAACAGCCTAGAAGATTCTTTACGTGAAGCATGGGAGTCTACTAAGGCTTCTCCAACTGATACCCAATATCTGGATAAGCTGAAAATACAAATAGACCGACGGATTTCCTCTCCAGTACGTGTGATTCCTTTTTACTGGAAAGTACTTGGGATAGCAGCTGCAGTCCTCCTCCCTATCTTTATGATTGCTACAGGCTATCTGTATCAAAAGAATACAGTTCTTTCTCAGAAAGAATTTGTAGTCTCTACGGGGGAAGGAGAGCAGGTGACCATTTCTCTACCTGACAGCACGCAAGTTACGTTGAGCGGTGGATCAAGTCTCTCCTACAACCTTTCCGATTATAATTCGGAGGAACGCCGAGTATCCTTCGATGGAGAAGGCTATTTCCGCGTGGCGAAAAATCCTTCCAGTCCCTTCACTATTTGGGCAAAAGGGCTGAAAGTGTTCGTGCTTGGCACCACCTTCAACCTTCGTGCCCGTTCAGTCGAGACTACAGCAGAACTCTCACTGGAAGAAGGTAGCGTGTGTTTCCATGCTCTGAAGATAGGGGAGAAAGTTGTCCTATCGCCTAACCAAAAGGCTGTGCTCAACCAGATAGACGGGACGGTGACCGTAGAGAAAGACCTGTACACCACAGACGCTTCAGCTTGGCGGCGTGGAGAATTGGTGTTCCGCAATGTGCCGTTGACAGATGTGCTAAAAGAAATAGAAAAAGTTTATCAAGTATCTATTGTGATGGAAACAGAAGTGATTGGTTATCAGGATGATTTGTTTACAGGTGTCCTGAGTCGCATAAATATCAATGAAGTATTGGAAGTGATAGAGCACTCGTACCATCTGAAAGCTGTATTGAAGAATGGAACTATCAGATTTACAGATTTACCTTAAAAACCTATATAAACGTTAATCCCCATTTTTGTATTCTGCAGAAATGGGGTTTCTTTTATCTAGAACCTGCTTGCCAGTTGAAATTTATATTCTCAGTAATATATTATATATGTTTTCTAACATATGTTTTATTTGGTATGAATTTTATTTTACTATGTCTTTATTTACAGATAAGCTTATTTGACTTTTAATTTTTAAGAAACATTAATTTAATTCTAAGAAGACATGAATGACCGAACAAAAATGCGAAAATTATTTTGCATGGTGGTTTGCTTTTTCTGTATGGGTATTATGAATGCCTTTGCTCAAGAGCAGAGAGTAACCGTAGAGTTAAAGAATGCCACACTGAAGCAAGTTTTCAAAAGTATTGAAGGGCAGACTACGTACCGTTTTTCGTATCGTAATACCCTGATAGATAACAAGGCTGATATCACTATTTCCAAACATCAGGCAGTTATTTCAGCCATATTGGATGAAGTCTTGAAAGGACGCGAGCTGACATACAGCATTGTATCTTCCAAGTCCATCGTTATCAGTGACAAGGTAAAGCAATCCGGTTTATCAAGAAACAAACGCATCTCCGGAACGGTAAAGTCATCCGATGGTGAAGCGATTATCGGGGCAAATGTGAAAGTGGAAGGCTCTTCTATCGGCTGCATTACCGACATTGACGGAAACTTTACTCTTGAAGTCCCTGAAAATGCGAAACTTACTGTTTCGTATATTGGTTATCAGACACAGAATCTCACTATTGCAAATAAATCATTGTTGAATATAACGCTAAAAGAAGACACAGAAGTACTGGAAGAAGTGGTGGTAACTGCTTTAGGTATCAAGCGTGAAGAAAAAGCACTTGGCTATGCCGTACAGAAGGTAGGCGGTGATAAACTTACCACCGCCAAGGGAGTAGATATAGCCTCTTCACTGACTGGAAAGATTGCCGGATTGAACATCCAAAACAGTACTGAGTTCAACGAAAACGCCAAAATCATCCTTCGCGGTGAAAGCCCTATCATCATTATCGACGGTATTCCTTACGACAATTTTGGGTTGGATGACATTGCCCCAGACGACATTGAATCTATTGACGTGTTAAAAGGAGCTACTGCTTCTGCCTTGTATGGTTCAAGAGGCTCTTCCGGTGCTATCATGATTACTACCAAAAAAGGGACTGATGCCGAAGGCCTGAATGTAAGTATTAACAGTAATACCATGTTCTTTTCCGGTTACCTGGCCTTCCCGGAGACCCAGTCTTCTTATAGCCGCGGACAAAGTGGAAAATATGGGAGTGATTATGTTTGGGGAGACAAGTTGGATATAGGCCGTACAGCCATTTTGTACAATCCTAATACTTACCAGTGGGAAGAGCAGGAACTAGTTTCGAAAGGACGTGATAACTACAATAACTTTCTGCAGTTCAGTTTTGTGACCAACAATAACGTGAGCGTATCTCAAAAGGGGAAATACGGTTCTTTCCGTGCGTCCATGACTCAAATATACAACCGCGGGCAGTATCCCAATCAAGATTTGAACAAGGTGAATTTTACGGTAGGCGGTGAAATGTCCTGGAAAAAATTCAAACTGGAAGCATCAGCAACCTATAATAAGCACAAGGCCTCTAACAATAATGGTTCAGGTTACAGCGGAAGCTACATCTACGACTTGGTTATTTGGGGAAGCTCTGAATACGACATCCGGGATTTCAAAAATTATTGGATAGAAGGTAAGGAGGATGTACAGCAGAATTGGTATGATAATGCATGGTATGATAATCCATGGTTTAAGTCTCACGAAGTTGTGGACGCTTATGATACCGACCTGATGAATGCTTCTATGACAGGTAGCTATGAAATTACTCCGTGGCTTAAGGCAATGATACGCGGAGGTTTGGATGTCTCAACTCAGCGGAACGAATGGCGGAATGCCATGAGTGCTAACTATGCGTGGGACAAAGGTGGTTTTTACGGATTGAGCCGTACTACAGAACTCTCACTGAATACAGATGCCATGTTGCTGGCTAACAAGACTTGGGGAAAGTTTACCGTGGATGGTTTGTTAGGAGGTAACATCTATTATTACAAATATGACAAAATGAGAAGCACGACCGCTGGTGGTTTGTCAACTCCTGGTTATTATTCCTTAAAGGCTTCCATTGACCCAATAGACAGCAGCAGTGCTTTACAACAGAAGCGTGTGAACAGTTTGTACGGCAAACTGTCCTTATCCTGGGATAGCACGTATTTTCTGGATGTGACTGGACGTAATGACTGGTCATCCACTCTTCGTTCTGATGAACGTTCTTATTTTTACCCGTCCGTATCTGGAAGTGTGGTACTTTCGGAAATATTCAATTTGCCCTCTTGGTGGGACTTCCTGAAAGTCCGCGGATCATGGACTGTCACTAAGGCAGATGCCGACATCTATGCCAATAATAATGTATATTCAGTCAGCACCAATGTATGGAGTGGTATGACTTCAGCCTCTTATCCCAGTACTTTGATCGGTGGTCGAGTACTTCCTAAAAAAGCGGAAGTATGGGAGGTGGGGGGAGCCGCAAATTTCTTTAAGAACCGCCTATATGTAGATTTTGCTTATTACAGGAAAGCAGAATCTGACTTTATCATTAATGGAGGTGTTAGTCCTATGACTGGCTATAGTGCCATTCAGACAAACTTTAAAGAAACCCGTTTGCGTTCCGGTTTTGAAATTACCATAGGGGGAACACCAATTAAGACCAAAGATTTTTCTTGGGATATATTGACTAACTGGGCACACGACCAATATACCTACCAGACCATTGACCCTGAATACTCTACAAAGAAACCGTGGGTGGCAAAAGGAGAAACTTGGGATTGGTTTGCTATTTACGATTGGGAACGCGACCCGCAAGGAAATATCGTACATAACGGTGCCGGTCTCCCCATCCGTCAGGACTTCAAGACAAAAGTCGGCAAGCTGACTCCAGACTTGGTATGGGGTATCACAAACACCTTCAAGTATAAGAATATCACTTTGTCATGTACCATCGACGGTCGTGTGGGAGGAATCTCTTTCTCACGTACCCACCAAATGCTGATGAACTCAGGAGCAGGTAAAGATACGGATACGAAATGGAGATACGATGAAGTGGTCAATGGCAAACTGACATATATCGGTAAGGGTGTGAAAGTTATATCGGGAAGCGTGACATACGATCCGGACGGCAATGTTATTTCGGATGACCGTGTATTCGCCCCGAATGATATTGTGGTGTCTTACGAAGCATACACCAGCAAATACCATGATTCCACAAGCAACCCGAGTGCGCAAAATGTATTGGACGAAACTTTTTTCAAATTGCGAGACTTGTCCATTACATATGACTTGCCAGAGTCTTGGTGTAATTCTTTGAAGCTAAAATCCGCTTCAGTAGGCGTAACGGGACAGAACTTGTTCCTGTGGGCTAAAGACTACAAATATGCAGACCCAGACAAAGGAGGAGATAGTTCCGGATACGAAAATTTAAATTCCCCCTCTCAGCGTTATATCGGTTTTAACATCAAAGCAAACTTTTAAAAACGTGTAGTATATGAAAATAAAATGGAATAATATAGCAGCCTGTATCTTATCAGGTACCTTATTGTTGACCGGATGTACTTCTTCATTCGACGATTTGAATGCCGACCCAGATTCAACGACTAAAGTGCCGTCATCCATGTTGGCCACTGACATTATTTTGGATATGGTGAAGTCATCTTACTACTGGAAAAATGAGTTTTTGGTCAAACGCATGTTTTGGGGAGAACAGATTGACGATTCTCAGTACAATCGCTTCGGAAAAACCAGTTTCTCCGGTATCCTGAAGCTTACCAATGCTCAGAAAATGGTTGAACTAGCATCGGAAACTGATAAAGATGCTTACACCGGATTGTATTATTTTATGAAAGGCTGGTATTTCTGGCGGGCTACCATGGAAACTGGTGACATTCCTTATTCTGAAGCATTGAATATCGAAGAATATACCTATCCGAAATACGATGAGCAAAAAGACGTATTTAAAGGTATTTTGTCTGACTTAAAACTGGCAGAGGAGTATTTCGGAAAAGCTACTCAGCCGTTTAGTGGAGATCCTTTCTATGAGGGTGATATAGAGAAATGGAAAAAGGCTACGAATGTGTTACGCTTGAAGGTCTTGATGTCTTTGCAGAAGCGAGCAGATGATACCCCTGAATTACAAGTGAAAGAACAGTTCGAAGAAATTGTGAACAGTGGAATTTTATTCACTAGCAATGGAGATAATTTGCAGGTGGAATATTCAGACCTGGAAAGCAATCGCAATCCTTATCACAAGGAATACACGCGAAGCATCGAGACTTTTGCGGCTACCACTATGATTGTAGACCCTATGAAGGAGTACAAGGATAAGCGTCTGTTTTATTATTTAGCACCAGCACAGGCCTTGACTGACCCAATTTATCTGCCGGAAGGAGAAACGTTGCTCCAGCCCAGTGATTGGGATGCTTACAGAGGGGTGGATGTGGCAGGAGTTTATGCGAATGAAATGAAGCAAATATCCGCACGTATGCATTCGCGTCCCAATGATGTCTATCGCTTGTCTTATTCAGGAGTACCCAGTATCCGCTTAGGATATGCAGACATGAATTTCTTATTGGCCGAAGCTGCGGAAAGAGGATGGATAGCAGGCTCAGCAAAACAATATTATGAAGAAGGTATCCGTGCTTCCTTTGAGTTCGTCAGAACAACTGTTCCTACGCAATATCATAATGGGGTGGAAATTACAGACACTGATATTGAAGCCTATTTGCACGGTGAAAAGACAGCCTACAACGAAGCTGGAACGTTAATGGATCGCTTGCATCAGATATGGATGCAGACTTACCTCGCTGGCTATTTCCACATGGCCTATGATGCCTATTTCGATTACCGCCGTACAGGCTATCCGGTATTCCCCATCAATCCGGATACGAACCTGAATACGCAAAACGATAAGATTCCGATGCGATGGCTGTATCCAGATTCAGAAAACAACTATAATAAAGAACAATTGAAAATTGCACTTGATCGTCAATGGAATGGTGTGGATGATGTGAACAACATCATGTGGATTTTAAAATAAGTCATGTCCGCCAAGAATGCCAGATAGATTGCTATATGTTTTTATTCAGACAATTCTTTTGGATTCTTGGCGGTCTTATGAAAAAATATTTATCATAAAAGAGAATGAACAGAATTTATTTTATATGTTGCTTCTTTCTATTAAGTATCTTGGGTGCAAATAGCCAGAATCAAGCACTTCGTCTGGACGGGAAGGATAACAACGTTCGCACTGGTATTGGCTTTTTGGAAGCCCCATGGACTTTGGAAGCGTGGATAAAGGGAAACGATACCTCGTGGAAAGAAAAAGAGGTCATATTTGGAGGGGGAGAATATAGTACTTTCCATCAAGCCGACAATTTCCCTTTAGTAGTAAAACAGGGAAAACTTTATAGTACTAAGGCAGGCATCGGTACAGACACTTGGCTAGATGATCAATGGCACCACGTGGCACTTACTTGCAATGGGAAGCGTATCACACTTTATGTGGATGGTATAGAAAAAGCGACGAAAGACACATCTATCATTGTTATACCTGGTGCTATAGGGGTGAGCGAAGAGGCAGAGAGTGTATTCGGAGGTGACATTGACGAAGTACGCATTTGGAAAGCAGCTCTTTCTCCAACCACTTTGCGCCAATGGATGCACCAACCATTGGTCAACAATCACGAATGCTTTAGATCATTGATAGCTTACTATAATTTTGATACAGGCATTGACGATACAGCTCTTAACTGGGTAGGAAGTGGATATCATTCATATCATCTGCGAAATGGTCGAGTGAATTATGGGGGCAAGGAAAAATTAGCTTTCACGGTACCCAATGACAACAAGAAATTCTCTGACAGCATCGGTGCGCAACGCCTGTTCAATGTTGTCATGATTGAAAACGAATGGGATGCCGACCGCGGTACGAAAGGACATCAACTGATGAAACTTCGTATAATCACTCAAGGCCATGAGCAACCGCTCACATTGAAAAGCCTTACTCTAGATTTAAATGACACTGAACGTTTGTCAGACCTTACTGCCATTCATGTGTATTTCACCGGACAAACAGCCCGAAGTACCCAACGTGAACACTTGTATACCGGAAGGGCACAGAAAAAGATTCGCATAGATTTGCCAAAAGATAAACCGCTATTGCTGAAAGAAGGGGCCAACTATATTCTTGTTACGGCAGACATCAGTGAAAAAGCACACGTCAATAACCGTATACGAGCCACAGTCGGCACATGTTGCATTTCCGATGAAAGAATTGTACCTACATATAAAAAAACATATATTTTCCAACAGATTACGGAAAATTCATTTAATAATCCTGATGCATTCCGCGTGTTGCAATGGAACATATGGCATGGTGGATGTCATGTACCCTTGCACGGTCATGATCGTATCATTGAACTTATCAAGGCATCACAAGCCGACATTATAACGATGCAAGAAGGATATGGTTTCCAAAAAGAGATAGCCGAAGCTTTACATTTTAACTTACAGACGCCCTCATATACCGACAATTTGGCCTTGTTCAGCCGATATCCACTTGAAAAACAAAAATCAGGTGAAACGTTCTGTTCAAACCCAGCCATTATCCATATGGGAGAGAACAGGCAAGTCTTGGTAAACGATTTGTGGGTACGCTATTCTTACAATCCTGATTACACAGGTGGGTTTCCCGATAACTGTAATAATCCGACCATGTGGGTATCGGAAGATTCCATTCGTCCGATGGCCGACACGCGTCGGCTGCTTGACGAAGACCTGGAACCTGTACTGGCACGACGTCCCATGCCGGTCATTCTGAGCGGAGATTTCAACTCTTGTAGTCATCTGGATTGGACTGAACGTACGGCACATCTTCATGCAGGCTATGGGCCGGTTTCGTTTCCCACTTCACGTTTCCTGATGGAACGAGGATTTAAAGACTGCTTCCGTAAAGTACATCCTGATGAACTGGCACGCCCGGAAGGAACGTTTGCCGGCATCTATGGACAGCTGGACTTCAGCCGCATTGACTTTACTTACTATAAGGGAAACATTCAAGCTGTTTATTCAAAGGTAATACAAACAGCACCTGAGATTGACGATATTTGGGCATCTGACCATTCGGCAGTACTCACGACCTTTAAATGGAAATAATTGAAATATAATGAAAATAATATCTGTCCTTTTCTCTATTTTACTATTTTCCTCCTGTGCATCCCATTCCAGTGGGGGAAAAAGCATAGAAATGCAGCCTGAGACCTTGAAAGTACTGTCGTGGAATGTCTGGCATGCTGGACATTCAAAGGAATATCCAGGGAAAGGCTGTGAAGGCACCATGGGTATTCTGAAAAAGAGTGAGGCTGACCTCATTTTGATGATTGAGACTTATGGATGTTCCAACCGGATAGCCGATCATTTAGGGTATTACCACCGTCTGCTGTCGGATAGTCTCTCTATTTACAGCCGTTATCCTATTGAAAAGATGCTTGTCTTTCCCGATTCCATAGCAACCTTCAATTTTGGTGGAGTAGAAGTGAATGTGCATGGTAGGAAAGTGCGCGCTTTTGCCACATGGCTTCATTATCTGCCTGATGAACGGTTAGTTTCACTTGATAAAAACGAAGAAGAAATTTTGGCTTGGGATGATGCCGGAACACGTGACGATGAAGCCCGTCGCATCATGAATGCACTGGCTCCTTATCTGACACAGAAAGACAGCATCCCTGTCATCATAGGAGGTGATTTTAACGTACATTCCTATTTGGATTGGACAGATGCAACTCGTGGGCTATACAATCACGGAGGGAAAACTGTAGACTGGATGGTGTCAAAGATTATGCAGCAGAACGGATTGACCGACAGTTTTCGTGAAATGAATCCAGACCCCGTGACTAATTTAGGGCCCACATGGTACTAGTCAGGTGATGGTACCAAAGGCCGAATGGACCGTATCGATTTTATTTATTATACTGGTGAAAAGTTGAAAGCAGTCCGGTCAGAATCTTATAATGCTGACCTTTCCGGTACACTTGACTTCAAGGGGGAGAAGTTCTTCTATGCTTCCAACCACGGTTTCGTGTTTACGACTTTTATTCTCAATCATTAACTAATATCTTTGTATGATAAAACGGATTTTATTGTTATTTATCGGTTGCCTGCTGACAGCCTCCTCTATCAATGTCCAGGCTGAAGAACATGCGACTTATCTAAAAGTGTTGCAACTAAACATCTGGCATGAGGGAACCATGGTGGAAGGTGGCTTCGAAGGACTGGTTGAAACAATTACACAAGTACAACCCGATCTTATCTTAATGAGTGAAGTACGCAACTATGAAAACATAGACTTCTTGGAACGGCTAAAATCAGCTCTAAAGAAAAAGGAGCTCATTTTGGAAGGAAAAACTGAATGGTCGGTCGATGTAGGCATCTTGTCGCGTTACCCTATTCTTGTGCAAGATACTGTTTGTGGTATCGATGGTGGCGGCCTGAAAGCCTATATCCAGATAAACGGAAAAGAGATTGTGGCTTACAGTGTACATCTAGACTATACCCATTATGCCTGTTATCTACCAAGAGGCTATAACGGGAAAATATGGAAAAAAATAAACAGTCATGTAACAGATGGTAGTGCTATCGAACAGGCGAACCGTGCATCCAAACGTGATGAAGAAGTGCGCAATTTTCTAACTGACGCGGTCAATGAAAAGGGGAAATTTCTCATCTTAGGTGGTGATTTCAACGAACCTTCCCATCTGGACTGGCAAGAAAATACTAAGAATTTGTGGGAGCATCAGGGAACGGTAGTCCGCTGGGATTGTTCGGTACTCTTGTCCGAAGCTGGTTTCATTGATTCCTTTCGTGAAAAATACTCCAATCCGGTAACACATCCAGGTTTTACGTATCCAGCCAACAATCCGGATGTCACGCTCAAAGACTTGGATTGGGTATCTGAAGCTGACGGAAGAGATCGAATCGATTTTATCTATTACTATGCACCCTCGGAAAAGTTTCAGTTGAAGGAAGTAAAGATTATTGGTCCAAAAGGGTCTATTAGCCATAACCGTCGTGTGAAGGAAGAATCGGGAGAAAATACTGTCTATACTCCACAATGTACTTGGTCGTCTGACCATCGGGGTATATTGACCACATTTCATATTAAATAAATATACAGAACCATGAGAAAAATCATTTTATACATATTAATATTTTTGTCGTTGGCGACAATCAGTAACGCCAAGATTCGTAAAGTAGTCTACATAGTGACCGACGGTATACCGGCTGATTATGTGGAACGGGTACATCCCAAAACTATTTTTGAAATTGCTCAACAGGGAACTTACTCCCGTGCTTATACTGGAGGTGAAATAGATGGATACTCACAGACGCCTACCGTATCGGCCATTGGCTATACCAATATTCTGACCGGCACTTGGATGAACAAACATAATGTAAATGGTAACGATAACCTGAGACCTAATTATTCTTATTGGAGTCTTTTCCGTGTCGCAAAAGAACAGCCACGCAAGGTTACCACTGGTCTTTTTTCATCTTGGACTGACAACCGTACCGTGCTCATCGGTGCTAATAAACTAGAAACGAACAACCTGTACATTGATTATGTAGCCGACGGATACGACATCGACCAGGTAAATTATCCTAAGAAAAAAGACGACCTGCAAATCTTCGATATAGATTCTACTGTCGCCGAAAAAGCTGCCTTATGCATAAAAGAAAAGGCTCCCGACCTAAGTTGGGTCTATTTTTGGTACACAGACGATGCTTTCCACATTTATGGTGATGGAGAATACAGTGATTTCTACCTGCACAAGACGGATGAACTGATAGCCAAAATCTGGGAATCGGTACAATATCGCGAAAAAAACTTCGATGAAGAATGGCTCGTGATTGTTACTACCGACCACGGACGCGAGGAAACTGGGCACGGACATGGAGGACAGACCGAACGTGAACGCACGGTATGGATTTCGACCAACCAGAAAGCTGTGAACCAACATTTTCATTCGTCAGACTTGTCGCTGGTGGACATCAATCCAACTATTTGTCACTATTTAGGATTCCAGTTGCCCCAGGAAGTGGAATTTGAGCAGGACGGAATATCTTTCTTAGGTAAAGTAGATATCAGCCATCTAACTGCTTCTTATTTCGATCGAAAAATTACTTTAAAATGGAACCGCTACAAGAGTGATGCCACGTCGGTGGACATTTACGTTTCTTTTACCAACGAATATCCTAAGGGAGGAAAAGATACATGGATTAAAGTGGCTACCGTACCGGCAGAAAATAATTTGTATGTATTTGACAAAAGTAAATATCCCGACAGCAAGTTCTATAAGTTCACTGTTGTGGCTCCCGGTAACCATCTTAGCCGCTGGTGCAGATAACCCGTTCTTTCACTAAAACAAAGAATGAAATATATGTCAATTTGTAAATTGAAATACGAATCTTAATAATGATAATTGTCATGAAAAATATTTTATTTACTTTTTTTCTAATAAGTTACAGTCTGATTTCACAAGCTCAAATTTATCCAGTCAATGCTAATTTGGAAGACAAGAAATCCTTTTCCATGATTTTACTGCCTGATCCGCAAAGCTACATCAAGTTTGCCGCCAATCAACCTCTCTTTGACTTACAGATTGCTTGGATTGCCAATAACATTGAAACACTTCATATTAAAAACGTGCTCTGTACAGGAGACTTGGTAGAGCAAAATGGTATAATCCAAGCCGATGGTATCAATGGTGACCAGACAAGCCAAGAACAATGGAAAGCCGTATCCCGCTCCTTTGAAAAAATAGATAACAAAGTACCTTACGTGATATGTACTGGCAATCACGATTACGGTTATAAAGCATCGGAAAAAAGATTTACTCAGTTCCGCCACTATTTTTATCCAGAGCGTAACCGTTTCATACAGAAAGCTTTAGTTGCTGTAGGAAACAATTACGAAGGATTTCCTACTCTTGAAAACGCTGCATATGAGTTTACTTCCGATACCTGGGGAAAAATACTGGTGCTTAGCCTTGAATTCGCTCCAAGAGACGAGGCCATTGAATGGGCAAAACACATTATCGGGAATAAGAAATATGAAGATCATAAAGTGATACTGCTTACTCACTCTTTTCTTGACTACGAAGGAAAACGTTTCATTACGGAAGATTATCAGATGCAGGACGTAAACTATGCAGAAGCTTTATGGGAGAAACTGGTCTATCCGTCCGATAATATTAAACTCGTGATTTGCGGTCATGAGTGTTCTATTACGGACTATGCACAACAAGTCAGTTTCCGGACGGATAAGAACCATTCGGGAAACGAAGTAGCACAAATGATGTTCAACGCACAGACTGCCGATGGCCAGTGGTTTGGTAATGGAGGAGATTGCTGGATACGTATCCTTGAATTCAAATCGGACGGAAAAACAATTTCTATACGTACTTTCTCTCCCTTATTTGCCCTTTCTCCAACTACTAGTCAATATGCTTGGCGTAAACAGCTTTTTGATCAATTTAATATAATATTAACAGAAAAATAAAAAATATTTTGCATCTATTGTCTATTATGCATGGCGACATTGGCCTGTGCACAAAACTTAAAGTTCAATGCCAACGGAAAATTCAAAATCGTCCAGTTTACCGATGTGCATTATATCTTTAATGATTCACGTTCAGAAATAGCCATTGAGCGTATCAATGAAATACTGAATGCTGAAAATCCAGATTTGATGATGTTTACCGGTGATGTAATCTACGGAAAGCCAGCAAAAGAAAGTATGTGCACCGTACTAGAACAAGTTTTAAAACGAAAAATCCCTTTTGCTGTAATTTTTGGGAATCACGATAACGAACAGGAACTATCGCATGAAAAACTATTATAAATTATTCAAAGTATACCATACAGCCTGACTGCTACAATTAAGGGCATCTCGGGAATCACGTAAGCATTCGGCCTCGTGCGTGTTTCTCTCCAAGCTATAATAACGTGAGTTCGAAATAAAATCAAAAAATAGCAAGTTGTCCGTCATTGACAAAC
>ERZ780162.1220-NODE-1220-length-18334-cov-2.506975_pt1 | contig 18334 bp, 23 predicted proteins | sample MGYA00511474_ERZ780162 | MGnify/ENA primary metagenome ERZ780162 (study PRJEB29588, sample SAMEA2143633) | human gut metagenome | biome: human gut; feature: human-associated habitat; material: faeces | place: Denmark | collected 2008/2010 ...
ATGATAGCAATCATTGTTTATCTGGGTGCAATGATCTATGTCGGCTACCTCTGTTCCAAGAAAAATAATGACACATCCGATTTTTATCTGGGTGGACGTAAACTTGGACCATTGGTTACGGCAATGAGTGCAGAGGCTTCCGATATGAGCAGCTGGCTTTTGATGGGACTTCCGGGTCTGGCTTATCTGTCTGGAATCGCTGATGCCGGATGGACTGCAATCGGACTTGCAATTGGAACGTATCTTAACTGGAAGATCGTTGCAAAGAGAATTCGTCTCTACACACATGTAGCAGGCAATTCGATTACATTGCCATCATTCTTCAGCAACCGTTTCAGAGACAACAGACATCTGTTACAGTCGATCGGAGCTATTTTTATCGTTATTTTCTTTATTCCGTATACGGCTTCCGGATTCGCAGCCTGTGGAAAACTTTTCTCCAGCCTTTTTGGAGTAAAATATCTCACCGCAATGATCATCAGTGCCCTTGTTATAGTTGGATATACGACTCTCGGAGGATTTCTTGCCGCATCAACAACGGACTTTATCCAGAGCATCATCATGTCTATTGCACTGATCATCGTATTTTGTTTTGGGGTATCTATAGCAGGAGGTCCTTCAGCGGTTATTGATCATGCGAAATCACTGCCGGGTTATCTGACCATGATGACAACTTATGATCCTGTAAGTGGAACGGAGTCTGCATATCCTGTTATAAATATTGTTTCCATGATGGCCTGGGGACTTGGCTATTTTGGTATGCCGCATATTCTTCTTCGATTTATGGCAATTGAAGATGAAAAGAAACTTTCCTTATCAAGAAGAGTAGCTACTACATGGGTAGTGATCTCACTTGCTGTAGCAGTACTGATCGGTGTGATCGGCCTTGGAATGACAGAAGCAGGCAAACTTGAAATGCTTCAGGGATCTAATTCAGAAACGATCATTGTTAAGATTGCAGATCTTTTGAGTACATATGGTGTTCTTCCGGCACTGCTTGGTGGTACGATCCTTGCGGGAATCCTTGCATCTACCATGTCTACTGCAGATTCACAGCTTCTGGCAGCTTCTTCAGCAGTATCTTCTGACCTTCTCGGAAGTATCCTGAAGAAAAAAGCTGACAAGAAGGAGAGTATGGTTGCTGACCGTGTTACATTGCTTTTGATCGCAGTCGTAGCGGTTATCATTGCACGTAATCCGGACAGCTCAGTATTTAACATCGTATCTTTTGCGTGGGCTGGATTTGGTGCTGTATTTGGACCGGTTGTATTGTTTGCTTTGTTCTGGAAACGTACGAACTGGCAGGGTGCACTGGCAGGAATGATTTCTGGTGGTGTTATGGTATTTGTATGGAAATATCTGGTTCGACCGAATGTGTCTTTCCTGAATTTCTATGAATTACTTCCGGCTTTCCTGGTATCCTGCGCGATGATCGTGCTGGTAAGTCTTGCGACTAAGGCACCTTCCAAAGAAATCACGGATGAATTTGAACTGATTCAGAAAAGAATGGCTGAATAAATATAGTCGATGAAATAGTATAAAAAGAAAAGCTGGTGATTATCCGAATATGGATAATCATCAGCTTTTTTAGATGTTCCAAAATGGACCTGAGGGGAATCGAACCCCTGTCTAGAGTCTGAAACCCTTGATTTTACAGGCTTTTCAGAGCCGAGTAATCAAAAAGTAATCAAAATAGTAATCAGAACATATGTACGAATAAAATAAGGAGGAAATCCGCATATATGATAAAAGCTTTAACATAAGCTCATGGACGTAGATGAATCTATGGTTCGTGGGCTTATTTTAGTGCTTTTATTTGTCCCTATACGCGAAAATACATCTAAACCGCACAATCTTTACACTTCATGCATCAAAATTCCTTAAAACTTAAAATACAGCCTTATACGGGCATGATTTACAACAATATATACGTGAAAAATGAAACAGCAATTTCATCAGAAAAAAAGGAGTAAAAAATGAATAAAGTATACGATAAAACTGAATTTTTGAAGTACATGAACAAGTGGGCAAAAGAACTGTATTCGTCAAGTGAATTGAACTATTGGGATTGTTATTATGCCTTGCAGACCATGAATCGTTGCATCGCAGAAATCCTTGAGAACGGGGACTCTGTAAATATCTATAAATGGTGGGATATTAAGCCCAAATTATTTAAATCGGTTAAGAGATATTCTCCATTATTGGATATGGAGTATGAAGTGCCTGAGAGATACTATCCTAGTTTAGTACCGCATGCAAAGCTCAAACAGGCTTGCACAAAGTTTGAAGAGCGGTTGGCAGCAGGAGAATTTGACATAGAGGATGAAGATGAAGACGAGGAGGAATGCGATGAGTGAAAGTCAAATATGCCAAAAGTGCGGAACGTCCCGTCCAATAGAACAGTTTCAATTGATGAAGCCAAAGGATTCTAAGCCATGCCACATTCGTAGAACCTTTATTTGAGGAGTTGAATATTTGGGACAATGTGTTTATAGAGCGGTTGATTCCTTTGCTTAATGAGATTGAAGCACCCACCGTAAACGATGTGATCAACAAATTGCCGATTGAAGTAAAGGCAGACATATTGGCAGGCGAACCTTATATGAATGAATACATTCAGCGTGTAGCACTTGAATCAAGAAAGCTCATCTATCAGAAGATGCGACTTGAAGAGCTTGTATCTGTCGCAAAATAAAAGAAGAGGAGAAAAGAACATGAAAACAAAAATTATTAAAACTGTAGAGGTTAAAGAACTTGGAGCAATCAACATGGAGAGTATTGAGGCATCAGAGGGACAGTTGACAGTTCACATCCACTTGGACAAGGCGAGTGGCGAGTTGGAGAATCTTTTGTGTAAGATGCAGCAGGACTTCATGAAGAAGCATCCAGAAGTAGAAGAAATGGATATAAACTTTGATGTGCGAGTAGCGTATTCATTTGGCTATCTCACATGGGGCGGTTCTGACTTTAATCTTGACATTTTCGTATGGCAGGATGGACACGATGATGTAGTAGAAGAGTATGACGAGATTCCATTGAATCTTGGAGAAGACGGAACACGAGAGGTTAAAAAGGTCATCTGGGAAGCTCTTGGAAAGATGCTCCTGAATATCTAATAGAATCGGCTGTGCTATCGGCAAGACGGGCAGGAGGGAAAACATGTTAAATGAGATGTTAGAAGCATTAATGGAAGTTTGGATCAACAAAGATTTGACACCAGATGCAGAAGAAGAGTACCAGAAACTCACAACAATGTTAGAAGAACAAGGGCTGAGTGAAAGAGATGTTGCACTGACACAAGAAAGAGCAATGGCATTTGGAGTCGCGATGCAGGATGATGCTTTTAGAGCCGGATTCCAGATTTGCCTGGACTTAATCAACGGGCGATTGCAGTAGGAGGAAAAGCAGATGCAGAGAAGAACAGAAACTGTTATGACATACGAGGACTGGTGTAAAGCGCACAGGAGAACATTAAAGAAAATGGCAAAGGATACCATTAGTATTTGCATGCAGTGGGCAGCAGTTGGGCTGATTACCGTTGGATTGCCAGTAGGAAAGATTGCACACTGGTTACTGATCGGATATTGAGAGGAGGATGCAAAATGCGAGAAAAGATTATAGATGCAATATTTGATTCATGGTGTGAGGACGGTGACACGGATTTTATCCGACAGAGAAAAGACGAGGCTACACAGGCAATTGATCACCTTGGAATTACCAAGAAAGAAAAGAATGACATGCATAACACGGTCGCTGATCTGCTGTGTGATGTAGAAGAGCGAGCGTTCAAGGACGGATTACATTACGGGATTGATTTGATGACGGGGCGGATATTTGCTGGGCACTGACGGAGGGAAAAGATGAAAATAGTAAAGAATACATTTGTTGTTGAAAAAAAGAGAATCAGGCACGGATTGGAAAAAGTAGCATCATGCAGCCAGAAGTACATTTTAATGGCAAGGGCATTAAGTGGTTCAATGATAGCCAGTTAATAAAGAAGAAGGGATAACGAATGCAGTTAGAAAAGAAATATTATAATCCATGTCGACTTGCTCTATCGGGCAGGGAATATAAAGTGCTAAGAAGCTACAAGGATGGCAGGAAGAAGATCCAGTTTGATGATTTCTTTGGTGAGATTGTTATAGCTGATCCTGATGATCTTGACGGAAGATATAAGGATGTGTGCGAAAAGATGTGGAAAGATGAAAAAGATAGAATTGCCAGAGATAATGGTTGGATTTAGGAGGAAGAGAGATGGAAACAGATAATAATGAATGCCAGTACTTCACAAAGGAAGAGCTGAATACTTTGTCATTAGGCTTATTGAGTTTGATCAATGGAGTAAATACGGCATTAGACAATACTTATGATGCAGAATCTATTGACGCGTTGAAGAGAGCAAGAGAAAAATACACAGAATTGGATCAGAAAGTTTGTAGGTTGTTGTGAAGGAAAGAGGGGGCTAAACATGGCAGAAATTGTTTTGACAAATGGTGAATATTATATTGCAATTGGTAATAATAATGCATTGTCAAAAACACAAGATATAAATGAAGCGACTAGATTTATTTCTAACGAAGTAGCACGGTACGTGAAGGCTACGCATGAAAAGCGATGCAAAGGATATCATCCAATGAATCTGAATCCTAATAAGGACAGAAGAAAATATTCTGCTGATGTAAAAAGAATGGTCTATCTGAGGAATAATGGACGCTGTGCAATCTGCGGAAAAAGAGTGGATTTAAACAAGTGTAACTTGGATCATCGGATTCCCATATCCAAAGGTGGTATTGACGCAGTGGAGAATCTGGATTGCATACATGTCAAGTGCAACTACATTAAAGCAGATTTGATGCCGGATGAACTGGGAAAGGGAATAAAAGATATCTTCTTGTATCAGATGGAAAAGAATAGCGGTTACAAATTACGGTATAGGATTGCAAAAGCCGTGTTAAGGAAAATTTGCTGAGTTCCAAAAACTATACAGATTAGGAACTTTCCTTTATTTACAAGGCTTCTGAGATAAGAGGGAATCATTAACTATAATATTGGAACAGCTGTTAATAAGCATCTACAAAAGGTATGTACGCATCTTGGATTTAGTGGCATTGGTTCGCATAGTTTCCGTAAGTTTTTCGCAACCAGTATTTACAACAATAATAAACATGACATCAATCTTGTGCGTGTTCTGTTACAACACTCATCTATTGCGGTTACTCAGCGGTATATCGGAATTCAGTCGGAAGAGATAGAAGAAGCATTGCAGAAACACATACATTTAATATAGAAGAAAAATTGTTGGAGAGGTATAAAAATGACAATGATAAAAGAAAAAAATCCATTAACAGAGGAAATGTACAGCAGGATTATCAACACACTGTTAGACAGCTTTAATGGAAGCAAAGAGATGATAAAGGACAGTAGACATGTAGCCTTAATACTGGAACTGTCGGCAAGTTTAGGACTTCGGATCAGTGAAATACTGAGTCTTAGTTTTGCTGATTTTAAATATGATGATGGAAAAGACAGATATTATGTTGAATATGTGGATTTTAATATGCGTGAAACTAAAGAGGCAGCAGTCCCGAGTGCGTGCGATAAAGATATCTATAGTTATGTAATGGAATATAAGGTGGTAACATTAGGGAAACTGTTTGATGTTGATATGCGGACAGTCAGAAGGCATTTAATAAAAGCATGTGAGAAATTAGGTTATCGTGGAATTCGGACGTACCATTTTCGCAAGTTATATTATGGTATCAAATGCGTTCAGTAATTCCTAGTAAAATGGTAGGAATTAAGCTACAAAAATACTAAATTAGCAGGAATATAATGCTGAAAAGCCTGATTTTCCAATGTTTTTTGAATAGTCCGAAATATAAACCGAGAGAAGAGCATTACAGATGAAAAGAATGGGATATTGTAAAATGTGGGATTATCAGGCTTTTCTGATGAGTAGAGCGAAAGGAAGAATGTGTTGTTTAGATTGAAAACAGAAGAACATTCTGTTCGATGACACTTTTGGATTAGTTTACATAATGCTATATATAGTATGCGTAATCGACATTGAACACAATATATAGTTTTACATCTTGGAGATGTCTGTACAAAACGTTCTTGATATAATGAAAAATAGCTGATATACTATTATATAGAAGACGGGTAAATATGAAAGATTACATTCCAGCTGTAATAAAGGTAATACCACAAGATAACTTTCATGTACATGTTACATTTGATGATGGGAAAGTTAAAAGCTTGTACAATAATGAATGACACAGTAGTATGGGATATTACAGGCAATAGAGACAACAGAGATTGTATTGACATTGATCTATTTACTCTGTATGAGATGGAGTGTATTAGCGAGAAGGAGTGATTATATGCCACTGTTAAAAGAAGACCTTTACACTATAGATGATATTTACGCTCTGCCGGATGGTGAAAGGGCAGAACTGATTGACGGACATATTTACTATATGGCACCACCAAGCCGAAAACATCAGGATATTTCAATGGAATTGTCTAGTGCAATCAAAGATCACATTCGTTCACATGGCGGAAAGTGCAAAGTCTATGCAGCTCCGTTTGCGGTTCATCTTGACGAAAAAACAGATACCTATGTAGAGCCGGACATATCAGTAATCTGTGATCCTAACAAGTTGGATGACAGAGGATGCAAAGGTGCACCGGATTGGATTATTGAGATTGTTTCTCCGTCTAGCAAGAAGATGGATTATCTGATTAAGCTAAGAAAATATTCTGCTTGTGGAGTAAAGGAATACTGGATTATTGATCCAGAGAAGAACAGAATCATTGTGTACAACTTTACAGGAGATGAAAGTATTAACGAGTATACATTGAAAGATGCTGTTAAGGCAGGGATTTACGAAGATTTGATTATTGATTTTGGTAGCATGGATATATAAGGGAAGAGGAAAGAATATGAAAAAGAAAATAGGGTTATGGGCTGTATTGATGTTGTGTGTATTAATCATTAGTCCGGCAAAAGTAAAGGCAGAATGCCAACATCAATGGCAGGAATACTATGCGATAGAAGAGGAACAGTGTGAAGAAAAAGGATGTATAAAAATTAGGACGTGTGTTGTATGTGGGGAAAGACAGAAAGTAATAGAGAGTCCTCATGAATGGGGTGAGTGGCAACTAGTAAATAGTTCTGATTGTACAACAAATGGAGAAGAGTCAAGATATTGTAGGAAGTGTAGAGCGCGTCAAAGCAGATCATTACCAAAAGACTCTCATCCATGGGGCGATTGGGAATGTCTCAGAAGACCAACTGCATTTCAGACTGGATATTATAGAAGAGCTTGTGAATGGTGTGGTACTGAGGACTATAAGACAGTAGCTAAATTATCAAGCGTAAAAACAACATCTAAACTACAAAATGAAGTCAAAAAAAGTGCATCTGCATTTTTGGCAGCAGCAAAGAAATATGATGTAAAGAAAATAAATAACTGTTTTGCTAAAAGACAGAAGAGTTTGTTTATTGAGAAAAGATATATTGCGTCATTTATCAGAAAAAGCAACAAGAAATATATGCGGTATGTAATCACTTCGATTAAGATGAAAGGCAAGAAAAATGCGACAGTAACCGTATCATGTCGATATCAGGATGCATATGATATATTCTGGAAGAGTTTTAGAGACAGCGTTAATTATATTATAAAAACAGGTAGAAATTCTTCATCGATATTGGACAAATATCAATATAACAGAGTTGTCAAGTATGATAAGAAATATCAGAAGCAGTTTGAGACTAAGAATTTTAACATCAATATGAAAAAGATTGGTAAGAAATGGAAAATCACATCATTTACGAAGAGTATGAAGGATGCAATTCATTGTAATTATCAATCAGCATATAATGATTACTTTTAGAAGGTAAAAGTAGAAGCCCTCGGGAGTTATTCCTGGGGGCTTTAATCATCTTCAAGTGGTGGTATAAATAATTCATCACTGGCGGATTGTAGATATTTACGAGCTTTGTTATAAGTATCAAAATCAATAAATGATTCGACACTAGGCAATTTATATATACTTTCATTATCAGAAAACCAGTCATAACATTCTTCTAAGAGTGTTGCAAACCCTTTTCCATTATATACATGATAATTAATGTCACGTCCAAGAGTACCAGGACAAGCTCTTTCAATTGCAAATGATACATAAGTGTTAAACTGATTCAATATTTTAAATAAGGACGGGTTTGAAGCATTTTTCAGTTTTGCGATTGCGGTTAAAAAAGTTTTATAGTTGTTCAAAGCAGTAGTTATTATTTCGAAAAAATGGACATTAGGACAATGAATGAAGAAGACATTACTGCATTTATGGTTCAAACTGTTAAGAAAAAGAACCTGAAAGAAAAAGCAGGAAATGCATTGTGGGGGTACGTATCAGGAGTTTACAAACATGCCCGTGTTAAAAAATTCATTCAAGAAAATCCCTGTGAATATGTAGAGAAAAAATCCTATAGTAGATTTTTTAATCGAGATTATAAAAGTATTGAAGAAAGAACTGTTAATGATAATGATTTGGAAAAATTAATACAGGAATTACATAACAGTCAAATTAAAAAGCCACAATATATACCTAGTTATGCGGTGGAACTTGCAATATATACAGGCATGAGAGTCGGTGAAATATCAGGTTTGCGTTGGGAAAATATTTGCAGAGATAAGGGATATATCCTAATTAATACTTCAGAAAAATTTAATGAAAAAAAGAAAATCTGGTATACAGAGGGAACAAAAACAGGAAAAGAGAGAAGGTTTCCTTTATCAGATGAAATAATTTCTTTATTAGAAAGAACGAAAAAAGCTGAAATGAAGTATGGATATGTTGGAGAATTTGTATTTCAAAATGAAAAGGGTCGTGTGAATACACGTTCTATATCACATTGCATTAGATATCGTTGTAAGAAAGCTGGCATAGAAGAGAAATGCATTCATGCAGTAAGGAGAACCTTTAATTCAAAAATGAAGATGGCAGGTGCTTCGTCAGCAGTTGCAGCATCACTTTTGGGACATAGTGAACGTGTCAACGAAAGCAATTATACATATGATATTTCACAGATGGAGTATAAACGAGAAATTGTTTCTGAAATAAGTAAGATTGGTGTAGCAAAATGATTACCAGAGTAATCAAGAGTAATCAGAACGAATGTTCGCATTAAGCCCTGAAACCCTTGATTTTGCTGGCTTTTTTAGATGTTCCAAAATGGACCTGAGGGGAATCGAACCCCTGTCCGAAAGCCTATCCCTTGCGGTATCTCCCATCACAGTCGCTGTTTTAACATTCCCTTGGCAATACGCCCATCGACAGGCTTATTGCTTCAGTAGCTTCATGATACATCTACCGGGGCAAAGCTTACCCGGCAAGGTTTCTCACATGGTCGACGTCAGATTCCTGAAGTGTGAGTGCATCAGGGCTGACGAGCAGCAATTAGGCTGCTAACGCGTACTGTTCGTCTGCGTTTATATTTAGTTTCCCGGTTGGTACGCAGTCCAGGAGTCTGCGGATGGCTTCCCTAACTTCAAAGCCCCCGTCGAAACCAGTACAAGCCCTGATCAGGTTCGGAAAGATCCGATATTACTGGTAAACAGACGATGCTTGTGTTTCTGACTTTTTCTATTATATGAAACTGTATATAGAGTTGTCAAGGGAAGAACTTGGTTTTTATAACCTTTTTATAAAATACTGAAAAAAACTTGACAGTGACAGTTAGAAGATGTAAACTCACGATAGATATAACGAACGGAAGTTACTCGAAACAAATAGTAAGACAAAACAAACTGAACGGATCAGGAGGAACGAAAATGGAAGCACTGCGAGAGAAAATATATGATCATACATCAGATCCTGCTCAGGAATCCTTCCGTAATCAGCAGTATCAGAGAAGCAGCATGCAGCGGAGTGCTATTGTTGACAGACTTCGCCGGGAAGGCTGCAGGATTACAAAACAGAGAAAGATCATACTGGATATTATTTTGCAGGAAGAATGTACCTGTTGTAAGGAAATATATTTTCTGGCATCTAAAAAGGATCCAAATATTGGAATGGCGACAGTATACAGAATGATCAATCTTCTGGAAGAAATCGGTGCCCTGAAAAGGAAAAGCGCTTATCGCATCTGCGATGAACAGGGACAGGTACCTGTCTGCTGTGTACAACTGGATGATCAGACAAATATCCGGCTGGATAATGAAAAACTTTGCAAGATCATTGAAAAAGGAATGGAATCCTGCGGATATCTTCAGTCAAGGAGAGTACGACGCGTATCCGTTGAAAATAGCAACTAATGGACGCCCGGAAGAAAATACGCAAAAACCAGAAGTAAATTACTCTGTTTTTAGATGATAATGAGAAAATTTATCACTTTTGCAAGTTAGTCTGGACTTTTGTTTTGGAGATTTTATAATATGTGTAATGTTAAAAAAGAGATATACAGGAGGATATTACAATGATCAAACTTGATAAGAAACACAGCGGAGTATTCGCGGCAGGAGTATTATTCGGAACAGCAGGAATCAAACTTCTTTCCAGCAAAGATGCAAAAAAAGTTTATACGAACTGTACAGCAGCTGTTCTTCGTGCAAAAGACTGCGTAATGAAAACTGTATCCAAGGTTCAGGAGAACGCAGAAGATATTTATGCAGAAGCACAGCAGATCAACGAAGATCGCGCAGCAGCTGAGGAAGCATTTGAAGATACTGCTGAAGAAGAAACATTTAAAGAAACAGAAGAAACTGCAGCAGAAGAGGAATAAGAACAAAGCACCTGCGGAGAGAAACTGCAGGTGTTTTTCATAACTAAAGGTGATGACAATATGAGATTTAAAATAGAACATGAAATCAGAGGCAGAGTCAGACTTCATATCTGTCAGAAACGAATGACATGCAGACAGGCAGATCAGTTGGAATATTTTCTGACAAAACTGAATGGTGTAACCTCTGCCAAAGTAGTAGAGAGAAATCAGGACGTAGTGATCTGTTATTCTAATAACAGAGAAGAAATGTTGAGGGCAATTCAGAGATTTTCTTATGAAAAGGCTGAGGCACCGGAAAGTTATCTTCAGAATTCAGGAAGAGAAATGAATGGAGAATACTGGGAGAAGATGGTAAACCATGTTGTGCTCCATTATGGTAAGAAAATATTCCTGCCACTTCCGGTCCGGACATTTCTGACAACGCTGAAATCTGTGAAATATATCTGGAAAGGTGTGCGTACACTTGCAAAATGCAGAATTGAAGTTCCGGTACTGGATGCAACGGCGATCGGTGTATCCATGCTCAGAGGTGACTTCAGTACAGCTTCTTCCGTAATGTTCCTTCTTGGCTTTGGTGAGATTCTTGAAGACTGGACACACAAAAAGTCTGTGGATGATCTGGCACGAAGCATGTCCCTGAATGTGAGCAAGGTATGGCTGATAACAGAGGATTCTGAAGTTCAGGTAGGAACAGATGAAATTAAACCTGGTGACAGAGTCCGTATACATATGGGAACCGTAATTCCGTTTGACGGTATTGTTACAGAAGGCGAGGCTATGGTAAATGAAGCGTCTCTGACAGGGGAATCCATGCCGGTGGCAAAACATGAATCCAGTTATGTATATGCCGGAACGGTTATGGAGGAAGGTGAACTTACCATTCGCGTAAAAGAAACTTCCGGCTCTACCAAGTTTGAAAAGATCGTAACCATGATCGAAGAGACTGAAAAACTGAAATCGGCAGTGGAGAGCAAAGCAGAACATCTTGCAGACAGACTGGTTCCGTATACACTTGCTGGTACAGCTCTTACATATGCACTCACACGAAATGTGACCAAGGCATTGTCTATTCTTATGGTTGATTTTTCCTGTGCATTGAAACTTGCAATGCCAATTTCTGTTCTTGCAGCGATACGTGAGGCAAATGCACATCATATTACGGTGAAGGGTGGAAAATTTCTGGAAGCAGTTGCTGAGGCAGATACGATTGTGTTTGATAAGACAGGAACACTGACGAAGGCACAGCCGACAGTTGTTGATGTAGTTTCCTTTAACGGTGATTCAAAAGAAAATCTTCTCAGACTTGCTGCATGCATGGAAGAACATTTTCCACATTCCATGGCAAAGGCAGTTATGGATGCAGCAAAAGAGCGTGGACTGACTCATGAAGAAATGCATTCCAAAGTTGAATATATTGTAGCTCACGGAATTTCAACAATGGTAGATGGAAGAAAAGCAATTATAGGAAGCCATCATTTTGTATTTGAAGATGAAAAATGTACAATTCCGGTCGGAAAGGAAGAATTGTTCAGAAATCTTCCAGAAGAATATTCTCATCTGTATCTTGGAATTGAAGGGAAACTTGCCGCGGTGATCTGCATTGAAGATCCGCTTCGCCCGGAGGCACCGGAGGTTGTAAAGGCACTGCGAAAAGCGGGGTTCACACAAATCGTTATGATGACAGGTGACAGTGACCGCACAGCAAAAGCAATTGCGGCGAGAGTCGGTGTCGATAAATATTATTCCGAAGTTCTCCCGGAAGACAAAGCTAAATTTGTAGAAGAAGCCAAAGCACAGGGCCGTAAAGTCCTGATGGTAGGTGATGGAATTAATGACTCTCCGGCGCTTTCTGCAGCAGATGTTGGTATTGCGATCAGTGATGGAGCAGAACTTGCAAGAGAAATTGCGGATATCACGATCGGGGCAGATGATCTGAGTGTCATGGTTACACTTAAGGAAATCAGCAATGGTCTGATGGATAAGATCCATAAGAATTACAGACGTATCGTTGGTATTAATGGAAGTCTGATCGCTCTTGGTGTAACAGGAGTGATTCAGCCGACTATGTCTGCATTGCTTCATAATACTTCAACTTTACTGATTGGTATGGACTCTATGAAATCTGTACTCTAAAGTCAGTGCAGAATATGAAAAGTTAATTAAAGAAAACTCTTGACAGCAAGTGAAAAGTATTGTACTATCATATTAGTTAGAAACAGCTAACAAATAAAAACTTACGGATATGGAAACATATCCGTAAATTTAAAACAATAGGTTAGACACAACTAATCAACGGGAGACTTAAGGATGTTAGAAGCTGAGATCATAGCACACTGTGCACCTACGCTGGCAGGAATCAAAACTGCAAATATGTTTACTTATACACCAATGAACAGAAATAAACTGTCCATGGAAATTGAAGAGGAAAACAGAAAACTGAATTGCAGAGGTGTTTTTGTGGAAGTGCTCAGAACAAGTGAATATAAGGCACTGGTCTATGTATACCGCAAAAAGAAACTGGAACAGGATCTGCAGTGTGAAGGTGCATGTGCTCTTTTGAAAGACTGTGGTTATGAATGTCAGGAGACAGATTGCTGTATTCGACAGCTTCAGGAGCGCTTTTTTGAAAAAGATGGTTTTCCACATGAAGTTGGGCTTTTTCTTGGGTATCCTCTTGATGACGTGACTGGATTTATTGAACAGAAAGGTAAAAATTATAAATGTTGCGGAATCTGGAAAGTATATGGAAATGAAAAGCAGACTCAGATGCTTTTCCGGAAACTGAAGAAATGTTCAGAAATCTACAGACGACTTTTTGCGGATGGAAGATCAATTCTTCAGCTGACTGTTGCAGCATAAACAGAAAGGATAAGGTAAATCAAGATGAGTAAAGTAGCAGTAGTATATTGGAGTTCAACAGGAAACACAGAAGCTATGGCAAATGCAGTAGCGGAAGGAGCAAAAGCAGCAGGTGCAGAAGTTGTAACTTTTGAAACAGCTGATTTTACAGCTGAAAAGGTAGATGAGTTCGATGCGATCGCGTTTGGCTGCCCGGCAATGGGCGATGAAGTTCTGGAAGAAGATGAATTCGAACCGATGTTCAACTCCTGTGAGACAAAACTTTCCGGCAAAAAGGTTGGACTTTTCGGATCTTATGGATGGGGCGACGGAGAATGGATGCATAACTGGGAAGATAAATGCAAAGAAGACGGGGCTGTTCTTGTCGCTGACGGTGTGATCTGCCAGGAAGAACCGGATGATGATGCAGTAGAAAACTGCAAGGCGCTTGGTAAAGCACTTGCATAATTCCAGATCATTCATAAAGACAGCAGAAAATATGACAATGGAGAACCGGAGCCTGTTTCTATTTTATGAAAAATTACTTCTAATTCTGTCCAAATTTCTGCCATCCGTTCACAAAACTTACATAAATCTCTGCTAAGATAAAACAAAATAGAAAGTAAATGTTTGATGGAGGAATGAAAAATGGAAGCCCCAAAGATTCTTGTAGTAGATGATGAAAGTCGTATGCGTAAGCTTGTGAAGGATTTCCTTGAAAAGAAAAATTTCCATGTACTGGAAGCCGGAGATGGTGAGGAGGCAATGGATATTTTTTATGAAGAAAAAGATATAGCACTGTTGATCCTGGATGTCATGATGCCTAAGATGGATGGCTGGGAAGTATGTCGTGAGATCCGCAAAAACTCAAAAGTACCGATCATCATGCTCACTGCCAGAGGAGATGAACGTGATGAACTTCTTGGTTTTGATCTTGGTGTAGATGAATATATTTCCAAACCATTCAGCCCGAAGATCCTGGTTGCCAGAGTAGAAGCAATCCTTCGAAGAACCGGACAGGATGCCGGAAACGATGTGCTTTCTGCTGGTGGCATCGTGATTGACAAATCTGCTCATCAGGCAAGTGTTGACGGCAAACCAATGGAACTGAGCTTTAAGGAATTTGAACTTCTTACGTATTTCCTTGAAAATCAGGGAATTGCATTATCCAGAGAAAAAATCCTGAATTCTGTATGGAATTATGATTATTTTGGGGATGCCAGAACCATTGATACACATGTCAAAAAACTCAGAAGCAAAATGGGAGACAAGGGCGAATATATCAGAACCGTCTGGGGTATGGGCTACAAATTTGAGGTAGATGAAGCATGAAACCAAAGAAGAAAACGGCAGGAAAGTCAGAAAAAAGGAAGTTTCATCCGCTGAGACAGCAGATTGAATTCTGGTTTATCGGACTATTCCTGCTCTCCATGGTGATCACAACCGTGATCAATGGACTTTTTCTGGAACATTATTATATCAGCAAAAAGACAGATGTATTACAGGAAGCTGTAAAAAATCTCGAGGCGCTGAAGATGACAACAGACTCAGATGGAAAATGCAGTGCAGATATTTCTGATGAAATGTTTAAAGACAGTTCAGAGAATAATCTTACCTGGGTAGTGATCACAGCAGATGGACAGACAGTATGTTCTGTCGGAAGCAATGAAGATCTTCTGGAGGCCCGGCTGGTCGGTTATGCTTATGATCTGGATCAGAAAAAGGATGATCATGCAAAAACACTCCAGCAAAATGAGAATTATGTTATACAGCAGGTGAGGGACCGCTTTGCCGGAATGGAATATGTGGAGAGTTGGGGAGAACTCAAAAATGGCTGCTATTTTCTGATCCGAACGCCACTGGAGAGCATACGTGAGAGCGTTTCCATATCGAATAAATTTTATTTCTATGTTGGCATTTTGATCATTGTGGTCAGTGGATTTGTGATCTGGTTTGTGACAAAGAGAATCACGCGTCCGATCAGTGAATTGACACTGCTTTCCACGAAGATGAGTGAACTGGATTTTGAGACCAAATATCAGAGCCATGCCGGAAATGAGATCGATGAGCTGGGAGAAAATTTCAACCGTATGTCTGAACAGTTGGAAAAGACGATTTCAGAGTTGAAATCTGCAAACAATGAATTACAGAAAGATATTGAGAATAAAGAACGAATCGATCAGATGAGACAGGAGTTCCTGAATAATGTTTCTCATGAGCTGAAAACTCCGATCGCGCTGGTTCAGGGATATGCAGAAGGACTGAAAGAAAATATTTCCGAAGATCCGGAAAGCCGGGAGTTTTACTGCGATGTTATCATGGATGAGGCATCCAAGATGAATAAGCTGGTTCGTAACCTTCTTACTTTGAATCAGCTGGAATCCGGAAGAGATGAAATGACCGTAGAACGCTTTGATATTGTCACTCTGATACGGGGGGTTCTGCAGTCTATGGATATCATGATCCAGCAAAAAGAGGCAAAGGTCAGCTTTGATGCAGAAAAGCCTGTCTATGTATGGGCAGATGAATTTAAAATTGAAGAAGTCGTGACAAATTATACAAGCAATGCATTGAATCATCTGGATGGAGAAAAAGAGATCGAGATCCGTGTTCTGACAGAGGAGAACCATGTGAAAGTAACGGTATTTAATACAGGTACACCGATACCGGAGGAAGATATCCCGAATCTCTGGAATAAATTCTACAAGGTAGATAAGGCGAGAACCAGAGAATATGGTGGCAGCGGTATTGGATTATCTATCGTTAAGGCGATTATGGAAGGCCTCCATCAGCAGTATGGAGTGCAGAACTATGATAATGGTGTGGAATTCTGGTTCACGTTAGACAGAAAGAATCAGTAAAACAGCACAAATCGAGACAGATGTAAAGAAATCGCTTTGCATCTGTCTTTTTTTGGGTTATACTGGAATAATATCAATGAAGACAGGATGTGAGAGACAAATGATAGGAATCATCGACTACGATGCGGGTAACATCAAAAGCGTAGAAAAAGCACTTGCATATATTGGGGAGGAGACGATCGTTTCCCGGGATCCAGAGGTGCTTTTAAAAGCAGATAAAGCGATCCTTCCGGGCGTTGGAAGCTTTGGACAGGCAATGGAGAATCTGCACAGATACAATCTGGTACCGGTCATTAAAGATATGGTAAAAAATAATACGCCGTTCCTTGGAATCTGTCTGGGACTGCAGCTGCTTTTTGAGAGCAGTGAAGAGACACCGGGAGTAGAGGGTATTGGTATTCTGAAAGGAAAAATTCTGAGAATTCCACCGGCAGAAGGACTTAAGATTCCACATATGGGATGGAATTCGCTGCATCTGCAGAATAACGGAAGACTGTTTCAGGGAATTCCAGAGGACACATATGTATATTTTGTACATTCCTATTATCTGCATGCAGAAGAACCGGAGATCGTAAAGGCAGTGACAGACTACAGCACAACAATCCATGCATCTGTTGAAAAGGGAAATGTATTTGCATGCCAGTTCCATCCGGAGAAGAGCAGCAGATACGGCCTCAAGATCCTGGAAAATTTTGCGAAACTGGAAAAGGAGGGGAACTGATATGTTTACCAAGAGAATCATTCCCTGTCTGGATGTCAATAAAGGCCGGGTGGTTAAGGGCGTTAATTTTGTGGACCTGAAAGATGCCGGTGATCCGGTTGAGATTGCAAAAGCATATGATGCAGCAGGAGCAGATGAGCTGGTTTTCCTGGATATCACAGCATCCTGTGAAGAACGTGATACGGTAGTTGATATGGTGCGTAAAGTAGCTGCCTGTGTATTTATTCCATTTACGGTTGGCGGAGGAATTCGTACCGTGGATGATTTTAAGAAGCTTCTCCGGGAGGGTGCAGATAAGATTTCTGTGAATTCTGCTGCAATAGACCGTCCGGAGCTGATTCGTGAAGCAGCAGAGAAATTCGGCAGTCAGTGTGTAGTGCTTGCTATAGATGCCAAGAGAAGACCGGGAGGTGGCTGGAATATCTACAAACATGGCGGACGTCTTGATACAGGATTGGATGCGATTGAATGGGCCAAAAAGGCAGAGGCACTGGGAGCAGGGGAAATCCTTCTTACCAGCATGGACTGTGATGGAACAAAATCGGGTTATGACATCGAACTGACACGTGCAATTTCAGATGCAGTCAGCATTCCGGTTATTGCCTCCGGTGGAGCCGGGACTCTGGAACATTTTTATGATGCTCTGACAGAGGGTGGCGCAGATGCAGCACTTGCAGCATCTTTATTCCATTATAAAGAACTGGAGATCAGTCAGGTGAAAGATTATCTGGCAGACAGAGGAATCTCCGTAAGAAGATAAGAGGTGAAAGAAACATGGCTCCTTTATCAGGAGAATGGCTGGAAGCATTGAAAGGCGAATTCCATCAGCCATATTATGCGAAACTATACAAAACAGTGATGCAGGAATATCAGACACACAAGATCTTTCCTCCGGCAGATGATATGTTTAATGCATTTCATTTCACACCACTAAGTCAGGTAAAAGTTGTGATTCTCGGACAGGATCCGTATCACAATGATGGACAGGCCCATGGGTTATGTTTCTCTGTAAAAAGAGATGTAGAGATCCCGCCATCGCTGGTTAATATCTATCAGGAACTCCATGATGATCTGGGATGCTATATCCCGGATAACGGTTATCTGGAAAAATGGGCCAGGCAGGGTGTT
>ERZ780162.1224-NODE-1224-length-18296-cov-3.598377_pt1 | contig 18296 bp, 16 predicted proteins | sample MGYA00511474_ERZ780162 | MGnify/ENA primary metagenome ERZ780162 (study PRJEB29588, sample SAMEA2143633) | human gut metagenome | biome: human gut; feature: human-associated habitat; material: faeces | place: Denmark | collected 2008/2010 ...
GGCATCCCCAGCAGCCGGCTTTCAGCCATATGCGAAAAAACTTCCGCATTGATACGGCGCCAGCCGCAAAACCGGAGCGCCCGTACAGGGCGCCCGGCCTTACCCGGCGTAGTTCAATTAGTTATCGCCGTACAAAACCTGCAGCTTCTGCAGATAATCATATCTTTCCTTGGCGTTCTCTTCCGCCTGGTTCTGCAGTCTTGCAGCCTTCTCCTTATCCTTCAGCGCCAGGGAAGCATATCTTACCTCGCCGCCGATGAATTCCTTGAAGTCCTTCGTAGGAGCCTTGCTGTCCACAACGAACTTCTTCTCCGCAGCAGGATTGAAGCGGAACATATGCCAGTAACCGGATTCAACTGCCAGCTTCTCTTCGGTCTGAGCCTTGCTCATGCCCTTCTTGATACCATGGTTGATACAAGGAGCGTAAGCGATGATCAGGGAAGGTCCCGGATAAGCCTCAGCCTCTGCGATAGCCTTAACGGTCTGGTTATAGTCAGCACCCATTGCGATCTGAGCCACATATACATAACCATAGCTCATTGCCATGCCTGCCAGATCCTTCTGCTTGGTTTCTTTACCGCCTGCAGCGAACTGAGCAACTGCACCGGTAGGAGTAGCCTTGGACGCCTGTCCGCCGGTATTGGAATAAACCTCGGTATTGAATACCATTACGTTGATATCCTGTCCGCTGGCCAGAACATGATCCAGTCCGCCGTATCCGATATCATATGCCCATCCGTCTCCACCGAAGATCCACTGAGACTTCTTGGAAAGGAAATCTTTATTCTTCACGATGTCCTTGCATACATCGTCATTCTGGCCTTCCAGAACAGCAACCAGCTTGTCGGTAGCAGCACCGTTGGTCACACCGCTGTTAAAGGTATCCAGGTATTCCTGGCAGGCAGCCTTTACAGCTTCATCAGAAGTATTTGCAAGAACGCTTTCCACCTTCTCCTTCAGTCCGCCTCTCAGAGCGTTCTGAGCGAGCAGCATACCCATACCGAACTCAGCGTTGTCCTCAAACAGGGAGTTATCCCATGCAGGACCTCTGCCGGCCTTGTTTACGGTATAAGGGGTGCTCGGTGAGGAGTTGCCCCAGATGGAGGAGCATCCGGTCGCGTTTGCGATGTACATTCTGTCACCGAACAGCTGAGTGATCAGCTTCGCATAAGGAGTCTCACCGCAGCCTGCGCACGCTCCGGAGAACTCAAGCAGAGGCTGTCTGAACTGAGATCCCTTAACGGTGGTCTCTTTAAACTTCTCAAGCACATCGGGCTTCTCAGGAAGGGAAATGCCGTATTTGAACAGCGCTTCCTTATCAAGCTGAGTTTCAAGAGGCTTCATGGTAAGAGCCTTCTCACCCTTCATACCAGGACATACGTTTGCACAGGAGCCGCATCCGGTACAGTCAAGAACGGAAACGGAAACCGCGAACTTCTTGCCGGGCATTCCGGTCATATTCAGAGCAGTGGTTCCTTCCGGCGCCTTGGCAGCCTCTTCCTCGGTCATAACCACAGGGCGGATAACCGCATGAGGACATACATAGGAGCAGAAGTTACACTGGATACACTTCGTGGAATCCCAGGAAGGAACGTTTACAGCGATACCTCTCTTCTCGTAAGCGGAGCTTCCGGAAGGGGTGGAGCCGTCCACATAATCCTTGAATGCGGATACAGGCAGGGTATTTCCTTCCTGAGCGCTTACCTTGGTCTGGATATTGTTGACGAAGTCCACAACGTCCTTTCTTCCCTCGGTAACAACCGCATAATCCAGACCCTCGTCTTCGCAGTTCTTCCAGCTTTCCGGAACGTCAACCTTAACGATTCCCTTTGCGCCTGCGTCGATGGCAGCCCAGTTCTTCTCAACCACATCCTGGCCCTTGCGTCCGTAGGTAGCCTGTGCGGCAGCCTTCATCAGCTCGTTTGCCTTCTCAGCGGGGATGATTCCCGTCAGAGTGAAGAATGCGGACTGAAGGATGGTGTTGATACGGGTCGGTCCCATACCGGTCTCAATACCGATCTTCACGCCGTCGATGGTGTAGAAGTTGATATTGTGATCCGCGATGTACTTCTTCATCTGTCCCGGCAGATGCTTGTCCAGCTCCTCATGCGTCCAGGGGCAGTTCAGCAGGAACGTTCCGCCGTCAACCAGTTCCTGAACCATGTTGTACTTGCGTACATAGGCAGGATTGTGGCAGGCAACGAAGTTCGCCTGACGGATCAGGTATGTGGATTTAATCTTCTTATGTCCGAAACGCAGGTGGGACATGGTCACACCGCCGGACTTCTTGGAGTCATAATCAAAGTATGCCTGTGCATACATATCGGTATTGTCACCGATGATCTTGATGGAGTTCTTGTTCGCTCCAACCGTACCATCAGCGCCCAGTCCCCAGAACTTGCAGTTCGTGGTTCCTTCGGGAGTGGTTACCAGTTCAGGTCCAAGCTTCAGGGACAGGTTGGTAACATCATCTTCGATACCGATGGTGAATTTCTGCTTCTCATCGTTGTTGTATACGGCAACGATCTGCGCAGGGGTGGTGTCCTTGGATCCCAGTCCGTAACGTCCGGTGAAAATCGGAACCGCATCGAACTTGCTGCCCTTCAGAGCTGCAACCACATCCAGGTACAGAGGCTCGCCCTGTGCTCCGGGCTCCTTCGTTCTGTCAAGAACGGTGATCTTCTTCACGGTCTCAGGGATCGCATCGATCAGGGCCTGTGCACAGAAAGGTCTGTACAGACGAACCTTCACAACACCAACCTTTGCGTTCTCGGTCTTAACCAGATAATCGATGGTCTCTTCGATGGTGTCGTTTACGGAACCCATGGCAACGATGACATGCTCGGCATCAGGAGCTCCGTAGTAGTTGAACAGCTTGTAATCCGTTCCGATCTTCTCGTTTACCTTGTCCATGTACATCTGAACAATTCCGGGAAGAGCATCATAGTAAGGGTTGCTCGCCTCTCTCGCCTGGAAGAAGATATCCGGGTTCTGAGCGGAACCTCTCTGGCAGGGATGGTTGGGATTCAGCGCATGCTTACGGAATGCGTCAATTGCATCCATATCCGCCATATCCTTCAGATCCTCATAATCCCAGGTCTCGATCTTCTGGATCTCATGGGAGGTACGGAATCCATCGAAGAAATTGATGAAGGGAAGGCTTCCCTTGATTGCGGAAAGATGTGCTACGGGGGTCAGATCCATAACCTCCTGCACGCTGCTTTCGCAGAGCATGGCGCATCCGGTCTGACGGCAGGCATATACGTCGGAATGATCTCCGAAAATGCTCAGCGCGTGGGACGCAATCGCTCTTGCGGAAACGTTGAACACGCCGGGAAGCTGCTCACCGGCGATCTTGTAAAGATTGGGGATCATCAGAAGCAGACCCTGAGAAGCGGTATAAGTCGTGGTCAGAGCGCCTGCTGCCAGGGAACCGTGAACGGCACCTGCCGCACCGGCCTCAGACTGCATCTCCGTAATCTTTACGGTCTGTCCGAACATGTTCTTTCTGTCTGCTGTCGCCCATTCATCGGTAGCTTCTGCCATCGGGGATGAAGGGGTGATGGGATAGATAGCCGCTACATCGGTAAACGCGTAGGACGCATGAGCCGCTGCATGGTTACCATCCATGGTTTTCATTTTCCTAGCCATAAAAACCTTCCTTTCTTATCCTTATAGATACTCATTTTTTTCAGCCCTTCAGGTTTCCCTTAAGAGCTGTTAAAAATTTATCTTATTGATACTCAATATTATACATCCTGCACCGTTTTTATGGGCATACCTTTTTTATATATATTTCATATATTTTTTGATATAACCACTTGCAATTTCAGGCTGGAAAAGCTATGCTGAAAGCGGGTTCTGCGCGATTGTTCAAAACCCGGTACATTTTGTATACAATGTACAAAATGAAATACATCTGAAAAAAAGAGCGGGAAACAGCCAGGGCTGTTTCCCTGAAAGAATTGCTGACGCAATTCTTCATAGTAATAATAAGCGGCCGTTCGGCCGCAGAAAAGAGGAGAAATGAACCTGAATGTGCTTCGTTATGCCATAGAAGTAGAAAAAAGCCGCTCCATCACAGGAGCGGCAAAGCATCTTTTCATCAGTCAGCCGAATCTGAGCAGGGATATCCGTGAGCTGGAGGAGGAAATCGGCTTTTCCATCTTCACACGCAGCTCCCGCGGGGTGGTCCCTACGGACCGGGGAAGGGAATTTCTGCAGCTTGCCAAAAAGGCCGTGCGGCAGTATCAGGCGCTGGAGCATTTCTGCGCCAGAGAGGAACAGGGAAGCCTCTCTCTGCAGGTCTGCGTGCCGAAGACAGGCTATATCCATACAGCCTTTTCTTCCTTTCTGGCCAGGCATGCAAAGGGGCGGACACTGTCCATAGACTACCGGGAGAGCTGCGCCATGGACGCTATCCGGGACGTCTGCCTTCGCAGCGCCTCTCTGGCCATCATCCGCTTTCCGGAGCGCTGCGAACGGCCGCTTCTCTCCCTTCTGAGAAGAAAAGAGCTTTCCGGAGAAATCATCTCCCGCTTCGAACCCCTTGCCGTCATGTCGGAACGCCATCCCCTCGCCGCTACCTCCGTGCTCACCGCCGACATGCTGGAACAGTCGGTGGAGGTGATCTGTGAGGATACATCGCTTACGGACTACCTGAACGAGCCGGGGGAGCCGGAGCATTTTCCAAGCGTCATCCGGCTGCATGAGGGCAGCGGCCTCTTCGGACTTCTCTCTCATCTGCCCAGCGCCTTCTCCTTCGCCCCGCCTCTTCCGGAATCCATTCTGAAGGACTATCATCTGGTTCAGAAAAAATGTCAGGGGCAAAACGTCCACGGCGGACAGAGTCCGCACGGCAGCCATGGAGCCCACGGCGGGCAGGACGCTCCTGGTTTACTCTGCCCGCCCGGAAGAATGATCGATCTGCTCATCTACCCGGAGGATGCCCGACTGACCCGAACGGAAAACGCCTTTCTGGAGGCTGTCCGGCAGGCCGCTCCCGCAATGTAGGACGGCAGCCGAAGATTTGTTCCGGAATTCAAAATATCATTCCTAACGCATTCCGGCTTAAGGGGCTGCCCTGCTGCCGGCCGTCCGGCTGCTTCATATTTTTTACAGCTTTGCGCCGCAGGGACCTGCCGGAGCGGCATCATAAGTACGGTCCGTTTTTACATATTCATAGAAGCGGTAGCCTCCAGCCAGATTTTTGCAGGAGAAGCCGTTCTGAGAAAGAATCCTGCAGGCCAGGTAGCTTCTCAGACCGCTCTGGCAGTTGACGTACAGGATTTTTTCCCGGTCCAGTTCCGAAAGACGATTTCTCAGCTCATCCAGCGGAATGTTGACGGTGCCCGGGATATGTCCGTTCTGATATTCCCCTTCTGTGCGGACGTCCAGAAGGATCACATCCTTCCTGTCTGAAAGGCCGTCCGCCTCATCCCAGTAATACTGCTCTACCAGACCGCTTCGCACGTTTCCGATCACATAGCCTGCCATATTCACCGGATCCTTTGCTGAAGAATAGGGCGGCGCATAAGCCAGATCCATATCCGCAAGCTCCTCTCCCGTCATTCCCGCACGCAAGGCACAGGCAAGAACATCGATCCGTTTATCCACACCGTCAAAGCCTACGATCTGCGCGCCGAGCAGCTTTCCCGTAGAACGCTCAAACAGGGTTTTGATCGTCAGATTCTCCGCTCCGGGATAATAGGTGGCATGGTTTGCGGAAAAGGTGATCACCTTATCGTAGTCCAGTTCCATCGCCTTTGCCTGCTTTTCATTGATTCCTGTGGAGGCCGCGGTCATCTCGAACAGCCTGATGATGGAAGAGCCCTGTGCTCCCTGATAAACGCTGTCCCGTCCGCAGATGTTGTCCGCCGCGATGCGTCCCTGCCGGTTGGCAGGCCCTGCCAGCGCCACCAGCGTCTTCTTTCCGGTGATGAAATGCCGGATTTCCACCGCATCTCCCACCGCATAGACGTCCGGGACAGAAGTCCGCATATGCTCATCGACCACAATGGCACCCTTCTGCCCCAGTGCAAGGCCTGCCTCCCTTGCAAGGCCCGTCTCCGGAAGGACACCTGCCGCCATCAGGACAAAATCGGCCCGGATGCTTTCTTCTTCCGCCTTTGTCTGCTCTGATGTTCCCGGCTGACCGGACTGATTCATCTGTCCAGACTGGCTGCCCGGCTGTCCTTCCGTCCTCTTCATCCGTACCACAAGACCATCCTCTTTTGGGATGAAGCCCGTCACAGTCCGGTTCAGGCGCAGATCCAGCCCCTTTCCTCTCAGGAAGGAATGCACCTGACAGGCCATGTCATAGTCCAGCGGAGGCAGTACCTGGTCCTCCATCTGGATCAGGGATACTTCGAGCCCTTCTCCCATCAGATTCTCCGCGGTCTCCAGCCCGATGAAACCTCCGCCAACCACAACCGCGCGCTTCGGCTTCTTTTCTTCCAGATAATCCCGGATCGCAAGGGTATCCTCCACCGTCCGCAGGGTCATGATCCGCTTATCGTCCATTCCGGGAAGTCCCGGACGGATCGCCTTTGCGCCGGGAGAAAGAAGCAGCTTATCATAGCTTTCCGTATATTCTTCCCCTGTTTCCAGATTCCGGACCCGTACGGTTTTCTCCTTCGGATCGATGGAAACCGCTTCGTTTTTTACCCGCACATCAACACGGAAGCGCCCTCCGAAGCTTTCCGGCGTCTGCACCGAAAGCGCGCTCTTTTCTCTGATCACGCCGCCGATATAGTAGGGCAGGCCGCAGTTTGCATAGGAAATGTAGCCGCTCCTTTCCAGCAGGATGATTTCCGCGTTTTCGTCCAGACGGCGCAGGCGGGCCGCCGCGGAAGCGCCTCCCGCCACTCCGCCGATGATAATTACCTTCATTTCTACCTCCATTATTGCCGCCTTCGGCGGCATCTGAAAATCATAAAAGAATGGTGTAAGCCATTCTTTGGCGCGATCCGGCGGATCGTGCCGCCCTCCATTATTGCCGCCTTCGGCGGCATATTTCTCTTTATTCCAGTCTGCCGCGGTATTCCGCGATTCCGCCGATATTTTCCGCCTTATAGCCCATTTCCCTAAGCTGCGCACAGGCCGCCCGGCTCCTCATGCCGCTCTGGCAGTATACAAACAGCGGAACCTTCTTTTCGATACTGATCTCATTCAGCCGATCCAGCGGCAGATTCACGCTGCCCGGGATGTGACCGCCGGCATATTCTGCGGCGGTTCTCACATCCAGAAGCACGGCCTCCGGCGTTTCCTGACTGCGCTTCACGCCTTCATTGATATCCGTTCTCTTTCCAAACATCTGAAAAATACTCATCCGACCATTTCCTCCAGCGCTCTCTTCGGCTTCACACCCACAGATGTGGCGGCCACCTGGCCGTTCCGGAAAACCAGCAGGGTGGGAATTCCCATCACCCGGTATTTTTCCGCAAGCTCCGGGTTCTCATCCACGTTGATCTTTCCCACCGTGAGCTCCGGATGCTCCATTGCAAGCTGTTCGATAATGGGTGAAAACATTCTGCAGGGGCCGCACCAGTCCGCCCAGAAGTCCACCACCGCAGTTCCCTGGGCCTTCAGAATTTTTTCTTCAAAATTATTGCCATCGATTTTTAATACTGCCATATCTACCTCTTTTCCTGCGGCCATGGGCCGCATTTTCAGCAGCAGGAATACGGACCACCGTTTTCCGCGTCTTCAAGTTTCGGTCTGTTTTCTGTTGATGGAGGAAGTATAACAGGAAACGGCAGCCTTTTCCGTGACTTTGTCACATAAGGCTGCCCTCTGCCAGCCGGGCCAGCTCTTCCCTGTCGGCCAGCGTGATGCTGCCCCGGTTCAGTTCTACCAGCCCCTCTTTCTGAAAATGCTTCAGCATGCGGCTGACCACCTCACGGGCGCTGCCGAGATGGCCGCTGATCTGTTCATGGGTCAGCTCCAGCCTGTTCTGGCCCGTGCGGTCGGCCTCCTCCAAGAGAAACGCGGCAAGACGGCTGTCCAGCTTTTTGTTCATCACCTGATCCATCAGCCACATCACATCCGAAAAGCGGCTGGCCATCAGGCGGCTGGTGTATTCCATGACCGGAAGTGAGGTTTCCATCAGCCGCCGGTAAATCTCCGCCGGAATGTGGTATACTTCCGTTTCTTCCGCCGCTGAAACCATTACGTCAAAACGGATATCCTGAAAAATGCAGGAGGCGGAAAACAGACAGACGTCCCGTTCCAGCAGCCGGTACAGAGTCAGCTCCTTTCCATCCTCCGATACCGTAAAAACCCGAAGCAGACCTTCCGCCACGGCGATGAGGCCCACACAGTCCTCCTGCCCCGCATGCAGAAGCCTTCCCTTCTCAAATCTCCTTTTCACCGCATTTTTTTCCAGCGTGTTCCTCTGTTCTTCCGTCAGCGCTTCCCAGAATGGGAAGCAGTCTCTTAGCTGTACCATATTTTTCCCCGTTTTCCTTACTTCTGCCATCTCTGCGCTTATTCCGCACAGGCTTCCTTTTCATTCAGTTCACCTGAAAAAGGCGCCGCCAACGCTCCGGCCTTCCGCCGGGGCTGTCGGCAGCGCCTTTTAACCCCTGAATATCTTTCAGCTTCTCTGATTCAGTTTTCATGCTTCTGGGGAAAAAAGCTCCGGCAGAAGCCGCGTTTCCACAATCCGGGCAGCGGTTCTGACAAGGCCGCTGCAGGGTCTCATTGCGTAATACTCCGGCGTCCGTTCCTGCGGTTTCACACTTTCCTCCCGTTCCACACCCTCCGGCAGGCCGAGGAGCTCCCGGCACAGGATGGAGCCGTGTTCCGCCTTCAGCTCATCGCTCATGCGGCGTACCAGCGCGTAGGCCTCCGCCTTTCCCTCCAGATCCTCCGGATCAGTAAAGCCCTTCTTCAGGCCGGAAAGCATCGCCATCGCGGAAACGGTTCCGCAGACCTCGCGCATTCTTCCGACTCCCGCGCTTAAAGGGCCCGAAAGCTTCAGCGCCGTTTCCCGGTCCATTCCAAACAGGTCCGCATAGGTGGTAAAAACGGACTGGGCACAGGCATAGCCGGATTCAAACATGTTTACCGCATCCTGAATTCTGCTTTTCATCGTCCTATTTATTCCTGCCGCAGCACTTCTTATACTTCTTGCCGCTTCCGCAGGGGCAGGGATCATTGGGATAAATCTTCTTCTCCTTCACGATGGTGGTGGAAGATTTCTGCTCCTTATAAAGAGCCTTTCTCGTCTCCTCGTCGAAGATATCGTTCCACTCCTCCAGGTTGTACAGCCAGTCCGCTCCGGCGGCAACCATGTTTTTGTACAGGCGCTCCTTGTCAAAGCCCAGATTCACCTGCGTATCCTCCTCCATCTCCTCGATGGGATTGGCCTCCACCAGGCTCTCATCAATGCCATCCAGAAAGCCCGTCATGGTCATGATGTCAACGCCGTATTTGTCAGCCAGCTCCTTTACGGTGCCGCGGACCACCTCGTCCGGATTCTTCAGAAGCTGCGCGTAAATCTCCTTTTCCTTTTGAAAATAGGAAGCCCACAGCCTCTGAAGGTCGCCCTTATTGGCTTTCTCCGAATAAGCCATCGCTCTCCACTGTTCCAGTAATGCCATAGTAATCACCTCATCTGCAGCCTGCAGGCAGGCCGTATTTTTTCAGAAAAAACGGTTCGGAGCAGCCAGCGCGTTCCGTTTCCGTCTTTCTCATCTGATTCAGATGTTAGTATATAACAAAATTCCGGTAAAGTCCATAAAAGTTTCATTCTCATGTATAAAAGCGCCGGAGCGGGGAATCCTGTTAGTATCATCAAAAACCCCCTCCTTTGATGATAAAAATACCGGGACAGCCTTGCAGATGTTCCGGAAAAATCCCCCCTAAATCAGAATCCCGTCTGCAGCAGGAGTGCTGTCGGCGGGATTTTGATTTGATAAGCCGGACAGGCAATCGTCATGCCTGCATGAGCAGCCATTTACCGGGAAAGTATCCTGCGCACCAGTCTCCGCACCTATGCATCAATCTCCGCATCCGTACAGTCTTCCAGAATCTGTTTTTTCCGGATCACGCCGCTTAAGGAATCATCCACGCGGAAGCGCCCGGAAACGGTCAGGCCGTTCACGCTTCTGGCATACACGCAGGGAATCTCATGCTCATAAACATCCCGCTCCGACGGCTGTTCGTCAAATACGCCGGGCATATGGGGACTCTGTTTTGTCCACAGAATATCCATGTTTTCCAGACGGATATCCTCGATGGGAGCATAGTCCTCCCCGCCCAGGAAAATGCAGGATTCAGACCTGAGGTGAATGTGATCCATGACCACACCGCTGATTTTTCCGGGAACCCGGTCGCATCCGGATCTCTTTGTGGAGGACAGAAAAACAGGTTCTCCCTTCCCCCACCATCTGGGCGCTCCCTGTCCGGGTATCACGCCGTCCGCATAGCGTCTGGTATTACCCGTCACATGATGAATCGTGATATCGGAAATGGTTCCTCCGTCTTTGGACCAGATGCTCACGCCGCGGGAGCAGTCCCAGACCACGCAGTCGCTTAAGATGATGTTCCGGATATTTCCCCAGGTCTCCGTACCGATTTTCAGAGCAGAATCCCTGGAATGCATGGTGCAGCCCTGAATGACGATGTTCTCGCAATCGCCGTATTTTTCATGCATGGGACCTGTCGCCTTGACCACGACGGCGTCGTCTCCGGCTTCGATGATACAGCCTCTGATCACCACATTTTTACAGCAGTCAGGATCTATGCCGTCATTGTTGGGCCCCCGGTCATCGTTCAGAATGCGGATGCCGTCCACCATCACATTCCTGCAGCCCGCCATGTGCAGGGTCCAGAATGCGGCGTCATAAAAAGTGACGTCCCGGACGGTCAGATTTTCCACATCCTCCAGGTAGGTGGTGCGGGGCCGGAAGCCCTTTACAAACAGAGGGCACTCATGAAAGCCGTTGTCCACATCTCCGTCAAAGAAAACCTCCCGTCCTCTGCCGTCGATCTTCCCATATCCGGAAATGGTGATGTTCTTTTCATGGCGGGCGAACAGAAAGCAGCCGCCGTCCATGCCGTCTATCCCTTCTCCTTCAAATTCCCGGGCAAAATCGATCATGTCTTCCTTTTCCAGAGTGGAAATGAGCTCCGCCCCGTTTTCCAGATGAAGCTCCACATTGGAGCGCAGGCGGATGCCGCCGGACAGATATTTTCCTGCGGGGATCACCACCCTTCCGCCTTTTCGGCTGCAGGCATCCACCGCCGCCTGAATGGCCTCCGTACATTTTTTTACGCCGTCTCCTACGGCCCCGTATTCCAGAATGTTATAATCCATGCTGTGCCTTTCCTTTCTGCCTTTTTGTTTTTCCTTACAGGCGCACCGTCTGTCCCGCGCCGATCTCTGCCATTCTTTTTTCTCCGTTCTCCTCCACGCTGATCCAGACGGGAAGCGCGCCGGGATTATATACCAGATCGCCGTCCACGGTAAATTTCAGGTTCCGCGCGGCCTTCATATAGTCCACAATTTCAATATTGGTGGCATACCAGATGTCATCCCTTCCGCCGATAAACCGGCAGAATTCCTCCATCAGCTCCCAGTTGTCGTCCGCAGTAAACTCATAGCTGTGGCCCCAGACGTACATCATATAGAGATACTGGGTTTTGTGCAGTTCGGCAAACTCCCTTGCCCGCTGCATCAGCCCGTGCTTATGATGGCAGGTGGCCTTCCAGGTCAGAAAATCCTCCGGCATGCCAAATCCGCCCGTTTCTTCCACGGTTCTGGCATATTCAATGCCGAGTCCGGGAAGGAGCTGCACGATTTCTCTGCTGTAGGAGCCATTGGGATAGGAGAGCCCCCGCACCGGGTATCCTGCGATCCGCTCCAGCTCCCTTCTGTCCTCCAGCACCTGCAGAGCGACCTGCTCCAGAGGACAACGGCTGATGGTGGGATGCAGCACCGTATGGCAGGAAATCTCATGTCCCTGATACAGTTTCTTCCATTCCTCCGCCGGAATCCGGTCTGGCCAGTCCTTCAGTCCGGAGTTCAGGTGAAAGGTACCCCTGATGCCGTTTTCGTTCATGAGTTTCACCAGTCGGCGGTCCTCCAGACGTCCGTCGTCATAGCTTAATGTCAGTACCTTAGCCTTTCCTCCAGGAAAACAGATGTAGTGAATTCTGTGATTTTCCATTTTCTTGTTCCTTTCCGTTCAGTCTCTGTTCTCTGCCTTACGCAGCGGCCACCGGATGAACAGGCAGGCATATCCGTCCGGCTCGTTACCCGCGAAAAAAAGGAATGCGGCCCCCATCACCTGACGGGATCCGCACTCCTTTCCAGCCGACACCACTGCAGGCATTCCCCAGCTGCCTGCTCCCGTCAGGAAATGATTGAAACCTTATGCTGAAGGTCTCTGACTTTGGTTTCAAGGCTGTTCACCCTGATTACCAGCATTTCAATTTCCGTCTGGGGTTTCATGGCTTCATGAAGATTTCTGGACAAATCCATATGTCCTTCGGCGACACGCTTGATGTTTTCTGCAATTTCGTTCTCCAGCCTGACTCTGACATAACGCAGCTCCGTATTCATGGCATCGATTTTCTCATCCATGATGTCGAGCCTCTCATCCATGGCATCGAATCTTTTATCCATGCCGTCAAGCCGCACGTCCATGGCATCGAATCTTTTATCCATGCCATCAAGCTTCTGGAGAATCAGATTGAACATGTCTTTTGTCTCTTTGTCCATACTATATCCTTTCTATCCGCCATGCTTCCCGTGCTCTTTCACTCATTCATCTTAGCACAACCCCGATGGAAAGTCTATTCTTTTTCCGATCTTCAATTTTCTTTCCACCGGCTCATGGATGCAGACCTTGTTTTTTCCGGCAGGACAAAGTCCGTCGAATGCCTCAATTATTGCCCCAGAGATTTCCGGTAATCCCTCGGCGTCCTTCCATGGAATTTTTTAAAGCACGAGGAAAAATATTCTACCGACGCAAACCCCAGCTTTTCCGAAATAGATGTAACGCTTTCCCCTGAAGCGGAAAGGAGCAGCAGCGCGGCGGCCATCCGGCTTTCCTCTTTCTTTTCACGGAAGGTTTTTCCATAATGCTCCTGCAGGAAGCGCTGAGTCTGTCTGACGGAAAAGCCGAGCTGTTCCGCGAGCTCTTCCAGAGAAAGATGTTCATATTCATAGAGAAAATAACGTTCCACAAGCATCGCCTTATCCGACAAAGGGGAAGCTGACGCCTTTCCCGTGCCCTTTTTGCAGGATTCCGGCTGTAAGGCCATTTCATAGTTTCGTACCAACGCGATCATACACTGAGCCAATAGAGCTGATATCTGGCCCGCGTATCCGAGCCTTTTCTCCTCCAGCTCCCGGAATATCTGCTGCAGCAGGGGAAGCAGATTCTGCCTGTCCTGACCAAACCAGGCCGGATTGGAAAAAAACAGATCGGACAGAGCATTCTTTTTCCAGCCGTCGGTCTCTTCTGCCTGCAGGTTGATACAATACTCCACTAACGGGGAATCCCCGGAAGGAAACTGAGAATGTTCCACAAAGGGTCCGGTCATATAAAGTGTATTCGTTTCCACCGCATAGCTGTGGTCCGCAATTTTCGCAGTTCCGGATCCACTGGAAAGGTAGTGGATTTCATAATTACCCGCTCCATGACTGTGAGTCGGGACCTCTGCGACAGTTCCACGGGAAATCTGAAAAATATGGAATTTTATGCAATCCAGCACAAAAGAACAGTCTATCGAATATACCTGCAGCTTCATAATGACTCCTTTTTCAGGCAGAATTTTAATATATAGTAGCAAAAAGTCTGCAAAAATTCAATAAACCCCTCAAAAATATGACATAATTCATAAAAATATGTCAAAATATCCTCTAAATCCGTTTCCTGTTTATTCATATAATAAAGTCATAAACTGATTCTATAATCAGCCGCATAACCTGTTTCCATTACGCGGCATTCGGAGGACAGATACGCAAAATGCTCAAAAAAATCGAAGTAACAAGAGACACGCTCACCATGCACTATCCTGCATCCTGGTGGAGAGATACCTGGAGAGAGGCGCTGGTATGCGGAAACGGCCGCATGGGAGCCAGCTTTTATGGAGGCACCAGACTGCAGACCATCATGATCACGGACGGAGAGCTGTGGTATGGAGGGTTTGAGGACACGCTCCCCGATGTCCACGACGCGCTGGAACGTATGCGCGCAAAAATGGACAGGGGAGAATACCGGGAAGCCAGCTGGGAAATCGTCAACGAGCTAAGGGAAAAGGGCTATCAGACCACGTTGGAATCTCCTCTTCCCCTTGCTGACATAAAAATCGAAATTGATCCAAAAGGGGGATTTCAGGAATATCAAAGAGCTCTGAATATGGAAACCGGAGAAGCTTCCTGTCAATGGACGGACAGCGGCGTATTCTACCGCTGTGACGGTTTTGTTTCCAGAGCGGACGGCATAGCTGTATACCGGATCCGTGCGCAGCAGCCCGTGATCAGTGCCAGCTTCCGGACGGAATTCCATCGCAATCCCGGAACCCCCATTCCGGAAACCTGCCGGACAATGGAGGAAAATGCGCAGTCAGAAGCCTCCGACAGTTACCTGACCTACCAGTCCATCAATACGGACGGGCTCCGCTACGGCATGGCGGTACGGATTACCACAAATGGAAAGCAGAAGATTCAGTATGGAAGAATTTATGTAGAAGAAGCCGATGAAATTGTTCTGACCATCCGTTCCTTTATCAAAGATGCCGGTGGGGATGGCATCCATCGGACAAAGACCTTTCTGTCACGCCTTCCGGAATCTTATGAAAGCCTGTTTTCCCGCCATGTTCCTCTGCACCGCAGGAAATATCTCAGCGCCCGGCTGGAATTGGACGGCTGGCAGAATACGGATAACGAAGATCTGCTTTCCCGCGCCTATCAGGACAAACAGCCGCCGGAGCTCATGGAAAAAATGTGGAAATACGGCCGCTATCTGTTTATCAGCGGAACAGACGAGACAGCGGATCCATTTCCCCTGTACGGCCTCTGGGGCGGCGGCTATGATCTGATCTGGAGTCATAACATGGCCAACGAAAACACCCAGATGATCTACTGGCACAGCTTCGTGGGGAATCTGGCAGATTATCACCGGGCCCTGTTCCGCTATTATAATGACCGAATGGACATCTACAGGGAAAATGCCAAAAAGCTCTTCGGCTGCCGGGGTATCTACATGACGGCAGGAACGACCCCTCATGTCTCCACACCGAGCCAGGTGGTTCCCGTGATCATCAACTGGGTGGGCGCTGCGGGATGGCTTGCACAGCATTACTGTACCTATGCGTCCTACAGGCCCGAAGAGGAGGAATATATCCGAAAGGAAATCTGTCCGTATCTGGAAGAAACGGCTGCCTTTTACGAGGATTTTATCCGGTACAATGCGGACGGTACTATCAGGCTGTATCCGAGCGTTTCTCCGGAAAATACGCCGCAGAATTTTATGCCTCCCCTGACGGAGATGATCGCCCATCCCATGCCGACAACGATCAATTCCACCATTGATCTGGCAATCATAAAGGAATTTTTTTCCGGCATGATCCGGCTCGGAAAAAGGTATGGAATGTACCAGGATAAAATAGAGGACTGGAAAAAAATCCTCGCTTCTATCCCGCCCTATCGTTCCAACGATCTGGGAGCCATCCGGGAATGGCAGGCCCCCCAGTTTGAGGACCGGTACGATCACAGGCACCTGTCCCACATTTACCCGGTATTTCCCGGACATGAGGTAAATTCCATTGATCAGCCCGAGGAAATGAAAAAATATGAAAAGGCTGTCAGCCTGAGAAAGATAGACGCACAGACCGGGTGGTCCATGGCCCACATGGCCTCCATCTATGCCAGATTCAACGAAGGAGAAAAGGCGGCGGAATGTCTGGATAACATGGCAAAATCCTGTCTTCTGTCCAACTTTTTCACACTCCACAACGACTGGCGCGGGATGAGCGTTACGCTGGATATGGATCCGGCCCCCGTTCAGCTGGACGCCGCTCTCGGATATGTGAATGCCGTGCAGGAAATGCTGGTATATGTTTCGGAGGATCTGGTCAGACTTCTTCCAGCCCTTCCCAAACGGCTGAAAAAAGGTTCCCTTTGGGATTTTCAGTATCCGGGAGGAAGCATCTCGATGAAATGGGATCTGGAAAGCCGGAGCTTCCGGGTCTGTCTGAAGGCAGCGCGCCCTCACAGTATCCGCCTCTCTCTTCCGGATGCGTTCGGCCCGGTTCTCTGGGAAACCGGAAATGTGGAAGAAAACCGGGACGGAAAGACCATCCTGCTGTCCTTTGAACAGGAAGGAAAAACGGCGGAGGGCGGATGCGGATTATTTTCATAAAAAAGAACAGATGTCTTTCTTCGGATCTCTGGTCACCTGCCGGGCAAACAAATCCGGCTTATCATAAATATCATCACTTTTCTTAAGGAGGAAAAAGTTTATGAAGAAAAAGTCTCTTCAAAAAACGCTTGCATTTGCGTTGGCTGCCGCGATGTCCTTTGGAACGCTGGCAGGCTGCGGAAGCGGCGGAGGTTCCACGGAAAGCGTGTCTTCCACTGAAACAACGGCGGAAAACTCCACCGGGACCACAGCTGAAGCAGAAAGCACTGCAGCGACGGAAACCGCTTCTGCTGGTGCGGACGCTGCGGAAGGCGGCGGTATGGACAGCTGGGAGCCGTTTGCAGAGAACGTAACCCTTCAGGTTCCTGTCTACGACCGCGGGCTGGACGGAGTTCCGGACGTCAGCAATAACTACTGGACTCAGTGGATCCAGGAAAATTTCGGAGATCCGTGGAACATAACCGTAGAATTCGTTCCGATCACCCGAAACGATGCCATGACCGATTACGCTCTTCTGGCATCCGCAGGAACCCTGCCCACCATGCTGATGGAATTTGACTATCCCAAACTGGCACAATGGGCAAACGACGGTTATCTTACCACCTTTGATATGAACGAATTCGCAGCCGTAGCACCCACCTATTATAATAGAATGGTGGAACTGGATCAGCTGCAGTATTCTGCAATGGAGGATGAGACCTATTTCGTATTCGCTGAAAGGCCCTATTCCAATACCAACTACAGCTATCAGGTATTCGTACGTATGGACTGGCTGGAGCAGGTCGGTTACGACCATGTGCCTTCCACCCGCGAGGAGTATCTTGACGCAATGCAGAAAATTATGGATGCGGGCATCTGTGAACATCCCGACGGAGCCTGGATGTTAACCGGCAATGCCGGCCCCGACCAGAATGATGCATTCCGTACCTATCCGCTGGACGAACGGGAATGGGCGATGTACGGAGATTATAACATCGTCGCAATGAGCTGGAATGCCAACAAGGAGCTGCTCAGAGCCAAGAATGAGGAATACAGTCTCGGCATTACCAATCCTGAATATTACGTTACCGATACGGAAACGGCAAAGGCAAACTTTGTAAATGGAAAAAGCTACTGGTACGGCGGATATATCTCAGGAAACATGGATTTTCTGACCGCTTTCTATGAACAGAATCCGGACGGAAAGCTTGCGATTCAGCCTGCCGACTATCAATACGGTACAAGCTGTGCATACCGGGCGGAAAATCCTTTCGGCATCATCGTAGGCTTCTCTTCCACCGCCACGGAAGATCAGATCCGGGCCGCCTGGATGTATCTGGAATGGATGAGTCAGAATGATGTGCTCTTTACTCTTCAGTGGGGACTGGAGAATGAGAATTATACGCTGGACGAAAACGGTAACCCTGTCGGCGTCGGCGACTACAACGGAGATTACACCCAGGGTTACAACAACAATGCCGACTATGTTGCTCCCGTAACAGCCTCCAGGATTCTGGGTGATCCGGAAGCGGATATCCGGGCCAGCTTCCCGACAAACCTTCCTCAGACAGACGAGCTGGTTGATCAGATTCTTACTTATTATAATACTCGTGTGGAACAGGCAGAGGAAGGGCTTGCCATCGTGCCCTGTATGTTTGCGACCGTCATTAATGCGGAAACGGAATACAGAGATTCTCTCGCATCCCTGTACGTCCAGTACCGTGATGAACTGACCATGTGCGATCCCGATGACTTTGATACTCTGTATGATCAGAGGGCCCAGGAGTATCTGGATGCCGGCTATCAGGCAATTATCGACGAAAGAGGAGAGGCTTATGACAATGGGCTGACAACGAAGCTCGCAAAGTAATTCTGTTTTTTCCGAAACAGCAGCCGCACCTGTTCAAAAAATGGTGCGGCTGGCTTTTTTTCTTTTTT
>ERZ780162.1244-NODE-1244-length-18112-cov-8.426594_pt1 | contig 18112 bp, 15 predicted proteins | sample MGYA00511474_ERZ780162 | MGnify/ENA primary metagenome ERZ780162 (study PRJEB29588, sample SAMEA2143633) | human gut metagenome | biome: human gut; feature: human-associated habitat; material: faeces | place: Denmark | collected 2008/2010 ...
ATCATATAACCCAGCCAGTTGAAAAGGCCGGCGAAGCTGCTCAGGAGGCTGACGTAGTAAACCAGCCCGGAGGCGGAAATTTCTCCTCCCGTCAGCAGATACAGCAGGGCCCCGTAGATGATTCCGTTTCTTGCGAACATCAGAAGGCTGCTGAAAATTCCCCTGACCTGATACCAGAAATGGATCTTTCCGAACAGCCGATCCATTTCCTTCAGGGATTCCTCATATTTTTTCAGAAAAAGCTTCTGCAGCCGGTAGATCCGGATATCCTTTCCGGCGGCCGCGTCTCCCGCCTGCGTGCTCAGGTAGGCTGTTCTGGATGCATACCGGCTGTTCTCTCCGTAATAGACGCTGTACATCTTCCTGGCAACGGTCAGAAGCACATAATTCAGCGCAACCGAAATCATCACCACCAGCAGAAGCCACAGTCCCACCCTGGCGATCAGAATACCGTAAAAGGTCAGCAGAATCAGGCAGGAGCTTCCGCCGATCAGGAGATCCGGCATTCCGTACAGTCCTCTTCCATACCGGAGCGCCGCGGCCACATTTCCGATCGTCTCTCTGGACGGACCGTCTTCCAGCCTGTCATAATCCAGATCCATGATTTTTGCCGTGAATTTTTTCCGGAAAAACTGAACAAAAGAAGGCATGGAGCGTTCAAACCAGAGATTTGCCGCATAATCGCAGGTATTTCCGATCCATCTCACCAGACAGATTCCCACGATATGTATGACCAGCACAGCCAGTCCCGCTCCCTCTTCCAGATCCTGCACCACAACGCTCGGAAGCAGAGTCTGGGCATAGGAGCCCGCCACGCTGGGAATGAACACCAGCAGAATGATGAGCACCGCCGATTTTTTCCACTCCCACAGTGACTTCAATGTGTACCACAGGTTGCCGAAAATGCTGTACCGGCTTTTTCCCTTTCCGTAGCTGTGCGAAATGTACTGCATAAGGACTCCCCCTCTCTCAGCAGTTTTGTAGATTATTTTATCATTATTCTATCTACAGACTGGAAAAACTACGCATATTCCGTTTTTAAAGGGAAAAGAGTTCGCATATTTTGCGTATTTTCTGTTGATAACTTTTCCCTTTCTGTATATAATATAAATGTAAGGAATACCGTGTTTTCCGTGAAAGGAGATGTTTTTGTGGAACTTGCAAAAATTACGTCAAAGGGACAAATTACCATTCCTGTTTCTATCAGAAAGCTGCTCGGAGTAAAAGACGGTGATAAGGTTCTTTTTCTTCAGGAAGGCAACAGAGTTGTCATGATGAACGCCTCTGTCAATGCGTTATTGGAAGCCCAAAAGGACTTTCAGGGAGAAGCTGAGAAGCTTGGACTTCAGAACGAACAGGATGTCGTCAATCTTGTGAAAGAAATTCGTGCGGAGAGAGGTGATAAATATAGATGCGAATAATGTATGATACAAACGTTTTACTTTCTTCAATTCTTTTTCCCAACCAACGTTTTTCGCAAATGTTGGAATATATCTCGCAGAACCACAGATTGGTTCTTTCCTCTTTTGTGATAGAAGAACTGTTTGCCGTAACGAAGCGAAAATTTCCTGAAAAGCAGAAAGTTATAGACCGCTTTCTCACCGACTTGAGTTACGAATATGTTTATACTCCTCACCAGATGAAAAGCGGTCTATTTGAAATTCGGGATCCAAACGATTACCCGGTTCTTTATACAGCTGTTATTGAGAATATAGACATTCTGATTACAGGAGACAAGGATTTCACCAGTCTGATCATCGAAAAACCTCAAATTCTCACACCTTCTGATTTCATTTCAAAATATATGTGAGTCTCTCTTATTAAAGCTTCTCGCTGAAAATATTCTTATATCCTTCCCCGTATATTTCCGTAGCGCTGGAAATGATCATAAAGGCGAGCGGGTCCTCCTGCTTCACGATTTCTTCCGCCTTCGGCGCGATTGTGTTTCGCATGACGCACAGGATCACATCCTTGGGATTGTTGCTGTACGCCCCCTTCCCCTTCAGGAAGGTCACTCCGGCCTCCAGCTCATCCATGATGCGCTGCGCGATTGCATCGGAATGATCGCTGATGATATAGACCAGCTTCGCCTCGTCGAAGCCGTAGAGCACCGCGTCAAACATGATGCTGCTGACCACCACGCCCAGCATGGCATACAGAATGGTATCAATATCGTCAAACACCAGGAGAGATGCCGCAACAATCAGGATATCCAAAAGGAAAAACAGTCTTCCTGTTTTCAGGTGGCGGTACCTCTGCCTCAGGAGCTTCACGATGATATCCGTTCCGCCCGTGGTAGCTCCTGCCCGGAACACCAGGGCGAGCCCGACCGCCATCACCGCACCGCCAGCCAGGGCCGCCAGAAGGGGATCTGTTGTGACCGCTCCGAAGCGGGCAAAGAAATTGGTGAACAGGGAGCTTAAAAAGGTGGCATACAGGGTGGAAAGCAGGAAACGAAAGCCGAATTTCCACAATCCGACGGCCAGAATCGGGATATTGATCAGCAGGATCCCGGTTCCGGTGGGAAGCCCGGTCAGACGATTTAGAATCATGGCAATACCCGTCACGCCGCCGGGAGCCAGATTATTGGGATCCAGAAACAGGCTGACGCCTATGCCGTATATGACAGTCCCCACCGTAATCATCAGATAATCCATCAATCTCTTTTTTACGGTTTTCTTCTCCACCTTTCCTTCCTCCTTCACAGCACGAACCGACGCTCGTACGGTCCTTTTTTCTAAAAAGAGACTGCCGGACGGACCCTCTCCGGCCCGTCCGGCGCCACCTTCTGTTGTTCTCATTCTGCGGCAAAACCGCGCAAATTATTCCGGAACTGCACAAAGAGCCGCATTACATGATCGTTCTCACCAGCTTCGGCTTATAACCTTCCTTTTCCAGAGCGGCGAGGATCTGCTCCTTATGCTCCGTTCCAAAGGCCTCCAGCGTGATGCGCAGCTCCACGGCGGCGCTTCTGTTGATGGAAATGAACTGGTTATGCTCCAGCTTGATCACGTTGCCGTTTTCCTCCGCGATCACATGGGCCACCCTGGACAGCTCGCCCGGTCTGTCAGGAAGCAGCACGGAGACGGTGAAAATACGGTCGCGCAGGATCAGACCATGCTGTACCACGGAGGACATGGTGATCACGTCCATATTGCCGCCGCTTAAGATGGAAACCACCTTTTTGTCCTTCACGTCCAGATGCTTCAGGGCCGCAACGGTCAGCAGGCCGGAATTCTCAACCACCATCTTGTGGTTCTCCACCATATCCAGGAAGGATGTCACCAGTTCCTCATCCTTCACCGTGATGATTTCATCGATGTTCTGCTGTATGTAGGGGAAGATCACGGAGCCGGGGGTTTTTACCGCCGTACCGTCCGCGATGGTGTTCACGCTCTTCAGGGTAACCACCTTGCCCGCCTTCAGGGATTCCTGCATGCAGTTTGCCCCTGCAGGCTCCACACCGATCACGTGGATCTTGGGATTTAAGAGCTTCGCCAGAGTGGAAACTCCTGTGGCAAGTCCGCCGCCGCCGATAGGCACCAGCACGTAGTCTACCAGAGGAAGCTCCTTGAAAATCTCCATCATAATGGTGCCCTGTCCGGTCGCCACAGTGGGGTCATCAAAGGGATGGATGAAGGTATAGCCGTTTTCCTCCGCAAGCTCATACGCCTTCGCGCAGGCCTCGTCGTACACATCTCCCCACAGTACCACCTCGGCCCCGTAGCCCTTTGTACGGTTCACCTTCATGAGCGGAGTGGTCGTGGGCATCACGATCACCGCCTTACAGCCATATGCCTTTGCCGCATAGGCCACGCCCTGCGCATGATTTCCCGCAGAGGCCGTGATCAGGCCGCGGCTTCTCTCTTCCTCCGAAAGAGTGCTGATCTTATAGTAAGCCCCCCGAAGCTTGTACGCGCCGGTAAGCTGCATATTTTCCGGTTTGAAATAAACCCGGTTTCCCGACTGGTTGCTGAAATATTCACTGTAAACCAGCTTGGTTTCCTGGGTCACCCTTTTCACCACCTCGGAAGCCTCTTCAAATTTTTCCAGAGTAAGCATCTTTTCTTCTTCCATCTTCTGTCACCTTTCCTTTTCCCGTTTTATCAGTCATTCCCGTTTTTTACGTCAAACAGTGCGTTCACGAACTGGTCCGGATCGAACTTCTGCAGGTCCTCCATGTCCTCTCCCACGCCGATATATTTCACCGGAACGTTCAGCTCCGACTGGATGGCGACCGCAATGCCGCCTTTGGCCGTTCCGTCCATCTTGGTCAGGATGATTCCCGTCAGATCGGCAACCTCGCCGAATTCCCGCGCCTGCTGCAGGGCGTTCTGACCGGTGGTTCCGTCCAGGACCACCAGATTTTCCCGATGAGCGTCCGGAAACTCCCGGTCGATGATCCGGTTCATCTTCCGAAGCTCTTCCATCAGATTTTTCTTATTATGAAGTCTGCCTGCCGTATCGCAGATCAGCACGTCCACATGTCTGGCCTTTGCCGCGTTCACCGCGTCAAACAGGACGCTGGCCGGATCGGAGCCCTCTGCTCCACCGATCATGTCAACGCCCGCACGGCTGGCCCAGCCCGCAAGCTGTTCCCCGGCTGCCGCCCGGAAGGTATCCGCCGCGGCGATGAGCACCTTTCTTCCCTCCGCCTTCAGCATGCCGGCAAGCTTTCCTACAGAGGTGGTCTTTCCCACGCCGTTTACGCCGATCACCAGGATGACGGACTGCTTCTTTTCAAAATCGTAAGCCGTCTCTCCCACCTGCATCTGCTCCCGGATGCTGTCAATCAGAAGCTGCCTGCAGTCGGATGGCTCCTTGATGTGCTTCTCCTTCACCTGCTTTTTCAGGCGGTCCAGAATATCGGAGGTGGCGTTCACGCCAATGTCTCCCATGATCAGGGTTTCCTCCAGCTCCTCATAGAACTCGTCATCGATGGCGGAAAATCCACTGAACACGGAGTCAATCCCGCTCACGATATTATTTCTCGTTTTGTTCAGGCCTTCCTTCAGCCTGGCAAAAAAGCCTTTCTTTTCTTCAGCCATATCAATCTCCCTTCTGAAACGGACTGCATCGGATTCTCCTGTGGCTGCTGCTCTGCAGCCGGCCCGGATCCCCGCACGGCTTATCGCCGCATCCGCCCTGTCAAACCCTCAGTTTGTCAGCTCCTTGTCGATCAGGCTCACGCTCACCAGCGTGGAGACGCCCTTTTCCTGCATGGTGATTCCGTACAGCCGGTCCGCCTTTTCCATCGTCCCTCTTCTGTGGGTGATGACGATAAACTGGGTGTGCTTCGTCAGCTTGTGCAGATATCCGGCAAAACGGCCCACGTTGCTGTCGTCCAGCGCTGCCTCAATCTCGTCCAGCAGGCAGAAGGGGGAGGGCTTCAGGTTCTGGATGGCGAACAGCAGCGCAATGGCTGCGCCCTGCGTGTGCGCCATGACCAGCAGCACATAGAACACGGTGCACAGCACGCTCATGCCCACCATGGCCTTGCGGGGATTTTTTAAGGGGAACACAAAGGCGATGAGCAGACGTCCCACCAGCGTAGCGCCCCACATCACAGTGACGGTATAGGCCGCCAGCGTGCCCGCAATAATGCCGCTGCCCTTGAAGTAGGTCACCATCCAGCCGTTGACGCTCTGCTCGGCGGCGTTCTGGAAGAACAGCAGCCCGGTCAGCAGCCAGAAGCGGGCAGAGCGCAGAAAGCTCCAGTCGATGGCTTCTTTCTCTGCGCTGCTTTTACTCTTGCCGCCGCGCAGCGGGGTAAAGACGTACACCAGCCAGAGCACAAGGCCCACGACTGCCAGCAGAAAGACGGCCAGCTCGGTGCTTACCCGGGCTGCCGCCGCAATGAGGAAGGGGCACAGCAGTGCGCCGCAGGCGTAGCAGCTGTGCATCAGGTTCATGCCCCGGGTGCGGTCGGCGGAGTGATCGCTGACCAGAATGGTACAGGTATTGATGACGCTGCCCTTGGCGATGCCCACCACAAAAAAGGCTACTGCCAGCAGCGCCACTGCGCCGGTCAGCCCCATGACGGCGTAGCCCACCGCATAGCCGATGGTCAGCAGCAGCACACTGCGTTTCATGCCCAGCGCACTGGGCAGCATGCCCATCAGCAGCCCTGCCAGCAGGTTGCCCACGCTCATCAGGGAGAGCAGCGTACCGGTCATGCCGTAGGCAAAGCCGTAGCGCTCCTGCAGCAGACTGACCACCACACCTGCGCTGATGGCACAGATGCCGCTGAAGAAAAAGGTCGCAAAGCCCGCATTGCGCAGGCGCGTGTTCTGTTGTTCCATGGTGTTCCTCTCCTTGCGGAAATATCCTTTCTCTATTTAACCATTTTTTCGCATCTTTGCAACCGGATTTTCTTACAAAAAGCAGCAAAAAAACTGCCGCACAAAACGTGCAGCAGTTTTTTCTTTTATAATAAGTATTTCTCAGTCCAGATCTTCGGCTTCCAGCACCGCAACGCCTTCGTTTTCAAAGGTCTTGCGGAGGATATCAGCCAGACCCGGGTTGGGTGCCTTGTTGTGGATGCACAGAATGATCTTACCGTTCAGGCTGGCAGCCTCCACGCCCACGGATGCACCGTCCGGCGGCACCCAGACGCCAAAATCCGTGGTGTACTGTGCCAGTTCCGGAGTGGCGGGCATGAGCGGATTGCCCAGATAGCTGAGCCAGAAATCCGAAATCGTGCCGCCGATGTACTCGCCCATCTGAAACACCCGCTGCTTGATGCGCAGGGGTGCCTTTTGCTGGTTCACCTTGTACACCCAGCCCATCTGGTCGGCCATACGGTGACGCTTGGACTCCGGCTGCAGGTCCCGCCTGATGTCTGCATCTACATCAGATACAAAATCCGCAAGGCGGGTCTGGGCTTGCAGCTGCACCGTATGCCCAAAGCTGCATACGCAGTTGTACAGCGCATTCGGCACACCGGCCACATCGCGGGTATCGGAGGAGTAGGAATACTGGATCTTCTCCTTGCCCAGATACTCCCGCATGGCCATACACAGCAGACCCATCAGAGCGCTTACCGGCTTTGCGTTGTTCGCCAGCGCTTTTTCCACAAGGCTCTGCTTGCTCAAGCACACCCGGGTGCGGCGCAGCGCACCCTCGTAGGTCTGCACCACATCCCGCTGGATGACATCGCTCCCGTACTCCACAGGCGGGTACTCTGCCAGCATGGCCTCCATATCATAGGGCGGGTCGCACACGATCTGCGGCACCGCAAAGGCCGTGCCGTAACGCAGGTTGCAGTACTGCTCCAGAATGCTGGTGAGCAGGGGCGATACCCCGTGGCCATCCAGCAGGAAGTGATGCCAGTCAAAGTAGACGGTATCCCCTTCGCAGCTGACGCAGAACAGGTAGCCGTTCGTCTGTTCCGGGATATTGCGCATGGTGCTGCCGGGGTACACAAGGCAGGGCTCCGTATTGGGCTCCAGCCACATCTCCCGCTTTTCCTGCACCAGACGCTGGGTATAATAGGGCGCACTTGCCAAGGCCGCTGTCAGTGCCCGCTGCAAAAGGGTGATATCCACCGCACCCCGCAGCGAGAACTGGTACCGGCACTGGATCTTTTCCCGACGGAAAAAGTACATGATTCCCTGAAAGTTATATTCCGTCGAGCGCTGTTGTGTTTCCATTGGTTTTTACCCCACGTTTGCTGCCAGATAATCCACCAGATCACCCATGGTAACAAAGTTGCGCAGCTCCTTTTCCGGGATGCGCAGGCCAAAGGTCTCCTCAAGATCTGCCACAATGGTCAGGATCTCCATAGAGGACAGATCCAGATCGTCCATCAGGACGCTGCTTTCGGTCACATCCTCCGGCGATACCTCTGCGACATCCTCCAGAATAGCCGTGATCTGAGAAATGATTTCTGCACGTTCCATCGTATTATGCTTCCTTTCTGTTGCGTTTTACTTGCGCACCAGCTTGCCCGCAGCGTTGCGGGGCAGCGGCGTTTCGCTGAATTCCACCACGCCAATGCGCTTGTACAGCGGGACGGTGCGGTTCATCTGGGCAATAAAGTCCCGCACCGTCTGCTGGTGCTCCTTTTTACAGTATACCACAACACCTATCTTTTTGCCCAGTTCTTTTACGATACATTCCTGTACGGCAGGACATTTTTCTAACATGCCCTCCAGCTCCTCGGGACTGACGTTCTCGCCGCTGTCCAGAATGATCAGATTCTTCTTGCGGCCGGTAATGTAGTAGTAGCCGTCCTCGTCCACCCGGGCAAGGTCGCCGGTGTGGAACCAGCCGTCCTTGTCGATGACCGCAGCGGTGGCCTCGGGGTCCTTGTAGTAGCCCAGCATGATGCTGTCGCCCCGGATGCACAGCTCTCCGTCCGGCTCGATCTTGTAGTCCAGATAATCGTTGCCCTGTCCCACAGCGCCGATGTGCTTTGCATCCTGCGCGTAGTTGATGATGCCATCGCCGCAGGTCTCAGTAGCGCCGTAGGTCTGCACCACGAACATCCCGTTGGTGGCCATATCCAGCATCACCTGCGGGTCAAACATGGCAGAGGAGCAGATGGGCACCCACAGCTCGCCCAAGCGCTCCTTGCGGCCGCGCATCACGTCCTTGTGCAGGGAGTTCATGATCACCGGCACCACCGCCATGACCTGACTGGGCATCCGCCGGATCTCCTTATAGAAGTTGCGGATATCGCCGCTGATGTTCAGCGCCCAGCCCCCGTGTGCCCAGGAGAACAGGCAGATGAACGCGCCCAGATGGAACATGGGCAGCACCGTGTACTGGCTGACCACAAGCTCCGGGTCGTGCTTATACTCCATCATGTGCTCACCGATCTGCACATGGGCGCGCATCACGCTGAAGAAGTTGCGCTCGCTCAGCATCACGCCCTTGCTGCGTCCGGTGGTGCCGGAGGTGAACATCAGGATCATCAGGTCATCGTGCCCGATGCAGCGGGGCATCTCTGCCACCGGCTCATAAGCGCGGAAGCCGTCCATGGGGCGCAGAATGCTGCCGTAGGCGGCCTGCAGCTGCTCTTTTGTGCCGTAGTCGTCGCCGTCGGTCAGGATGGCGGCAGGCTCCACCAGCCCCAGCTCGTAGGACAGCTCGTCCCAGCTCTTGTGCTGGTTGAGCAGTACCAGCACACCGCCCGCCAGAATGATGCCGAAGGTGTTCACGGCATACTCGTAGCAGTTCTTGTTCAGCAGACAGATCTTTTTGCCCTTGATATCCGGGATGGTGCTCTGGAAGTAGCTGACCGCACGGCGGATATCCCGCGCGTAGTCCTTATAATGGACTACGGTCACCTCGTCCGTTTCCTTATCATAAAAGCGGAGCGCCACACGCTCCGAAAAACGCTGTTCCATATTCAGGGTGACCAGATCATACACGTTGTCCAATACCTTGATCATTGTATTTTCCTCCTGCGTTGTTATTTCATCCTGCGGCAGTGCGCTGCACTGTGCTCAGTATACAATATTTTCCAATGCAATGCAATACTTCTGCAACATTTAATTTCTCACTTTGACAACTTTCAATTGCATATCTTGGGATACGCCCCGGCCAAATTCTACCTTTCGTTGCAATCCGCCGGTTTTCGTGCTACAATTTTTAGCGCAAAATACCAGTTCCGGTATGGTGCAGACTGCAAAACAAAATTGACAGTCTCTATAAAAAGCATTATACTAGCCATATATCATGGCAATGCTGTATAAAAACTGATCATTTGCGCCGTATCCGGCTTTTTTCTCGAGGGGGTATTGGCCCGGCGCAGGGAAGGAATCTTTCATGGAAACAACCAAGCCCCGCACTGTCAACTCCATCGGGATGTTTGATATGCTCAAGGGCGCTGGGATGCTGGCCATCGTGCTGGGACACACTGCGGAGCTTTACCCACTCCAGCTGGAGGGCGGCCTGTCGCTGACGGCCTTTGTCGGCTTTATCTACCGCGAAACGCTGATGGCGGCCTTTTTTATTGCCAGCGGCTACGGCTTCCGCAAGCGCTCCATCAGCAAGTGCATCCACCAGCAGCTCAAAAGCCTGCTCAAGCCCTTTTGCTACACTGCGGTGTTCACCACGGTGCTGCACTTCATCATTCATTATAAAACCTTTCACTATCTGCCCGGCTCCATGACTGAAAGCATCAAGGTGGCAGGCGGCTTTCTGCTGGGTCTGCCCCATACTGCCACCTACTTCGGGCAGGAGTTCTTTTCCTGCGGGCCCATGTGGTATCTGCTGGCGCTGCTGATGGGCTGGATCTTACTGGACGTTATCCTGAACATCTTCCCGGAGCGGTACATTCCCTGGGCGGTGGGCGGTGCCGCCCTGCTGGGCTGGGGTGCCAGCCTTGTATGGGAGCTGCCCTTCTGCCTGATCCAGGGCGCGGTGATCACGCCGTACCTGTACCTTGGCTACCTTGCCAAACGGCAGCATTGGCTGGATCAGCCTTTGTCCCGCCGGATGTCCTGCATCCTGTGGGCAGCCGTACTGCTGATCCCGGCAGCCGCCCTTGCCACCCGCCGCACCGACTGTGTATCCATGGCCGAGTGGTCGCTGGGCCCCATCAGCATCCTGCTGGACGGCCTTGCCGGTCTGCTGTTTATCCGGCTGTTTTTGCGCTGGAGCCAGCGCCGCAACCCGCTGGTGCGCTTTTTCGAGGCCATCGGCCGCCGTTCCCTGTACATCTTCTGCGTACATACGGTGGAGCTGATCGCCATTCCGTGGTATCTGTTCGCCGCCAAATACGCCGACCGCCCTGTTTTGGGCATCAGCCTGCAATACATCCTTTCGCTGGGCTCCATCTGGCTGATCTGCGCCCTGCTGCAGCGGCGGCGGGATCTGATCATCAAGTTGTTCCCCGCCCGGCGGCGCACCCCTCAGGTACATTACGCCCCGCGGCACTGATTTTTCTGAATGTTTTGGCTGCGGCGGTGCAGCTGTTATAGGATAAAGGAAGAGGAGGATCCCGTTATGAACCACGATGCCCCCATGACCCCTGCTGCCATGCAGGCGCACATTGCCGAGCTGGAGCAGCAGCTCAAGCTTTCGGACGAGGGTGTTTCCCAGCTGGCGCAGCGGTGTCTGGAGCTGGAGCAGCAGCTGCTGGCTTGCCAGACCGAGCTTGCCAAGCACAGCGCCGAGGCTGAGAATATCACCCTTACCCTGCCGCAGCTGTTCTACGACACCGGCAGCGGCTTTTCGCCCCGGGAATGCCTGACTGCCACCGAGGATGTCTACAACGAACTGACCCACGAGGTCTCGGTCACCTTTGTCCTGCCGGAGGACGCACGCGCCATCCGTCTGGACCCCGGCGAGCTGGCCTGCTGCATCACCGACCTTGCCATCTCGGACGAGCGCATCAGCTTCCAGTCGGTCAACGGCCTTCTGCTGCAGGAGGACAGCCTGCTGTTTTTGGACGTAGACCCCAACCTTTCGCTGCACTGCACCACCGGCTTTGGTGCCGGCATGAAGTTTGCGGTGAACTATCACTACTACCCGCTGGGACGTTTTCTGCACGAGCAGCCCGGCAAGTCTCTGCTGCGGGCGCTGAACGACCTGAAGCTTGAGAACGCCGCTGCCGCGCAGGAGGCAGAGGAAGTATTGCAGGCCAGCCGCGCCGAGTGTATGCGGCTGAACCAGCAGCTGCTGACCTTGCAGGGCATCCAGCACGAATATCAGGTTTCGCTGGAAACGATGCGCGCCAGCAGCAGCTGGCGGCTGACCGCCCCGCTGCGCAGACTGCTGAACCTAGTGCGCGGTCACTGAGCCCGCCCGATATTCTGCCCGGAGGAGTTGGATCATGTACACCAGTTACAGTACCCTGCAGCGCAAGCAATTGTCCAAGCAGGTCTATACCGATACCCAGAGCACCTATCTTCTGGTCTATGCGCCGGGGCGTCACAAGGCGCTGCAAGCGGCGCTGCAAAACCAGCTGCACCGCAAGTTCCGTCTGGTGACCCGGCTTGAGGACGAGCTGACCCCCGATGTAGCCGGGGTGCTGCTGGTAAGCGAGGATGTGGAGTGCACCCCCACCGCCCTGACCTATTTTGCCGCCGCCCTGCGGGAGGGCGCAGACCTTGCGGTCTGCGACGCCTCCTTTGGCTTTGACGGCTCCACCGCCCTGTACCTGAGCACCCGGCACCTGCCCGGCAGCAGCTGCGCACTGGTGTCCCGCGCATTGCTGGACAAGGTACGCGCCGCCGCCCGGGGCAAGGACAGCGTTACCGAACTGCTGCGTCTGGCCCACGCCATGGCGCAGCACAGCCGCTGCATCCCGCAGGCGCTGCTGCACTTCCGCCGGGAGCTGTGCGCCGACGATGTATTCTCCGCCAAGGGACGCCGTGCGCTGATTTTGAGCCATGAGCTGACCATGACCGGTGCGCCCATCGTGCTGGTAAGTGCCGTGCCGGTGCTGCGCAGCTTAGGCTTTGAGGTGGTGGTGCTGGGGCCCTCGGATGAAGGCTCGCTGCCGCTGTTTCTGGACGCCGGGGCCGCTGTGGTCACCCGCCCGGACTGCGTTACTTCCAGCGCCCTGTGGGGGCTGGCCACCAGCGCAGACTTTGTGCTGGCCAACACGGTGGTGGAAGCACCGGTGGTGAACACCCTGAACGGCTCCTTTGTGCCGGTGCTGTGGTGGCTGCACGATGCCTTTGCGGGCTACCCCTTCATCTCCCACAGCATCCCCAAGGCGCTGGGCAAAAACGTGCACCTCTGCGCCGTAGGCTCCCACGCCACCGCCGCCATGCACTCCGTCCGGCCGGATTTTGAAATCGAGCAGCTGATCTACGGTCTGCCGGACTATGCAGCCGAGCAATTCCCCCGCTATGACATCAGCTTTGCCGGGGGGCGTCCCCTCTTTGTGACGGTAGGCTCGCTGGAGCACCGCAAGGGTCCGGACATCTTCTGCAACGCCATCCGACTGCTGCCCTCTGCAGTGCGGGAAAAAGCTGCCTTCCTTTTTGTGGGCAAAGCCGCCGACAAGGGGATGTACAACGCCGTGGACAGCTTGGTGCGGGACTATCCCCAGACCGTTTTCTACCGCAAGCGGCTGGAGCGCCCGGAGGTCAAATCCCTGATGGAGCAGTGCAACTGCGTGGTGTGCGCCTCCCGGGATGACCCCATGCCCACCTTCGTCACCGAGGGACTGATCTTCGGCAAGCCCTCCATCGTATCGGAGCACACCGGCACCGCCGGGCTGGTGACCGAGGGCGTGGATGGCTTCCTCTACAAGGACGACGACCCGCAGCAACTGGCCGACAAACTGGCCTGGGCCATCGAACACCCGGAGGCGCTGGCCGCCATGCACGGCAGCTGCCGCTGCCTGTACGAGCAGCAGTTCTCCAACGAATCCTATGTCGCCACCCTGACAAGGCTGGTAAAAGAGCTGACGGACGGGGAAGAATCATGAAAAAACAATGCCGGACAGCTGCACGCTGCCCGGCATTGCTTTTTCACGGGAGAGGTTTCCCCATTTTATCAAATCCCCCAAATTGCCCAACAAAGTTCCGCTTCCGTTCACAAAGGGCGGCGGGAGATGTGCTATACTGGTTCCAGAATTTCCGGTTGTGAAAGGAGTTTTGTTTCCATGAGCCAAGCCGCCGCGCAGCAGCCCTCCCGCAAAAAGGCCGTGATCTCTCTGCTGGTGCTGCTGGCACTTACCTGCATCATTGTGTTCACTTTTAAGGATCACTGGGCCGAGATCACTGCGGCGCTGGCGCAGCTGTCGGTGTGGCAGGTGCTGGCGGTGCTGGCGGTCGGCATCAGCTACCCCCTGCTGGAAGGGTGCGTGGCGTGGGTCATCGTGCGCAGCCGTCTGCCGCAGTTCACCCTGCGGCAGGGGCTGGATGTTGGCTGGTGCGGCACCTTTGGCAACGTGGTCACGCTGGGTGCCGGTGCGGTGCCGGTGCAGCTGTACTACCTGCACAAGGCCGGGCTGCCGCTGGGCCCCGGCGCGGGGCTGATGACGCTGGAATACGTTTTCCACAAGAGCACGGTGCTCTTGTACGCCACCGTGATGCTGCTGTTGCAGCACCGCTGGCTTGCCGCCAACACCACCGGTGTCATGCGGTATCTGCCCATGGCATACGCTGTGGTAGCGGTGATTATCGTGGCGCTGGTGCTGCTGTGCGTCTCGCCGCTGGTGCAGAACCTCGCCCGCTGGCTGCTGGGCTTTTTGCCCAAGACCGAAAAGTGGCAGCAGCGCCGCGCCGACTGGCTGGAGCAGCTGGAGGTGCTGGGCACCGAGAGCCGCCGCCTGCTGACAGATAAGCCCCGCTGCCTGAAAATTTTTGCCCTGCAGGCACTCAAGCTGTTCGGGCTGTTCTGCCTGCCCTACCTGTGCATCCGGTTCATGGGGCTTTCCCCGCTGGGCTTCTGGCAGGTGCAGCTGCTCACCAGCCTGATGCTCTTCGTCTCCAACGCTCTGCCCAACGTAGCCGGGATGGGCTCGATCGAGACTGCCTTTCTGCTGGTGTTCGGCAGCTTTCTGGAACGAGGCGAGGTGATGAGCGTGCTGATGCTCTACCGCATCGCCAGCTATTATGTGGTATTTGCCGCCAGCGCCGTGGGCTTTTTCATCGCCCAGCGGCATCTGGCGCAAATGGAACCGCCAAAGGAGGGGTGAGCAGATGAAAAGCTTCCACATTCCCCGCACCGCTTTATTTTTTATCCTGTTTGCACTGGCAGCTTTTGCGGTGCTATACCATCCCATCAACCTGAAAGCACTGGTACGTGCCAGCTCGCAGGGCACGCTCCGCACCGAGGAAGTGGCGCATTTTGGCAGCACAAACGACATGGACTATCACCTCCTCTCCATGGACAGTGAAGCGTTCCAACAAACGGCAGAATTGCTTTCCACCGTCTCCTGCCGCAAAAAGCTGAACCAGAACTATTCTGCCTACACCCACGATACCTTTCCGGTGCAGTCGGTCACCGTCAGCTTTTATGACGATGCCGAAAATCAGAAGTTTCTGCTGACGGTGTACTCCGACGGCGTGTGCATCCTGAACAGCGCCTTTGTCAGCGTAAAATACCCCGGCGGCGGCGCAGCGCAGCTGTATGAACAGCTGGCGGAGCTGGGGCAGTAAAAACAAAAATCGGGGCACTCAGGTGGTCAAGCTGAGTGTCCCGTTTTTGTTTTCTTTGCGTCGGCTGTGGTACCAAACACAGCCGGTGCCGCGCCGGAAACAGCAGAGCAAACCGTGCTGCCGCTTCCCGTAGAAAAGAGAAAGGAATGGAGGAATGGAGCGGAGCGCTTGCAGACGCTCCTTTTTCTGGTGCAACGCGGTTAGAATTAGCTAACCGCCTCTGCGAGAACAGGATACCACAGTCAGTTAGTCTTGTCAACCCTTAATTTGCAAATTTTTTCGCAAAGTTGCCGTGCCGCCGGGGTTTCGGCGTTTTTCTACATTCTGCCCAAAGAATAGCCTTTCCGCTGGAAGAAAACCCACTTGTTTTCTATTGCTTTTTAAAACGGTTCTTGCTATTATAATAACGCAAGATTTTGTGGGCAGGTTTTTATTTTTGTCTACACCTTGTAGTAAGGGCTGCCGCAGACGGCAGCACAAGACCGTTTCGCCCCCAGAAAACCGCCCAGACAGAGCGGTTTTTCAAAGGCTCATTAGTTAGAAAGCGCTAACTGCGTAATGGAGCAAGGAGGTTCCAATGATCCAGTTTGAACAGTGGGAAGGCTTTGAAGGCCGCATCTGGAAGGAAGAGGTCAATGTGCGTGACTTCATCCAGAAAAACTACACCCCCTATAACGGCGACGAAAGCTTTCTGGCAGGCCCCACCGAGGCTACCGATAAGCTTTGGGGTGCTTTGCAGCAGCTGCAGAAGGCCGAGCGCGCCAAGGGCGGCGTGCTGGATATGGAGACCGAGGTGGTCAGCAGCCTGACCTCCTACGGCCCCGGCTATATTGACGAAAACCTGAAGGATCTGGAGCAGATCGTTGGCTTACAGACCGACAAGCCCCTCAAGCGCGCCTTTATGCCCTACGGCGGCATCAAGATGGCAGAGCAGGCCTGCACCACCTACGGCTACCAGCCCTCTGCCGAGCTGCACAAGATCTTTACCGACTACACCCGCACCCACAATCAGGCTGTGTTCGATGCCTACACCCCGGAGATGAAGAAGGCACGCCACACCCACATCATCACCGGTCTGCCGGACACCTACGGCCGCGGCCGCATCGTGGGCGACTACCGCCGCGTTGCCCTGTATGGCATCGATGCCCTGATCCAGTTCAAGCAGGAGGATCTTGCCAACTGCGGCGACGGCACCATGACCGACGATGTCATCCGTCTGCGCGAGGAGATCGCCCGCCAGATCAGCGCCCTGAAGGGCATGAAGAAGATGGCCGAGGCCTACGGCTATGATATCTCTCAGCCTGCAAAGAACGCCAAGGAGGCCTGCCAGTGGCTGTACTTCGGCTATCTGGCCGCCATCAAGACCCAGAACGGCGCCGCCATGAGCGTGGGCCGCATCTCCACCTTCCTTGACATTTATATCCAGCGCGATCTGGACAAGGGCATCCTGACCGAAAGTCAGGCACAGGAGCTCATCGACCACATGGTCATGAAGTTCCGCATGGTCAAGTTTGCCCGCATCCCCAGCTACAACCAGCTGTTCTCCGGCGACCCCGTGTGGGCAACGCTGGAAGTGGGCGGCATCGGCATGGACGGCCGCAGCATGGTCACCAAGAACTGCTACCGCTTCCTGCACACACTGGAAAACATGGGTCCCGCACCGGAGCCCAACCTGACCGTGCTGTACTCCTCTGCCCTGCCTGAGGCCTTTAAGAAGTACGCCGCCAAGGTGTCCGTCAACACCAGCAGCGTCCAGTACGAGAACGACGATGTGATGAAGCCCGTCTGGGGCGACGATTACTCCATCTGCTGCTGCGTGTCTGCCACCCAAACCGGCAAGGAGATGCAGTTCTTCGGCGCACGCGCCAACCTTGCCAAGTGCCTGCTGTACGCCATCAACGGCGGCGTGGATGAGAAGAGCCACGAGCAGTGTGGCCCCAACTATGCCCCCATCACCAGCGAGTACCTGACCTATGACGAGGTGCTGCCCAAGTATGTGCAGATGCTGGACTGGCTGGCAGGGCTGTACGTCAACGTGCTGAACCTCATCCAGTATATGCACGACAAGTACTACTACGAGGAAGCCGAGATGGCACTCATCGACACCGATGTGCGCCGCACCTTTGCCACCGGCATTGCAGGCTTCTCCCACGTCATCGACTCCCTGAGCGCCATCAAGTACGCCAAGGTCAAGGTGGTGCGTGACGAGAGCGGCCTTGCCACCGGCTTTGAGACCGAGGGCGACTTCCCCAAGTACGGCAACGATGATGACCGCGCCGACGAGATCGGCGTGTGGCTGCTGCGCACCTTCCTGGAGATGATCAAGAAGCGCCACACCTACCGCAACTCCGAGGCTACCACCTCCATCCTGACCATCACCTCCAACGTGGTGTACGGCAAGTACACCGGCGCTCTGCCGGATGGCCGCGCCGCCTTCACCCCGTTTGCCCCCGGCGCTACCCCCAGCTACGGTGCAGAGCAGAACGGTCTGCTGGCCTCGCTGAACTCCGTGGCAAAGCTGCCCTACCACTGGGCGCTGGACGGCATCTCCAACACCCAGACCATCAACCCCGAGGCACTGGGTCACAGCGAGGACGAGCGCGTGGAGAATCTGGTGCAGGTACTGGATGGCTACTTCGATCAGGGCGCACACCACCTGAACGTGAATGTCTTTGGCAAGGAGAAGCTGCTGGACGCCATGGAGCACCCTGAGAAGGAAGAGTACGCCAACTTCACCATCCGCGTTTCCGGCTACGCTGTCAAGTTCATCGACCTGACCCGCGAGCAGCAGCTGGACGTGCTGGCACGCACCTGCCATGGCGTCCTGTAAGACCCTTGGGTACGTCCACTCGCTGGAATCCTTCGGCTCGGTGGACGGCCCCGGCGTGCGCTTTGTGGTGTTTTTGCAGGGGTGTGCCCTGCGGTGCAAGTACTGCCACAACCCCGAAACATGGGCAGAGGGCGGCGAGGCGTGGACGGCAGAAGCGCTGTTCCAGCGGGTATACCGCTACCGCAACTACTGGGGCAAAAAGGGCGGCATC
>ERZ780162.1249-NODE-1249-length-18079-cov-5.544441_pt1 | contig 18079 bp, 16 predicted proteins | sample MGYA00511474_ERZ780162 | MGnify/ENA primary metagenome ERZ780162 (study PRJEB29588, sample SAMEA2143633) | human gut metagenome | biome: human gut; feature: human-associated habitat; material: faeces | place: Denmark | collected 2008/2010 ...
CTATGGAACCCGTTATGGGAGATTTGGTAGATTTTTAGTCAACTAGCCATACCCCCGCAGAAACGCCGATGACTCCGGAAAAGGGCAGGCGCATTGCGTGCAGGACGTCCAAGACACCCGCCGCATAGATGGCGCGCACGCCGCCGCCTTCGACCACAAGTCCGAGTTTGCTCTTCTGCGTTTCCTGCATGGTTCTAATGCTGATGCTCCGAAGGTTACCGAGCATAATGCGCTTGACGGCAGAAAACAATCGGCCGTTTGTCTTGTCCGAAGCGGTAATACCTCAAGGAGCGGTCATCTAGGTAGTTTGTTGATCTTGACAAAACCTCGACAAAATCGGAGACTTCGATATCGTGCAAATTCCCGTATTTCCGCCTTTTCCGACAAACATGCGTCCGTTGCCCACAACGCTCGTTTCCTTTGCGGTTCTTACTCAGTACTGCCGCTCCCATCTCATGCGCTGATCTCCACGCGCACAGGGCTTGTTCGTCCGCGCTCAGCGGCAATTTCGACACAGGTCTTCGACTGAGAACCACTGCGTTCACTCAAGCCCAAAGCAACCAGCACAAGCAGACACCATCGACGGCGCGGACGCGCAAGCTGCGTTTGTCGTGCGAAGCCGCAAAAGATCAGGAAAAGAACCAACGAACATGCTTGAACTCAAACACATTACAAAAACGTTCGACACGGACGCCGGCCGCGTGAAGGCCGTCGACGACGTGTCGCTTACGATCAATCCCGGGGAAATTTTCGGCATCATCGGATTTTCAGGCGCCGGCAAGTCCACCTTAGTGCGCTGCATCAATCTGCTCGAGCGCCCGACCTCGGGCAATGTCGTCATTGACGGCACGGACCTCACAACGCTTTCCGACGCCGATCTCCGCGTCGTTCGCCGCCGCATCGGCATGATCTTTCAGCACTTCAATCTGATGCCCAGCCGCACCGTGTTCGACAACATCGCACTCGCGTTGCGACACTCCGAGCTCGGCAAAGAAGCAAAGGCCAAGAAAATTGAAGAGCTTTTGGCTCTGGTCGGGCTTTCGGACAAGTCAAACGCCTATCCCGCGCAGCTTTCCGGCGGCCAGAAACAGCGCGTGGCAATTGCACGAGCCCTTGCCAACGACCCGAAAGTGCTTTTGTGCGACGAAGCGACGAGCGCACTGGATCCGCAAACCACGCATTCGATTCTGAAGCTTCTCAAGGAAGTCAATCAAAAGCTCAGGCTCACGATCGTGGTGATCACGCATCAGATGTCGGTGATCAAGGAAATCTGCGATCGAGTCGCCGTAATGAAGACGGGGCGCATCGTCGAGGAAGGCACGATTACGGAGATCTTCGCCCATCCCAAGGCTGATCTCACCAAGGAATTCATCAACACGGCCAACAACGTCAAGAAGTTCCTGGGTCTCGTTGAAAGCGGTCAACTTGACAACGAAGTTGCCGAAGGCGGCAAAATCCTGCTTTTGACCTACACGGGCGGCTCGGCCGGCGAACCGCTCGTCGTGGCGCTCTACGAGCGATTCAAGGTGCGGGCCAACATTGTCTTCGGAAACATCGACTTCATTCAGGGCTCGGCCCTGGGCAAGCTCGGCGTGGTGCTCACTGGTGAAAAAGCCTCGGTGCAGCAGGCCGAGGACTATCTCAAGGAAAACGGCGTTTATGTAGAGGAGCTCAAAAATGGACTTCATTAACACACTGATGCCCAATTTCGAGCGTTTGAGCGGCGAACTCTACGAATGCATCGGACAGACTTTCACCATGCTCGCCGTCTCCGGGAGCATCGCCTGGGTGCTCGGTGTTGCCGTGGGCGTGCTTCTTACCGTCTGCCGTCCCGGAGGCATTTTGGAAAACCGGTGGCTTTTTACGATCTTTGACCGCGGCATCGACATTATCCGCTCGATTCCGTTCATCATTCTGATCGTGCTGCTGATTCCGGTGAGCCGTTTCCTGGTCGGCACGGGCTCGGGTGTGACGGGGTCCTTCGTCGCTCTTGTGGCCGGCACCGTGCCGTTCTTTGCCCGTCAGATCGAATCGGTTCTGGCCGACATTGATCACGGTCTCATTGAAGCGAGCCAGGCAATGGGCTTTTCGCCGCGCGAAATCATCTTCTCGGTGTATCTGCGCGAGAGCATTCCCGGCATCACCCGCGTGACGATGATCACGTTTGTGAGCCTTGTGGGCATCACGGCCATTGCGGGCGCAATCGGCGCGGGCGGCCTGGGCGACTTTGCCATCCGCTACGGCTATCAGATGGGCTACCGCGACATGATCTGGCTTACCGTGATCATCATCTTGCTCATCATCAGCGTATTCCAGTTTTTCGGAAACATCATCATCAAGAAATCGACGCACTAAAATCAAAAGGGAGACAAAACATGACCGGACTTCAATCTCGATTCGGCAAAGTGACGACGGCGTTTGTTGCCGCAGGCATCGTGGCGGTGACGCTCGTTGGTTGCGGCGACGACAAGAAGCAGGCAACGGCCGACGGCTTTACCGTAGTCAAGGTGGGCGTCGTGGGCGACTACAACGCGCAGTGGGATACCGTCAACGACCTTCTCAAGAAAGACAAGATTCAGGTCAAACTCGTGAAGTTCTCCGACTACGCCACACCCAACCGCGCTTTGGCCGACGGCGAAATCGATCTCAACGCCTTCCAGCACAAGGCCTATCTCAAGAACGACATCGAGCGCAACGGATACAAGATCGAAGCGATCGGCGATACCCTCATCACGCCGCTTCGCGTCTTTAACAACAAGGAAAAGCTAAAGAGCATGAAGGACGTCAAGGACGGCGACATCTTCGCCATCCCGAGCGACCTCACCAACGGCGGCCGAGCTCTGAAGGTCCTTGAGTCCGCCGGTCTGATCGTCTGCGACCCGGCCAAGGGTTACGTTCCCACCAAGACCGACATCACCAAGTACAACGTCAAGATTCAGATCCGCGAAGCCGAATCGGGCGTTCTCTTTAACATCCTGCCCGACGTATCCGCGGCGCTCATCAACGGCGGTAACGCCTATACGGCAGGGCTCGACTCCAAGAAGGACTCAATCTTTGCCGAAGACATTGATCCCAAGACCAATCCCAACGTGGGTCAGCTCTTCAACGTGATCGTCGCCCGCAGCAAAGACAAGGACAACCCCGTCTACAAGAAGGTGGTCGACGCCTATCACACGCCCGAAACCGCCAAGACGCTCGTGGACGTCTACAAGGGTGCCTTTACTCCTGTTTGGGCGGGTTCTGAAAAATACACGTACTGATCGGCGGGCTGACCGCCCCGGCCGACAGTAATGGATTTAGAGACCGACTGCCGGCTTTTCCTTGAACGAACGGATACATCTGACATGGCAATTGATACCTGCGTTCTGGCACAAAAGGACTACATCGTCGGCATGCGCCGCTACTTTCACGCGCATCCGGAAGTAAGCCTGAAGGAATTCCAAACCTCGGCTCGCATTGAGGAAGAACTTGACAAGGTCGGCATCGAGCACACCCGTGTGGGTGAAACGGGCGTCTATGCTCGTGTAGTCGGAAAAAAGGTTGGCGAAGGCAAAACGAAAATCGTGGCGCTTCGGGCCGATATGGACGCTCTCGGCATGGAAGATCTCAAAAACTGCGAGTACTCCTCTCAGAATCCGGGCTTTTGCCACGCCTGCGGTCACGACGGCCACACGGCAACGTTGCTGGCTGCCGCACGCATTCTGAAGTCAATGGAAAACGACTTTGCCGGGGAAGTGCGCTTTTTCTTCCAGCAGGCCGAGGAAATCGGGCAGGGGGCGCGACAGTTCGTTGCGGCAGGTTTGCTCGAAGGGGTAGATCGCATCTACGGTCAGCACGTCACCAATACCCTCAACGTCGGTCAGGTGGGCGTCGTTGCAGGACCTCTCAACGCAAGCTGCGACTTTTTCCGCATCGAAGTGAAAGGCAAAGGGGCACACGTTTCGATGCCGCACAAGGGCGTGGATGCCCTCTACGTAGCATCCCAAATCGTGGTGGCCGTGCAGAGCATCGTTGCGCGCAGCACAGATCCGATGGAGTCAGCTGTCGTCGGCATCGGCAAGGCCTGGGCCGGCACGCAGTACAACATCGTTGCCGAAGAGGCCGTTCTGGAAGGGACGGTGCGCACATTTTTGCCCGAAGTCCGTGAAGCCACGAACCGTCGTCTTACCGACATCGTCGAGAAGACGGCAGAGATGCTGGGCGCCAAGGCAAGCATCGTCATCAAGAACTATTCCAACCCCTTGATAAACGACGCGGATGCGACAAAGGAAGCCAAGCTCGTAGCGCAGGAAATTGTTGGTGCCGAAAACATCATCACGGACTATCCCAAGTCGATGATGGCCGAAGACTTCGCCGACTATCTGCCGCATTGCAAGGGGACGTTCGTTTACTTCGGTACGCACAGCGACAAGCCGGGCACCGATCGACCCAACCACAACGGATTCTTCGACATTGACGAAGAGGGACTGCTCGTGGCGTGCAATATGTTTGTGCGCTACGCGCTCTACGTGCTTGGCACGAAGTAGCCGTGGACGGTCGGGCTTGAGAAACCTCGTTTGCGTTTGAGCTCGCTGACAAAAAGATAAAGGGCTGCCTGGTTCTTCAAGCAGCCCTTTATTCATGCAGAGTGCGTCAAAAATTAGTTCTTGTGGCACATCGTGCAGTTGTTGTGCATGGCGTCAGCCTTCTTTTCGCCCTTGACCCAGTGGTCGGCCGGCATAGCCATCGGCTGGCCCTTCACCTTGGCGGCGCCCATCTTGGACTGATCGCCGTGGCACATGATGCAGGGGTTGTTGGCGTCCGTGATCTTGTAGGCGTCAATCGGATGCGGGATCTTGGAGGGCATGCCGCCGGCAGCCTGAGCGGCGGCGCAGATCATCATGGAGGCAGCTGCAACAACGCAGGAAACCGTGAACTTGCTCATCTTGTTCTCCTTTTACGGGGTGTTTTGTATGTCGTAAATGAATTCGGTCGAACTTCTCATCAGGCACGAGAAAATCCGCGGGTGAATTTTTAATACGATTTTAAGGTTGGCGCAATAAGCCGCTCGAACTAATTCCTGCAATTTCTATTTTTTCTGTAAAAATTTTTCTCAGCGACTTTTCTCGGGCGGTTTTTTCGACAGTTGTGAAAGCACAAACTAAAATGGCGACTCCCGGGAGAACCAATACGAATGACTATCACACTCAATCAACTTGACGTCGGTCAATCCGCCACCGTTGAAGTGGTCGGCGGCAGCGGCGCGCTTCGCCAACATTTTTTGGACATGGGGCTGATCCCTCAGGCCACGGTAACGCTGATCAAGCGAGCTCCGATGGGCGACCCCATTGAGGTCCGAATCCGCAGTTACGAACTGACTTTGCGCGTAGCCGAAGCCAATGAGATTTTTGTGAAAAATGTCCGCAAAGGGGAGCCGACAAAGCAAACGCACCCCAAGCCGATAGAAATGGATCACCCCGGCTACGCGGAGGCCGGGAAAAATCAGGTGATCAAACGTGAGCAACCCCTGATGACGGCCGAAACCGTCCGCATCGCGCTCGTGGGCAATCAAAACTGCGGCAAGACAACGCTTTTTAACAAATTGACGGGGTCCAATCAGCACGTAGGCAACTTTCCCGGCGTTACGGTCGATCGCAAGGACGGCCGTATCGTAGACCACGAAGAGGCGCTTGTCACCGACTTGCCAGGCATCTATTCCCTGTCGCCCTACACCAACGAAGAGATCGTCTCGCGCGAGTTCATCCTTCGCGACGATCCTCACGTCATCATCAACATCGTCGACGCCACCAACATCGAGCGCAACATGTATCTCACGCTGCAGCTCATGGAACTCGGCCGTCCCATGGTTCTGGCCTTGAACATGATGGATGAGGTGGCTGCCAATGGCGGTTCCGTTCGCGTCAATGAAATGGAAGCGTTGTTGGGCATTCCGGTCGTGCCGATTTCGGCGAGTCGAGGAGAGGGCATCGAAGAGCTCGTTGAGCACGCCCTGCATGCCGCTCGGTTTGTCGAGACACCGGCAGTCCACGACTTCTGTTCGACCGACGATCATGGCGGGGCGGTACATCGCTGTCTGCACAGCCTGATGTTTCTCATTGAGGATCATGCTCAGCAAGCCGGCATTCCGCTTCGTTTTGCCGCAAGCAAAATCGCCGAGGGCGATGCGCTCATTACCGAACAGCTTCATCTTGACGTTAATGAAAAGCGCACGATCGAGCACATTCTGAAGCAGCTTGAAGCCGAACGAGGATTGGATCGCGCCGCGGCCATCGCCGACATGCGCTTCAGTTTCATCGACAACGTCTGTGCGCAAACCGTCGTTAAGCCTCACACCAGCAAAGAACATCTGCGCAGCCTTAAAATCGACCGCATTCTGACCGGCAAATACACCGCCATTCCGGCATTCATCGCCATCATGGCTTTGGTGTTCTGGATGACGTTCAATGTTGTCGGCGCGTGGCTTACCGACGGCCTTGACTGGCTCATCGGTTTGGCAACCGACAAGGTTGATGCCTTGCTTACGAACCTCAGTGTCAATGAGTCGATTCATTCGCTCATCATCGACGGCATCTTCAATGGTGTGGGCAGCGTTGTGAGTTTTGTACCGACCATTGTCGTCCTCTTTTTCTTCCTGTCCTTCCTTGAAGACAGCGGCTACATGGCCCGCGTCGCGTTTGTGATGGATGTCTTTCTGAGACGCATTGGTCTGTCGGGGCGCAGCATCGTGCCGATGTTGATCGGTTTCGGCTGCACGGTGCCTGCCGTGATGGCAAGTCGTACGTTGCCGTCCGAACGCGACCGCAAAATGACAATTCTGCTGACACCCTTTATGAGCTGCTCGGCAAAGCTTCCGATCTACGCATTTTTTGTGGCGGCCTTTTTCCCCGGCCAAGGTGCGTGGGTAATGATCGGGCTGTACTTGCTCGGCATTATTACGGCTATTGCACTCGGTCTAGTCATGCGGCGAACCATGTTCAAAGGGGAAGCCATGCCGTTTGTCATGGAGCTTCCGAACTATCGCCTGCCGGGTGCACGCAACGTCGCCTTGCTTTTGTGGGACAAAGCCAAGGATTTTCTGCAGCGCGCCTTTACCGTCATTTTTGTGGCGACCATCGTCATCTGGTTCCTGCAGTCATTTGATTTCCGCATCAATCCCGTTGAAGATCCTCAACTTTCCATGTTGGCCGTTGTTTCGGGCTGGATCTCACCTTTGTTCGAACCGCTGGGTTTCGGTGATTGGCACATCAGCACCGCTTTGATCAGCGGATTTATGGCCAAGGAAAGCGTCGTGAGCAGCCTTTCGGTGACATTTGGTTCTACCGAAGCATTGACGGCGGCATTAAGCGGCCTGACAGCAATCAGTTTGTTGGTCTTCTGCCTGCTCTATACGCCCTGCGTGGCCTCCATCGCGACGATCAAGCGAGAGCTGGGAGGCCTCTGGGCGACGGGCGTTGCCGTTTTCCAATGTGCGGTGGCCTGGGTTGTGGCTTTTGTGGTCTACACGGGCGGCAGCATGCTTGGCCTGAGCTAAAAAGGAGGAGCGCCGTGAATGCCGCCAGTTGGATCGCTCTGTTCATAATTGCCGTCGCATTTGCCCTGGCTGTACTGCGCATCTTTAAAGGTAAGCACTCGGGGTGTTGCGGCGGCTGCAACGGGTGCAACAAAACCGCTTGCGCAAAGTCAGGTTGCACCAAGTGCCGGACTTGACCGCCCGGTCGTTTATTTCGTTAACGAATCAGCCGTTGTGAACTCAGTCACTGAGCAGCTCAGCTTCAGGTTGACGGCCGAACCACTTCTCAAAGATTCTCGCAAATTCACCGTTTTGCTTGATGGTGGCTAGACCGCGGTTGATGCGCTTGAGAAGTTCCTTGTTGCCCTTCTTGACGGCAATGCCCAGGTCTTCACGGGTCAGAGCCACCGGCAACGCTTTCACCTTGCCGCGGCCTGCGGTGACAACGTAGTAGTCGTTGGTCGGGATGTCGTTGAGCACGGCGTCCACTCCGCGGTTGCGAAGTTCCAGATAGCACTCTGTGAGCTGGTTGAAGACTCGAACCTCGGCGTTTTTGACCTTGCGGGCGGCAGCTTCGCCGGTCGAACCGATCGATACAGCCAAACGCTTGCCTTCGAGGTCTTCGGCCTTGGTGATCGTGGTGTTGTCGGCATTGACGACAATGCCTAGCCCGGCAATGTAGTAGCGGTTGGAGAAATCGACGCTTTTCGCACGCTCGGGCGAAATCGTGATGTCGTTGATGGCAATGTCAATGTTGCCGGTCTTCAAGGCAGGTATCAGACCGTCAAAGGCGAGGTTCCTCACTTCCACGTCAAAGCCTTCGGCCTTGCCGATCGCACGAATGATGTCAACGTCGTAACCCACATACTGGCGCGTCTCGGAATCCTGAGAACCAAAAGGCGGATAAGTCGCGTCCATGCCGACAATCAGCGTGCGCTTAGGATGTTGGTTTGCCCAGGCAGGAACTACAGACAGCGCAGCTGCGGCCGTCACGACGGATAAAAAGGTTCTTTTCTGCATTATTGGTTTCAGGAAGCCGGTGTCGATCCATACCGCTGAATTGCGGTAATAAGCTTTAAATTTTAAGGTCATTTGGGTTGAAGAAGCCAACCACCGGACAAACTCCCGTATAGGTATTGCGATTTGCCTCAAATCAGCCGACAAAAGCAACCGGCGCCAAAGCGCACAACACAAGTTTTCGCAGTCGTTTCAACCGGAAACCGCTTCCGGTGATTTGTATTTTTGTTAAGCTCTTTGCGACAACGCAACCCGGGAGGAAACCAAATGGCGCAGCACCTTTTAGCCGATTTAATCCATCAGAGCGGTTCCGTCGTGATTGACGGAGCCATGTCCACAGCACTTGAAAAGGCAGGTTGTGACCTCAACGACAAGCTATGGAGTGCGCGCGTACTCATTGAAGAACCGGACAAGATTCGGCAGGTGCACGCTGATTATTTCGAAGCGGGAGCCAACGTTGCCATTACCGCAAGCTACCAAGCGACCGAGGCTGGATTTAAAGAGCGCGGGATTGACTCTCAGAAAGCATACGGTCTTATCGCCCAATCTGTGACACTGGCTCGTGAAGCCCGCGATGATTTTTTGATTCGTCATCCGGAACGAGAGCCGAAAACTCTTTTGATCGCGGGTGCCGTCGGCCCTTATGGTGCTTATCTTGCCAACGGTGCCGAATATACGGGCGACTATCACCTTTCGGACGGTCAATACCGTGCCTTTCACCAATTGCGCATGAAGGCTCTGGCAGAAGCCGGAGCGGATTTTTTAGCCGTTGAGACGCAAGCAAGGCTCGATGAGGTCAGGGTCATTCTCTCGATGATGGAAGAGCTCGACATGACTGCCTGGGTAACATTTACATTGAAAGACAGCGGTCATATCTCCGACGGAACGCCGATCGAAGAGGCTGCCGAAGTGTGCGGCAATCATCCGTTGGTTGACGCCGTCGGCGTCAACTGCGTCAAGCGTGAAATGGTGGCTGACGCATTGCAGCGCATTTCGTCCGTCACAGACAAGCCAATGATCGTTTATCCCAATTCGGGTGAAACGTATGATCCGACGACAAAGACCTGGCATCATCCGGTCTCGGGTCCGGGCTGGGCGGACTTCGTGTCCAAATGGAAAGCTATGGGAGCCGTTTGTCTGGGTGGCTGCTGCAGAACGTTGCCCTCGGATATTGTTCAGATGGCAGAGCTGATGAAGGCTCGCCACTGAGGAAGGACTTGCCCGGTATTCGGCGCAAACTACTCGGAGCAAAGAGCGGTTTGGAGATTGTTCGGGATGCGATCCGGGAAACCTTTTTCCTGTCCTATTGAAACACAACCATAAGCAAGGAACAGGAATGATCAAAGTTCTTTCATTGGTAGCAACGTGTATGGCTGTTATCTCATTTTCCGGCTTCGCCGCCGAGGCACCTTCGACTGCTGCAGCAAATCCCTACGAACAAAACGTTGTGCGACTCTCCAAAATCACGGTTGCGCCCGAATATCTTGATCAATACAAGGCATTTGCCGCCGAAGTCGGTCGTGAATCAATGAAGCGTGAACCCGGCGTTCGGGTCCTCTACAGCATGCAGGAAAAAAAGAACCCCACGCGGTTTGCCATTCTCGAAATCTATGCAAATCAAGAGGCTTACAAACATCATATTCAGACGCCTCACTTCAGGAAGTACAAGGAAGGAACAATGCATATGGTGACGTCGTTGGAACTCATTGACTGCGACGCTCTCGTTCCGGAAGCGCTTATAAAGCCATAGCAATATTTGATACGGATACAAAAACAGCCTCCGCCGGAGGCTGTTTTGCTGCTGTATCACTTCAAGCGTTTTTCTCTGAAAATCGTTTGATTTTGATTGGATTGTCTTTCAAAGGCGTTTCTCTCGATTTCCAAATCTTCCTTCACCCAAAGGGCGGCGTGCTTCATGGCTTCCTGTTCTGTCAAAAAGCCTTTGCCCAGACTCAACATGGCTTTGAGTGACGGTCTTGACAAAAACGCCATCGGAATATGTGCTGCAAGCAGCAAACAGGCAAGACCGAAAGCGCCGGAATGGACGCATAACGCCAATCGGTAAGCACTGCTCTGTACCTCCTGCGGTTGGTGCAGTGCAAACAAAGCAAAGCCGGAAGTGAGCAAAAGAATATTCAGAAAAATAAGAGCGCCGTAGGCAATGCGCTGGCCGGCGTTGTAGCGACCTTGGGGAGGAACGCTGCTCGACTTCTGCGGCCGATTCAATATCTTGCTTGGATACCCGCCCAAACATTTGAGCCAAGCCAGAAACGGACGATCGATTCGGAAAATCTCAAAGAGCATTCTTTGGAAGCGGAATTTTGCACCAAGGATGTAAGCGCTCAACAGTATGGCAAGCGCAAATCCAAAGGCAAAATGGACTCCGATCGAAAAGTGCGTCGGCTCACCGTTGGCTCTGGAAGCGGAACCGATGAGAATGCCCGTGGCGGCGAGAACGGCCCAGAACAGAGCATTGAACAGGTGAGTGAGCTGGTCGCTTATCTCAAAACGACGAATCAGGACGGATCGCATGGCTGAAACCTCTTCTAAAGGAAAGGCGCCGGCGACCTACAAGTGAGACAGACCGCGGCGCATAGTTCAGGGAAAAAAGCCAAAACGTCAAAACTTGAGCTTCGGCGGCATGTTTGGGATCGCGCCACGATCTGCGCACAGATTAGTTGACTTCAATGTAAAGACGCGTTACGCAACTGTCAGACTTTGGTAGCAAACGAGTCCGTGCCGCTTCAATTCAAGAGTCCTTTGGCCGTGTGACACTCGTCGCAATATCTTTTATTTGTCCGTTTGTCTCAAAACAAAACTCAAATGACAGTGCGGCAGTGGTAACTGCCTAAAGTGCGGGTGTCGGCAGCAAACGTATGCAACTTAGCTGCTCAACGGATTTACGAACTGACAATGGACACTGCACTATTCGATCTTTTTGTTGATTCTTTCTGGCAAATTCTGCTGCCGGGTTTGACCGTGACCATTCCGCTTACGGCGATCGCCTTTTCAGGAGCGCTCGTCATCGCGGTTGTGGTGGCGCTCATCCAGTACGCACACGTGCCTGTACTGAAGGATCTCGCGCGCTTTTATATCTGGGTCACACGCGGCACGCCGCTTCTGGTGCAGCTCTTCGTCGTCTTCTACGGTCTGCCCCACGCAGGAGTGCTGATCAATCCGTTCGTCGCCGCGGTAGTCGTCTTTGCCGTCAACGAGGGTGCCTACTGCGCCGAAACCATCCGTGCGGCACTCGAATCTGTTCCTGCCGGGCAGCTTGAAGCAGGCCTGTGCAGCGGCATGAGCTATCTGCAGACAATCGCCCGAATCGTGTTGCCCCAGGCTTTTCGAACGGCTTTCCCGACGCTTGGCAATTCGCTCATTGCCATGGTGAAGGACACATCGCTTGCGGCCAACATCACCGTCACGGAAATGTTCATGACAACGCAGCGCATCGTGGCACGCACCTACGAACCTTTGTTGCTCTATGTCGAAGTCGGCTTGATTTACCTCATTTTCTGCACGGTCCTCACGCGCCTTCAGAGTTACGGCGAAAAGCGCCTGAGAACCTATGTCTCCCGTTGAGACAAAGGAACATCGCATGCTGTTGAGTGTTGAAAATCTGCGCAAGACCTTTTCGGGCACACCCGTATTGCATGGCATTGATCTGAAGGTCGAGAAAGGGGACGTGGTCGCGATCATCGGGCCGAGCGGATCGGGAAAGACCACGCTTTTTCGTTGCCTGAATTTCTTGGAAAAAGCCGACGGCGGTCGGTTGACCTTTGCGGGCGAAACGTTTGACCTGGCGAAGATCTCCCGCAACAACATTCTGAGGATCCGCAAGCGCACGGGTTTCGTGTTTCAAAACTACAACCTCTTTCTGAACAAGACGGCGCTTGAAAACATCACCGAAGGACTGATCGTCGGAAGGGGAATCAAAAAGGAACTGGCGCAGGACAAGGCGCATGAGCTGATGGCTCGCTTTTCCCTGACACACCGCGAAAACGCCTATCCGTGTGAGCTCTCGGGAGCTCAACAACAGCGCGTGGCCATCGCACGAGCGCTCGCAGGCGATCCGGACATCATTTACTTCGATGAGCCCACATCCGCTCTTGACCCGGAACTTACGCGTGACGTGCTCTCGATTCTGAAAGAGCTTGCTCAACAGGGACTCACGATGGTCGTCGTCACGCACGAACTCACTTTTGCCAAGAACGTCGCCAACAAAGTTGTCTTTATGGAAGCCGGGCATGTGGTGGAAGCAGGAGACGCACAGACGATCTTTGGGAACCCGAAAGAACTCCGAACAAAAGAATTTTTGGAAACGCTTGCCTGAGCACCAAGCAAACAATCGATTTGGACAAGGAAAAAACGTATGACAAGAAACCTCAAAACACTGACGATGCTCGCATCCACAGCTTTATTGTCGGTGACACTGACAGGGTGCGGAGAAGACGCTAAGCCTGAGCCTGCGGCAAAAGCAGCTCAAGCACAATCGCAGGATCTACTGGAAACGATCAAGTCACGCGGCTCGATCACAATTGCCATGGAAGGAACTTGGTCTCCGTGGACCTATCACGATAAAGACGGCAAACTCACCGGTTTTGACGTGGCGATCGGCGAGAGAATCGCCCAAAAGATCGGCGTCAAGGCTCAGTTTGTCGAAGGCAAATGGGACGGACTGCTCGCGGGGCTTGACGCGGGACGTTATGACCTGATGATCAACGGCGTGGGCATCACCAAGGAACGCAGTCAGGCATACAGCTTCTCGGAGCCTTACGCCTATGACCGCGTCGCGGTGATTGTCAACGACGATCGCGCCGACATCAAGACTATGCAGGATCTCAAGGGCAAAACGACGGCCAACACCATTTCAAGCACCTATGCTCTGTCTGCTGAAGAAGCGGGAGCCAAGGTGATCGGTGTGGACGATCTCAACCAGACGTTTGAGCTTTTACGCTCCAGGCGCATCGACGCGACGCTCAACTCGGAAGTGACCTACCTGGACTACACCAAGGCTCATCCGGATGCCAAGATCAAGATTGCACTTTATACGCCCCAGGTCGGGGGAATTGGCATTCCGCTGAAGAAGTCGCCACAGAGCGGGTCGCTTCGCAAAGTGGTGAACGAAACGATTGCCGAACTGAGAAGTTCGGGGGAACTCGGCAAATTGTCGGTTCAATTTTTCGGGTTGGACATTACAAAGAAACCGTAATCTGACATAACGTCGGCCAACGGCTTGGCAATCCGCACATCAGAAAAAAGCTTCGGTTTCCACACGAGAGTGGGCGGAAACCGAAGCCGGCGCGCGACATAAGGCAAAGCAGGTTCTTCTGCCGCGGCTGTTATGCGAAGACTTTGTTGATGACGCCGTCAATGCATCTCAGGGCCGTCGTGTCATCCGGAAGATCAAGCAAGCTCTTACCTTGTGCATCGAAAGCCTGCAGTGTTGGATCGTAGGGAATCACACCCAATACTGGAAGACCGACGAGAGCTTGCAGTTCCTCAACAGTACGGTTATCGCCTTGAACGCGGTTGAAGACAACGCCTACACTCTCACAATAGGGGACAGCGCCGTTTTTGACGAGTCCTTCGATGTGATGGACCGTCTGAACACCGCGGTAAGAGGAGTCCGTCACCAAAATCAGCGTGTTGATTTTTTCGACAACCTGGCGGTTGATCTGTTCCAGACCGGCTTCACCATCGATGACGATTGTGTCGAACTTCAGAACCAACTGTTCCAAAGCATCCTTTAGGAGGTCGTTGACCGAACAGAAGCACCCCTTGGCATTCATGCGGCCCATGGCAATCGCCGAATATCCGTCCTCTTCGAGAAGCGAGCTCGTAATGAGGTAGTCGAGTTCATTTGCGACCTCTGCCTGCGAGCCGGCATTACCGCTTTCAGCGGCTGCGAGCACCTTATCGCGAACCGCACCGATCGTCTTGTCGGTCTCGACATTGAGCGCATAAAGCAGACCGAGAGCGGGATCTGCATCAACAACCAACAAACGCCCGGTGTCGGCACGTTTCTTTAACTGACGGGTAAGCATGGCGGTAAGAGCAGTCTTGCCGACACCGCCTTTGCCGCAAACGGCGATCACTTTTTGCATGTTGTTTTTTCCTTTTCTTTGCGAACGAGTTTGACTTTGGCCTGGATCTTGCGCACTGAGGCACAGGTCTTCTTGTCCGAACAACTGCCGCAGTGCCCGGCCAGCTGGCAGGATTCGTAATCAAAGCCGCGTTCCTGCCAAACTCCTGTTTTCAGTTCCCGAAGCGTCTTTTGACAGTCTTCGGCAACGGGTTTCAGCAATTCAATAAGCTGCTTATCGTTAAGAACAAAATAAAGCTCAACAGTCTCGACAGTGTTGCACGACAGCAGCTATTGCAACTTTCGTTGTTCGGGCAAGCGTATCAAAACTTCGCAAAACACTCTTAGACAGACTATCATAAGCTCATGTCTGATTTCAGACATAGCAATCAAAATGAGGCACAAGTACACTAACCTGTATCCAAATTTGATAAAGGAAAACGATATGCAAAAACAATCGATTCTCACTGCAGCCATTACTGCAGCCTTGTTGTCATTATCTCAATCTCCCTATGCTGCGTATATTGATGGTTTTGCAATAAGCGGTGATCATAAAACTACTGAAGGATCGTTCGAAAATCCAAATAGGAATTATGCAATATACTGGGGAAATAAACACCACACACTGTCAATCATATCGGAAAATATCACTGCAACAGCTAAGAAATATGCGATTTGAATGACGACAGAGTCCATTGCGAACATTTATGGGGGAGGCAAACTCTTATTTAGCGCCGGTTCCAAAACAAGTGAACAGGGTGGAACCAGTACATTGTTAATTAAAGAAGGCAGCACATTTACCGCCACGGGAACAGATATTACAGTTAAGGCTTTGTCAAATGGTACACAAGCGGTGAATACCGTATGGGCAGATTTAGGTGGGTCTAACAAAGCAGCAACAATCAAAGTCGGCGGCAAGGACACAAACTCGATTAACATCATCGCTTCTGGCAATGCTAAATCCTATGCCCTCTTGAATTTCGGTAGCCTGATAGAGTTAGAAGCAAAAAATATCATAATTAATTCTTCTGGGCACGGGGTCGGCAATAATGCTACTAGCACTGAGTTAGCTCTTCCGTCAAATACGCAAATTAAAGGTGGAAATATTACCATTGAAGCTGAAGGGTTTGGTTTAACAAATAACGAAAGCCAGATGCTCATTGAAGCAGACTCTTTAACTATTAATTCTGGCATGGGCATTCATGTAGGCAACAATACACAGGATAAAAATCCATCGTCTGCTGATTGTGCTCACACAGTGATTAAGGCCAACAGCACGACTATTAATGCGGATACACATGGAATTTTGGCGTTTTCCAATGGTATTATTGATGTTTCTGGTGATTTAACCGTAAATGCTCCGATTGCCATTGATGCTCGTGGCTATTCAACTGTTAATATCAACCAAGATGGGAAAGGTGTTGTTGTTCTAAACGGAGATATTAGTTTTGAAACACCCAGGCCTCAGGCCAACAGCGGTGATGTTATTGATGCTTACGTGAATATTAATCTTTCTGGCTCTGAATCTTCTTGGACAGGAAACGTCTCCAGGGAATATCCAAAAAACGCAGACGCTGATTCAATCAAAGTGACGGGACTCGTGTTGACTTTGGCAGATGAAGCTCAATGGAATCCTACGATTATCGAAGACTGGAGTTCGGAATCAACCAGTACTGTAGGTGAAGGGCATAGTCTTAACAAGCTCAATTTCAACGGTGGTGTAATTAACGTTCGTCACGGTGTCGATCAGGTTGTCAAAATTGATTATGTTACGGGTACTGGAGGTACTATAAATTTAACAGCAACGACAGACAATGGGGAGTCTATTCAATCAGGTTCTATCAGCATCGGCGAGTCTGCGGAAAACGTCGCTTTACAAGTTAATGCTGTTGGAATTACCTCGGATGACATCAAGAATCCAGAGGCCGCATTGAAATCCTTAAATGAAAAGGTGACAGGTGATGTGGCTAAGGTCAACACGTTCAGAGAAGGTGATGTGATCGGCGCTATTACTCAGAGCGTATCTGCCGATGGTCAGTTGGGTACTGTTCGCATTTCCAAAAATACTAAACTTGCTTCGATGAAAGGGCTCAACGCCGCAACTTTGGTTGCTTGGCGTGACGAAGTTGCCCACACTAACCAACGTCTTGAGTTTTTGCGTGACTCCTCTCACGCCTATGGCGCTTGGGCTCAAGTTTATAGCGGCGAAAGTTCCTACGATGATGCAGATGTTGACCTTGAGAGCACAACCATTCAGGTGGGCGCTGATGCCGCTGTCGGTGAATGGGTGCTAGGCGGAGCATTCTCATACATGGACGGTGATGCTGATTTGACAAATGGTAGCGCCGACACTGAAGCCTATACCGTGAGTTTGTATGCGGCTCGACAATTTGACTCTGGTTTCTATCTCAATGCTCTAGCTCGTTATGGGCGTTTATCTGCAGATGCGACAACCGGCAATATGACTGGCTCATATGACAACGACGCATTCAGTTTCGGGGGGAATGTCGGCTACCGTTGCACATTTGCTCAGCAAGCTTTCTTTGAACCTCAGGTCGGATTGCAATACTCCTACGTGGCAGGTGCTGATTACACAGCCACAAACGGAGTAAAAGTGAAGCAAGACAATTTTGATGCTCTAGTGGCAAGCTTCGGTGCTCGAGTGGGCTTCAATTTTGCGGAAGATGCCGGAAAATTTTTTGCTCGTGCGTCTGTGAATCATGACTTCCTAGGTGAAATTGACGGTACCGCCGCAAACGATAAGGCTATTGAAAGCATGTATGTAGATTTAGGAGGAACTTGGGTGACCTATGGCGTGGGAGCACAGTTTAACTGCACCGATAGTCTTTCTGTATGGGCTAATGTAGATCGCTCAAATGGTGGCGATGTATCGACTCACTATATGATGAATGCGGGATTACGCTACGTTTTTTAGCGCAAGGATTCGACATTTGTAAAAGAACTAGTACTGCGTTCTTTTAATAACACCTCTAGGTAAAACTCATTAACCCCGTCATATCCCATCTACACCGGAATATGACGGGGTTTACGTTGCACAGTGCAGCCAGCGCGACGCGCCGCCGGTGGAGAGCGATGAGAAGTATCCTTCCCAACTCCGCCCAGGCTCTTCCATCCCATCGCACTGCGCCGGCACAGGTATGGCATACCGCACTCTCGAACAAAAAGCAGTTAACCTGACTGCTCTTGAACAACCTTCCCAGACACAAAGTTCGCGTCACTCCCCTCATGTTGTGTCGGAAGTTTCAAAATCCGGCGCATCATTGAGTCTGGCTTCGGGAATAGCTATTGCGGCCAGTCCTCGTATATCACTGGAAACCGGTGAAGCCCGCAGCTCGACAGCATTAAGTGACTTCTGATAAACATTGCCCAGATTCACTACCGTTTTCTCTAACCTGCTTATTGCAAGTACTCAGACAAACGAATCGAATCCGGCAGCCAAAGGTTGC
>ERZ780162.1265-NODE-1265-length-17925-cov-3.598601_pt1 | contig 17925 bp, 17 predicted proteins | sample MGYA00511474_ERZ780162 | MGnify/ENA primary metagenome ERZ780162 (study PRJEB29588, sample SAMEA2143633) | human gut metagenome | biome: human gut; feature: human-associated habitat; material: faeces | place: Denmark | collected 2008/2010 ...
ACTTCTTTGGCTTTCTGCCGGCCGGCTTCCGTCAGACCGATCTGATAAGCGCGCCTGCATCCGGGATCCCGCCGCCTGCTGATCAGGCCCATTTCTTCCATTTTATTCAGCACCCGCGACATGGTGGTCACATCCAGCATACAGCCGTCTGCGATCTCCTTCTGGGTAACACTGGAATGGGAAGACAGATAGATCAGGATTCTCGCCTGCCCCTGCCCGGGAGTCAGCCCGATCTCCAGAAGGAAACGCTGCACCTTTCTCCGCTTCAGAAGTTCGATCTGAAATAAGATTTCTCTGAGTCTCTGTCTCTGTATTGCCATAATATCTTTTCCTTTCGCGCTATTCCAGCTCATACATGCCTGTGTAGAGCTGATAGTATCTTCCCTTCTGTTCCAGCAGTTCCTCGTGGCTTCCCCGCTCCAGGATCTCTCCGTGCTCCCGTACCATGATCGCTTTGGAATTGCGCACCGTGGAGAGCCTGTGTGCGATCACAAAGACAGTTCTTCCTTCCATGATCGCATCCATCCCTTTCTCGATCAGGCGCTCTGTCCGCGTATCAATTGAGGAGGTCGCTTCATCCAGAATAAGTACCGGCGGATGAGCGACAGCCGCCCGCGCAATGGCGATGAGCTGTCTCTGCCCCTGGGATAGATTGCTCCCGTCGCTGTAGAGCATAGTCCTATACCCGTCGGGAAGCCGCCGGATAAAGGAATCTGCATTTGCCAGCTTCGCAGCTTCGACCACTTCCTCGTCCGTGGCGTCAAGTCTTCCGTATCGGATATTGTCGGCAATAGTCCCCGTAAATAGATGGGTGTCCTGAATGACCATGGCGAGAGACCTGCGCAGATCAGCTTTGCGTATATCGCGGATATCGATACCGTCATAGAGGATCCGTCCGCTCTGGATCTCATAGAAGCGGTTGATCAGATTAATGATCGTCGTTTTCCCCGCGCCGGTCGATCCGACAAACGCGATCTTCTGCCCCGGCTTTGCATACAGGCTGATCCCGGACAGGACAGTTTTCTCCGGGACGTACCCGAATACTACATCCTCAAACCGGACATCTCCCCGGAGCTGAGTAAGCTTCCCGCCTGCATCCTTCCACGCATAAATCCCTGTATAGTGCGCGCACTCCACGGGCGTTCCGTCCCCACTTATCTCTGCCGGCACAAGCGTCACGGTTCCCTCATCGATCTCCGGTTCTTCGTGCATCATCTCAAAGATCCGCTCAGCTCCTGCAAGGGCGGACAGGATAAAATTGATCTGCTGTGTAAACTGGTTCAGCGGCATGGCGCTCTGTCTTACATAGACAAGATATGCCGCAAGACCGCCCAGGTCCATCAGCCCGCTCAGAGCAAAAAGCCCGCCCACGCAGGCAGAGACTGCATAATTCGCATAGGAGAGGCTGACGATCGTCGGGATCATCATGCCCGAATAACTCAGAGCCTTTGTGGAGGCTTTCCTGAGCGCCTCATTCTTCTTCCGGAATACTTTCATATCCTCTTCTTCGTGGTTGAATATCTTTTCCACCTTCTGGCCCGCGACCATCTCTTCTACAAAACCATTGATCCCTGCCAGCTCCGCCTGCTGCATATCGTAGTATTCCTTGCTGCGCTTTCCGTTCCATCTGATAAAAAGAAACATCAGTACCAGGAACACAATAACGATCAGAGACATCCTGATACTCAGCACGAGCAGCATGGCAACCGTTCCCGTCAAAGTCAGAGAACTCTGTATTACCAGAGTAAAGCTGCTGTTCAGCGCCTCCTGCACTGTATCAACATCGTTTGTAAACCTGCTCATCAGTTCCCCGTGCGTATGGGCGTCAAAATAGTTCAGCGGCAGTGTCTGCACATGTTCAAACAGATCCCTCCGGATATCTCCAACGACTTTCTGTGCTGTCTTTACCATAAGTCTGTTATATCCGAACGTGGACAGCGCTCCGCACAGATACATAAGCCCCATCCCGATCAGCGCATAGACAAGTCCCCGGATATTGCCCGGCAGGATCAGCTCATTGATGACAGGCTTCAGAAGATAAGTGCCCGTGATACTTACGCCGGTGCTGATACATACGAGAACAGCGACCACTAGGAGCAGCCATTTGTGATGTCCCATATACCGCAGCAGTTCCTTAAGCGCCCATTTTGTATTTTTCGGACGTTTATACCCCGTATATCTTGCCATTACAGATCCGCTCCTTCCTTCTGAGATTCATAGATTTCCTGATAGATCTTATTGCCCGCAAGCAGCTCCTCATGGGTGCCGATTCCCTGTATCCTGCCATCCTCGAGCACAACGATCTTATCCGCATGTCGAACGGAGGAAATGCGCTGGGCAATGATGATCTTCGTCATCTCCGGCAGCTTTTCCGCCAGCATCCGGCGGATCCTCGCCTCCGTAGCCGTATCCACAGCGCTGGTGGAATCGTCCAGGATCAGCACCTTCGGCTTCTTCAGGATCGCACGGGCAATACAGATTCTCTGTTTCTGCCCGCCGGAGACATTGACTCCGCCCTGCCCCATCTCTGTATCGTACCCTTTCTCCAGTCGTCCGATGAACTCGTCCGCTCCTGCGATCCTGCAGGCTTCTTCGATCTCCTCCATATCTGCCTCCGGACTGCCCCAGAGGAGATTCTCCTTCAGAGTCCCGGAAAACAGCGTATTCTTCTGGAGCACCATCGCCACTGCATCCCGGAGGTGCTTCAGAGGATATTTTTCCACCGGATGTCCGTCGATCAGGAGCCTGCCTGATGTGATATCGTAGAGTCTCGGGATAAGCTGCACCAGAGTCGACTTCGCGGCACCGGTCTGTCCTACGATCCCCACGGTCTCCCCCGCTCCGATGTGGAGCGTGATATCTGAGAGCACATATTCCTGAGCTTCTTCCTTATATTTAAAGTACACATGCTCAAAAGAGATCTCCCCCCGCGTCACTTCGATCTCTTCTGCCTTTTCCTCCGTAATATCGATCTTCTCATCCATCACTTCCAGGATACGCTTTCCGGATGCCAGGGACCGTGTCAGCATCAGGAAAATATTGGAGATCATCATAAGAGAATTCAGGATCTGCAGCACATAGCTCAGGAAGCCGGTCAGTTCTCCCACCTGCATTCCTCCGATCCTGATCATCTTCCCGCCAAACCAGAGAATACTCAGGATCGTGCCGTACATGACAAACTGCATCGCCGCCATGTTCGTAGTCGCCAGCCTGAATGCACGCTCAGACTGTGTCTGCAGGTTCGTGTTCACTTCTCCGAACTTACCGATCTCATAATCGCCCCTGACATATGCTTTTACCACCCGGACCGCAGTCAGGTTCTCCTGGATGATCCGGTTCACCAGATCGATCGCGCCCTGCATTTTCGCAAACAGAGGGCGGACACCCCGGATGATCAGAAACAGGCAGACCGCAAGCACCGGAAGCGCCACCAGGAACACGAGCGCCAACTCCGCATTGATGGTAAATGCGACCGCGGTGGCCGCCACCAGCATGACAGGGCCCCTGCATGCCGGGCGCATTCCACCCGAGATACTGTTCTGGATGTTCGTCACGTCGCTGGTCATGCGCGTGACCAGTGAGGAGAGCTGAAAATGATCCACATTCGCAAAGGAGAACTGCTGAAGCTTTGCATACTCCGCCTCCCGCAGATTCGCGCCCAGTCCCTGCCCGGCGACAGCGGAAAATTTTGCGCTTCCGATTCCAAGGAGAAGCGCCAGAAAGGCGCAGATGAGCATCCATGCGCCCTGCTCAAAGATATAGGTTCTGTCGCCGGACGCCACGCCGATATCCACGATATTCGCCATGATCAGAGGAATCACCAGTTCAAAAAGAGACTCCGCCGTAATACAGAGGGCCGCGAAAACAAGATATTTTTTATACTGCCCCGAATAAGAAAAGATACGCTTTAACATATACTCTTATTCCCTGCCTTTCGCACTGCCGGAGCTGATAAGGGAGACCGATGTCCTGTCCTCAGCAGTCCTTTGCTCCGCTCACCGCTCCGCAGATAGTTGTATATACAACTATTGTATTTACAATTATTATGGAATGTCAATACAAAAAATACAGAAACAGGACGGCGGTCAGGCGGGATCAGCAGCCAAGCAGCATGATCGTACAATAAATGTGCAGTATGGTACAAGATTTTCTTTCTCCGCAGCATTATAATGCAATCAGGAAGCCAAAAAAGAACCAAGATTAAAATCAAAGGAGGACTTGTTATGATCAGAAAATACATCTATGGCGCACCTTATGACACAGAAGCTGTAGTCACCAGCCTTCCGGAGGAATCCGGCGCCCCCGCGTACGGTAAGATACTCACACAGGACGGCTTTTCTTTTACATATATCATGGACAAGGACGATATCGTCTACGGCCTCGGAGAGGCAAACCGCGGCATCAACAAACGGGGATACTGCTATGTCAGCAACTGCTCCGACGACCCGAACCACACCGAGGACAAGCGTTCTCTCTATGCTGCACATAACTTTATCGTGATCTCTGGGAAGGAGACCTTCGGGCTGTTCTTCGACTATCCCTCCACACTGACTTTCGACATCGGGTACACGCGGATGGATACGCTGACAGTTTCCTGTGAAAACGCAGATCTGAACCTGTATGTCATCGACGGTGAATCTCCGTACGATATTGTAAAACAGTTCCGCCATATCATCGGCAGGAGCTATATCCCGCCGAAATTTGCATTCGGCTTCGGGCAGAGCCGCTGGGGGTATAAGACAAAGGAAGATTTCCGGAAAGTCGCAGCGGGATACCGTGAGAATCACATTCCACTGGATATGATCTACATGGATATCGATTATATGGATTCTTACAAGGACTTTACACTGAATGAAGAATTCAGCGATGATTTTCCCGGATTTGTACAGGAGATGAAGGATCAGCATATCCGCCTTGTACCCATCATCGACGCAGGTGTCAAGATAGAAGATGGCTATGATGTTTACGAGGAAGGCGTGGAGAACCGCTATTTCTGCCAGAGAGAGGACGGAAGCGATTTCGTGGCAGCCGTCTGGCCGGGAGACACGCATCTCCCGGATATGCTCAACGCAGACGCCCGGAAATGGTTCGGCGGCAAATACCGTTTCCTGACAGATCAGGGCATCGAGGGGTTCTGGAACGACATGAACGAGCCCGCCATCTTCTATTCCAGAGAGGGGCTCGCCGAAGCAAAAGAGATGGCGCGTGAATTTGCGGAGGGAGAGAACGAAAACTGGGACGGAAGCTCCGGTGAAGGAGAGAGCATCGGCGTGTGTCAGCTCGGCGACAAGCTGTCGGGACTTGCCAACAGCCCGGAGGATTACCGCCGGTTCTATCACAATTTTAACGGACAGCGGGTCCGCCACGACAAGGTGCACAACCTGTACGGATACAACATGACCAGAGCTGCCGGGGAGGCTTTTGACCGGATCGATCCGGACAGACGTTTCCTCATGTTCTCCCGCTCCTCCTACATCGGAATGCACCGGTACGGAGGGATCTGGACCGGGGACAACAAGTCCTGGTGGTCACATATTCTGCTGAACCTGAAAATGATGCCGTCACTTAATATGTGCGGCTTCCTCTACACCGGTGCTGATCTGGGCGGATTCGGGGCGGATACAACCAGGGAGCTGCTGCTGCGCTTCCTCGCACTGGGCGTTTTCACTCCTCTGATGCGGAATCATTCTGCCCTCGGCACAAGAGAGCAGGAATGCTATCAGTTCGAGGACATGGAAGATTTCCGTCACGTGATCGGCGTGCGCTACCGCCTGCTGCCCTATCTGTACAGCGAATACATGAAGGCCGCGCTGAACGACGACATGTACTTCAAGCCTCTCGCGTTCGTCTACCCGGACGACCGGATGGCGTCCCGGATCGAGGACCAGCTCATGCTCGGCAATGAGATCATGATCGCGCCGGTCTATGAGCAGAACGGAAAAGGACGCTATGTCTACCTTCCGGAAGAAATGAAGTTTGTCAAATTCCTTCCGGATGGAACGATCTCCGAGAAAGTCCTGGAAGCCGGTATCCACTATGTGGATATCGCACTCAACGAGGTGCCGCTCTTCATCCGCTCCGGGAAATGTATCCCGGTTGCTGATGCCGCTGAGTGCGTAGATGAGATCGATATGTCTTCACTCCGGATGATCGGATATGAAGGAGCCGAATATGTGCTCTACGATGACGACGGAGTCCACAAGGATTATGAGAATGAGAAAAATTATAAGACTCTGAAATACTAAAGACGGCATAGGTGCCGCAGGCCTGCATCTGACACAGGGCTCTGCGGCGCCTTTCGTTTTGTCATCTGGCATTTTCTGCAGAACTGTATTTTCTTTTTTCGATCGTTACTGTTCACACGTACTATGGGATAGGGAATTGCATCGTCATGCCTGCATGTAAGAGGCAGTTTCCTATCCCATAGTGCGTGTGAACAGTTACTTTCGATCAAATACTTCTTCTTTTCTTCGGAATGCAGTTTGACATTTTTCCGCCAAACGGCTATACTTATTTTACTACAGATGTAAGATTTTGGAGGGACCATGCCGATGAAGAAACTGCCGCAGATTTCCGAAGCTGAATATGAAGTAATGAAGATTGTGTGGAAGAATACTCCTGTCAGCACGAATGAAGTGACAGAGGCACTGACCAGCACGACCGACTGGAGCCCGAAGACGATCCAGACTATGCTGAAACGTCTCGTGAACAAGGGTGCGCTTACCTATGTCAAGGAAGGGCGCGTATTTGTCTACACTCCTCTTGTAGAAGAGGATGAATATATCAGCCAGAAGAGCAGTTCATTTCTCAGCCGCTACTATGACGGTGAACTGACATCCATGGTCTCCGCCTACCTGGAAAACGACAGGCTGTCCGATGAGGAGATCAGTGAGCTCCGAAGCCTGCTGGACAGAAGAAGTTCCCATAAAGAAGAAAAATAAGCCGTGTTTCAGCGGCTTATTTTTTATTCTTCGCTCGATCTGTCACATGATCATGTAATTCATTTATCCTTATCTTCTGCACAGTTTCTCACTGCGGCATCCCATGCAGCCTTAAATCATGCCAAGCGTTCTCAGTATGTACAGCCAGCCTGTCACGGTAAAGGCGCTGAACAGTGTTGTCAGCATCACCGTGCTGGATGTCAGGACACCCTCATGTCCCATATTTCTCGCCATGACATAACAGCTCACCGTCGTCGCGGAACCAAGCATGATCAGGATCGCCACAAGCTGTTCCCTTCTGAACCCGAGCCATACTGCCACGGGAAGGAATACCGCCGCGAATATGACCAGCTTCATCACAGACGCGACAGCTGCCGGTTTTGCCCTGCCGAACGCTTTCCTGATATCAAATGTGGCGCCCATGGCCATCAGGCCCAGAGGTGTCGCGACCGCACCGACGCTGGAGACTGTTTTATCCAGGATGGACGGCATCGGAAGGCGAAGCGCCGACCAGAGAAGACCTGCGATGATCCCGAGGATGATCGGATTCGTAATAATACCCTTCAGTGTGCTGATCCACACCTGCCTGTCCAGCTTCTTCCGCTCCGGCTGAAAGAAAGAGAGGACCACGACCGCCATCACATTATAAAGAGGCACGCTGCCGATGATCATGAGCGGCGCCATCCCCGCATCGCCATAAATATTCTGGATAAACGCGATTCCCAGAAGCGCTGCGCTGCTGCGGTAGGACGCCTGGATAAATTCTCCCTGGATTGATCTGTCCTTCCACAGAAACGACACCACAGCCGCGATCGCTATGCTGATCAGCGTGGCGCCGAAGCAGAACAGGACAAACTTCATATCCCACACTTCTGCAAAATCAACCGCCGCGAGATCCTCAAACAGGAGTACAGGAAGCGGGACGAGAAAGACAAACTTATTCATTTTAGAGGCAAACACCTCATCGATCCAGCCGATCTTCCTGAAAAGAAGTCCGAGAAGCATCATCAGAAAGATCGGCACGGTCGCATTCAGGCTGAATATCAGATTATCCAATTCTACTCACCTACGATGCACACACGGATCAGATTCGTTCTTCCCGGGATTCCCAGCGGGATTCCTCCGGCAAATACGATCTCATCCCCGTCTTTCACAAGGCCATGAGCCTTCGCCGCCTCGATCGCACGCAGGCAGAGGATCTCGGAACTGTACTCTTCCTTGATATGCATCGGATAGATTCCCCAGGACATGTTCAGCTGCCTGCAGACCTTTTCAGAGCTGGAACAGCCTCCGATCGGACATCCCGGACGATATTTGGAGATCATGCGAGCCGTGCAGCCCGTCTTGCTCGCGGCAAGGATCGCTTCTGCTTTCAGATCGATCGCCGTCATGCAGGTGGCATGGGAGATAGCGTTGGTCACATCCGGATCCTCTGACCGCTCTGATTTTCTGAAAATATCATTATAATCAATATTTCCTTCCATGCTCACCGCGATCTTGACCATCATCTTCAGCGCCTCCACAGGATATTTTCCTGCTGCGGTCTCACCGGAAAGCATGATCGCGCTCGTTCCCTGATAGATCGCATTGGCCACATCTGTTGTCTCCGCCCTGGTCGGTCTCGGATGTACCATCATAGAATCCAGCATCTGGGTCGCTGTGATAACTACTTTACCTGCCTGGTAAACTTTCTCGATGATCCGCTGCTGGATGATCGGCACACGCTCGAGCGGGATCTCAACTCCCATATCCCCGCGCGCGACCATGATCCCATCAGCCTCTTCAATGATCGCGTCGATATTGTCAACGCCCTGCTGATTCTCGATCTTCGCAATAATATTGATGGAACTGCCTCCGTTCTCATCAAGGAGCTTTCTCATCTCCCTGACGTCATCCGCAGTACGGGTGAAAGATGCAGCCACAAAATCAAAATCTTCCTGTATTCCGAAAAGGAGATCTTCCCTGTCCTTCGGGCTGATGAAAGGCATGTTCAGCTCTGCTCCGGGCACATTGACACCCTTGCGGTCCGAGATATCCCCTCCGTTGTCTACAACACAGACGATATCCTTCCCTTTGATCTTCTCCACCTTCATCCCCACCAGACCATCGTCGATAAGAATAGAATCTCCTGCCTTTACATCTTTATAAAGATCTTTATAGGAAACTGTCACGCGCTCCTGGGTACCCTCGATCTCATCATTCACAAGGGTAAATTCCTGCCCCTCCTGAAGCGTGATCCTGTGATCCTTGAAACACCCGATCCGGATTTCCGGTCCCTTCGTGTCCAGAAGTGCGGCGATCGGTCTGTCATACTGCTCCCGGAGCTGCTTTAACTTGTCCAGACGCGCCTTCTGTTCCTCATGAGTGCCGTGTGAAAAGTTAAATCTTGCGACATCCATACCTTCCCGGATCAGAGCTTCCATGATCCCTTCCTTGTCTGTCGACGGTCCCAGCGTACATATGATCTTCGTTTTTCTCATATAATCTTTCCTTTCCGGATTAATCCCTTCATTTTCTCTGACTTTTATTATAGCATCATAACTGTCTCAATATCCAGATGGAATTGCCAATATACAGTGTTTCTTTACATACATATAACAAAAGGCCCTCCTGCGGCAGAGCTTTCACGTTCTGCCGCTGGAAGGCCTATTCATTTTTATATATGCTCAACCTGCGGTGATCCTGCGCTAAACCTGCAGCGATCCGCCGCGATATGATCTCATTTCTCGACTGACCGTTGTCCCTCTCTACTGCTGCGCCGCAGCCTCATTGACGCATCTGAGTGCGTTCAGGCTTCTCGGGTATCCGATATACGGCAGGCACTGGGAAACAATCTTGATCAGAAATGCCTTGTCATTACCTACTTTCATATTTCCCGCCGCATGGGAAGTAAGCTGCGGTTCACATCCTCCCTGAGCAGCCAGAAAACAGAATGTGATCATCTCCCGCTGTCTGTAATCAATGCCCGTTCTGGTATAATAGTCCCCAAAGCAGTTGCCGGACAGCCAGCGGTTAATATGACGGCTTTCCTCCGGACCGGATGCAGCAAATCCTTTCATTCCCTCGCCGAAGATATCGACCTGGGCCTGCTCACCTTTTTCCACACGGTCCTCAACTGTCGTAGTCGCCTGACCTTCCAGAGGAAGAGCTATTCCCTTTTCTGTCAGCACTTCATTTACCACATCAAAGAACGGGCGTACTCTGCCGATTCCCAGATAAGCGCATGCCTGATAGACGATCTCCTTCACCTCAACGGGAGTCACGCCCAGGTTCATCGCCCCCGGAAGGATCTCCCGGAACTCATCCACGCCCTGACATCCGAGAAGTGCAGCGAGGATTGCCATCATCCGGGTATGGTCGTCCAGGTCGTCCTGATTCACCACTTCATCGCAGGAAAAGTTGGCGAAGAAATCCGCGAATTCCGGATCTGTAGACGCAAGTTTGAATTCTCCGTTGGGATATACTCTGTTAAAATATTTTTCTGCTGCTTCTGTCATAGCTGACCATCCTTTCTCTATAAAAGCTGATTCGGAGAGGGGAACTCCCTCTCCTCAATGATATATCGCATGCTATTTTAATTTTCCGTATTCTTCATCTGATACAGCCTCAAGCCATTCGTTGGATGCCCCTTCTGCCGGCACCTCGATGGCAAGATGCTGGAACCAGCTGTCCGCTGCTGCCCCGTGCCAGTGCTTTACTTCCGGCGGAATGTTCACAACATTTCCGGCTTTCAGCTCCTGTGCGGGTTTTCCCCACTCCTGATACCAGCCGCGTCCGCCTGTTACGAGAAGGATCTGGCCGCCTTTGTGATGAATATGCCAGTTATTTCGGCAACCCGGCTCAAAAGTTACATTGCCTATTCCCACTCTCTCCGTAGTAAGCATCTTCAGATAGCTCTGTCCGATAAAATACTGTGCAAATGCTGTGTTCGGCTCGCCGACCTCAAATACGTTTCCGCCGCCTAAGTCCTGTTTCATTTTCTCTGTATCCATGTGTAACGCCTCCAGTTTTTTATACAATTTCTTTTTATCTGTATATATTGTATAACCGGCTGAGGCTATAGACAAATGCTTAGTTTACATGGCGGAGTATGCCCGGGAGGTATGATTATGATTTTTCCTCTTTTCTGAGAATATATGCTTCTACGGTCTTTACAAAAGTCTCCGCATGTTCCAGTTGTATAGAGGATTCTTCTTTTGAAGCCAGGAAAAAATCACTATAGTCGCATTTTTCCCTGATACGATAAGCCCCATCAATAATCTTATATATTCCTCGATCAAATTCACCGGTATGCACATAATACTGATTAAAATGAGCAATCACAGAACTGTGTTTGGAGGCATCAAACCCATCCAGAATATTCACCGCACGTATACTATGAAAAATTGCATAATATGACCGATTGATTGCTGCCTTGAACAGTCCGGATTCATGATTCACATGAGCGGCCTGCAAATCTTCTTTTGCCCGTTCCAACCGGTATTTGCACAGGGTTTCTCTCTCATGCTGCATAGACCACGACTCCTTCCCGGTCCACATTCCGATAGAACGGGGATATTGTCTTCCAATCCTGATACTCCTGATATTTTACATCAATGATGGAAAACACTTTCATATACTTCAGGGCGAGATCTGTAGACACATCACTGAGTCTTTCATCGTATTCTCGCAACTGTGCATCCGTGCCATCTACTAAAACCATGATATCCACATCGGAATCTTCCGTCTGGGTTCCTCTGGCGACAGAGCCGTATAAGATTACCGCCTTCAGCCGATTTCCATACACACCGTGAAGAAGTTCCGCCATTTCCTGTAAAATCTTTCTTAACTTTTCATCCTTGATCTTTTCCATATGCTCAGACCTCCCGGATAAATAATTTCAAAATAAGGCTCTTTCTCTCTGTTGCTTTTAGTATATTTAGTATACCACACAACCTCATGCTTATCTATCAGAAACAGTAAATCCAATCTCCAGCAGCTCCTGCGCAATTTCCTTACTTTTCACCCTCATCAGATTATCCTCTTCCTTAGCATTGGACAGCAGATTCACACTGCCATATCAGACAATCTTCTTGTCAATAACAGCAAAATCCCTGTGAAGCCTTCCTGAATACTGTTCCACGTTCCCCTGCCAGGCAATGGGGGTACCAGCATCATCGTATCAAACCTCGGATAATTAACCCCTTCGCCTATATATTGTCCGATTGCCACAAGAACCATCGATTCATCTGTCGGAACATTTTTCATTTTCTCGCGGATCTGTTCATTTTCTTTTCTGCTTCTTCCTCCTTCAAACTGAGGATCAGCGTCAGCATTGCAATATTCTATTGTCCATTCAGATTCTAAAATGTTAATCTTCATGCTATTCCCTTACTATGCAAATGCCCACTCATCGGCCAGCATATCTGCCTGAGATGCAAGCCATCCCATCTGAACTCCAGATGTTCCGCCAAAGGCGATAGCCATATTGCCTATTGCTTCATGATCACAGTTCTGAACTGTGCCATCAGGTTCCACATAACTGATATTTCTGGTCAGTTCGATATGCTGATTCTTCCCGTTCCATCCCTGACGCTTCACCTTAAGCCCGCGCTTCATGTACTTGATGGCATCACCAAAATCAAATGTAGGTGTACCACCCATGATTGAGCAGTTCTCACCATTTGCCGGCACCCATTCGTCGGAAAGTACATTCAAGAGTGTGTACTCCACTCTCTGTTTTTCTCTAATATCCAGACGCTCATTATCCTTTGTGTACATGATGACTGTCTGCGCTTCATCATACCAACACCAATACCCTCCCCATGGCGGGAGTTTCATCGGGATTCCTTTCTTCATATTCTCTAAGGCTTCTGTGAATTTCATGCCCTTCACCTTTCCTTTCTTAAAAATGGGGATAAAAATACCACCGGCCATTTCTGACTGGTGGTATCAATACCATACAACTACATCCTTTTCCAGAAAATTCCCATCCCTTTGAAATTTCTCTATCCTCCGAAGTGCATGTGATATATAGGCGCTGTCATATTCATCAAGTCTTTTTTCAGCACTCCATTCCCCAGTGGCTCTATCTAACGCAACAATACCACTCTCTTCTGACTTCTCCGGGAAATACATGTATCTGGCTACTTTATCAGTTACTTCTATCTTCTCAATTCTCACCATGTGCTCACTTTTCTTCTATAAATTATTGTTATTTTTGAAATCCTTCAGGGCTGAATTATAATTATATTTACTCTCCGCTAAACTATGTGCCTCATCATATTGCAGATTCAATCTATTCATCAGATCATGTTCCAGATGCTCATGTTTAAGCAGAATAATGTCATGCTCCTGTATGTCTTTCCCTCTCGAAGCCGTCTAAAAGACTCAGCCATATCATAGTCTGCGTCAAATCGCTTTTTTCCTCTGTATAAATCATATTCATTCTTAAAAACATAATCATATACTTTCGATATATAAACCTCAGAGAATCCACTATTTGGGGAAATAACTTTGACAATTGAGTCCTTCTTACTATTGCATACAGACTCATAATATGTAATAGATACACAAGGCAGCCACCGGAGCCCTTTTGTCATATACATTGTAAAAGCAACATGTGCACCTTATCTGTATCTTTTGATAAATTTTCTTCAAAAGGGTTGAAAAATACCGGCATAGGGTATATATTGTAAGCACAGAAGAAAATACCCCCACAGGGTTTATGAAAGGAGCATAGATTTGGAAGAGAAAAAAGAATGTACAGGTTGTAAACACAGGACTAAGGAACGTTCTGACAAAGAACGGAAGGATATGCTGAATCGCTTAAGCCGGATTGAAGGCCAGGTCAGAGGGGTTCGGAAGATGGTGGAGAATGACGTATACTGTCCGGATATCCTGATTCAGGTCTCCGCTATCTCTGCCGCTCTTAACAGCTTCAATAAAGTATTGCTGGCTGAACATCTCCACTCCTGTGTGGTAGATGATATTAAGAAGGGCAGGGAAGATGAAGCCATTGATGAACTTGTCAAAGTCCTTCAGAAACTTATGAAATAATTGGCTGAAACTTATTTTTACCAGGAGGAATGTATCATGAAACAATATGATGTAACAGGTATGAGCTGCGCGGCATGCAGCAACCGGATTGAGAAAGCCGTCTCCAAAGTGCCGGGAGTAACTTCCTGTTCCGTCAGCCTGCTGACGAATTCTATGGGAGTGGAAGGCACCGCTTCTTCTGAGGACGTAATTGCCGCTGTTGAAAAAGCTGGGTATGGAGCCTCGGAAAAAGGAGCCCATGAAAATCAGGCCCGCGGAAAAGGAGTTTCTATGGCCGCAGAGGAAGAATCTCTGAAAGATAAGGAAACCCCGAAGATGAAGCGCAGACTGATCGCTTCCCTGTGTTTCTGGATCCCGCTGATGTACATTTCCATGGGACACATGATGTGGAACTGGCCTCTTCCGGCAGTCCTTTCTGAGAACCACATGGCCATCGGACTGGTGGAACTTCTGCTGACAACGATCATCATGGTAATCAACCAGAAATTCTTTGTCAGCGGCTTTACCAGCCTGATCCACGGCGGACCGAACATGGATACACTGGTAGCTCTGGGAGCCGGAGCTTCCTACGGCTACAGCCTTTACGCCCTGTTTGCCATGTCCGCTGCCCTGACCCGGGGAGATATGGCAGGAGCCATGTCCTATATGCATGATTTCTACTTTGAATCGGCCGGTACGATCCTGACGCTGATCACAATAGGAAAGCTCCTGGAGGCAATCTCAAAAGGACGTACGACAGACGCTCTGAAAGGTCTGATGAAACTGGCCCCGAAAACAGCGACAGTCGTTCGAGACGGGAAAGAAGAAGTCGTATCCGTTGATCAGGTGCGCAAAGGCGATATCTTTGTTGTAAAACCAGGCGAAAATATTCCGGTTGACGGAGTTGTGGTAGAAGGAACGAGTGCAGTCAACGAATCTGCGCTGACCGGCGAGAGTATCCCGGTGGATAAAAATGCAGGCGACGCTGTATCAGCTGCAACTTTAAACCAATCCGGTTATCTGCGCTGCGAGGCATCCCGCGTAGGTGAAGATACAACACTGTCCCAGATCATCCAGATGGTCAGCGACGCGGCTGCCACCAAGGCTCCTATCGCAAAGATCGCGGACAAGGTGTCCGGCATCTTCGTCCCGGCGGTAATCGGGATCGCTGTCGTCACCCTGATCGTATGGCTGTTGGCCGGCGAGGCAATCGGATTCTCACTGTCAAGAGCAATCTCTGTACTGGTGATCAGCTGTCCCTGTGCCCTCGGACTTGCCACACCAGTGGCGATCATGGTGGGCAACGGTATGGGTGCGAAGAACGGGATTCTGTTCAAGACAGCTGTCTCTCTGGAGGAGACAGGAAGAACACAGATTGTCGCACTGGATAAGACCGGAACCATCACCAGCGGAGAACCCAAAGTAACGGATATGATCCCTGCTGAGGGAGTCTCAGAGCAGGAACTTTTAAGCTATGCCTACGCGCTGGAACAGAAAAGCGAGCATCCCCTTGCACATGCTATCGTTGTAAAGGCACAGGAAAACGCTTCCCTGCAGAAATATGATGCAGATGAATTCCAGGCGGTTCCGGGCAATGGTCTTTCCGGAAAAGTAAACGGCTCCATGGTCTGGGGCGGTAACATGAAATTCATCAGCCAGAGTACCGGGCTTTCGGAAGAGATAAAGAAAACAGCCGACCATCTTGCAGAAGAAGGAAAGACTCCTCTGTTTTTTGCCAGAGACGGCAGACTGATCGGCATCATCGCAGTGGCGGATGTAGTGAAGGAAGACAGTCCTGAGGCCATCAGAGAGCTTCGGAACATGGGTATCCACGTAGTCATGCTCACCGGAGACAACGAGCGTACCGCAAAGGCTATTGGAGCTCAGGCCGGCGTAGATGAAGTGATCGCAGGGGTACTGCCTGACGGAAAAGAGAGCGTGATCCGTTCCCTGAAGAAGAAAGGAAAAGTCGCCATGGTAGGCGATGGCATAAACGATGCCCCGGCTCTTACAAGAGCAGATATGGGTATCGCCATCGGAGCCGGCACAGATATCGCCATCGACGCCGCAGACGTTGTCCTTATGAAGAGCAGGCTGACCGACGTGGCAGCTGCAATCCGTTTAAGCCGGGCAACCCTGCGCAATATTCACGAGAATCTGTTCTGGGCATTCATCTATAACGTCATCGGTATCCCGCTGGCTGCCGGCGTATGGTATCCGATCTTCGGATGGCTGTTAAATCCAATGTTCGGAGCTGCGGCCATGAGCCTTTCCAGCTTCTGCGTGGTAAGTAATGCATTGCGTCTTAACTGGTTTAAAATGTATGACACCAGTAAAGATAGAAAAATCAAAACAAAGAAAAATAACAAGGAGGACAAAACTATGACAAAAACAATAAGTATTGAAGGTATGATGTGTGGACACTGTGAGGCGACTGTAAAGAAAGCACTGGAAGCTCTCAAAGGGGTAGAAAATGCAGAAGTCAGCCATACAGCAGGTACAGCAGTGGTAACTCTGGATGCTGACGTCAGCGACGATGCACTCAAAAAAGCCGTGGAGGATCAGGATTACAAAGTTACAAAAATTGCATAAATCGAGCCGATCCATAACAGACAGGCAAGACGTTTAAAACAGGTCAGAGGTGCAGGCTGGTGACAGCCGGCCGCTGACCTGTTCAATTTTCGGGGAATGCGTCATTAATCATGAAAAACAGGATTCCTGATGGTAAAACGGATACGTTTTGTATTAAGTGGAAATCTTTAGATTTCTGTGATAGACTATCTTAAAATCTGTGTACGAGGTAAGAAAATAATGAAGATTAAGCAAGCTTCAATGTGCGATTTTGAAAAAATCATATCATTTTACAATGTGATGTGCGCAGTCCTTGGCGAAAAGGATTTCCTGCCTGATGGAAATAAAGGTGGATTTCCCTCACAAGACATGGTAAGGGACGCTATTTACAGCGGGTCCCAGTTTATAGGTGTAGAAAATGATAAAATTGTCGCTGCCTATATTATGAACCACGATTGTGACAACGCCTATCATACCGTCCAATGGCATATTGACGCAGCGGAAAATGAAGTGGTTGTTCTCCACGCACTGCGCGTTTTACCTGACTATGGCGGCCGAGGATACTCAAAACAACTTGTGGAGCACGCAATCCAGACTGCAAAAAGCTGGGGACAAAAAGCAATTCGCCTGGACTGTATTGTAGGAAACGATGTCCCTATGAAAGTATATACATCTTTTGGCTTTGAATATGTAGATACGTTAGCCATTACTTATGCTGATATAGGTGTTCCCATGCAATTTAAACTTTATGAACTTATTTTAGTTTAAAAGCGGCTGCATTGTGCACATAAGCAATCTGGAAAGGATCATCGTCAGTAATAAACATCTTTTCATCTTTTTTTATAGAATCCTATCCACTGTAAGTCCGATCACCACGGAAATCAGGATCACATAGGTCAGATAAAGAACAAATCTTTTCGCCCCCAGCACGATCTTCAGCGCTCCCAGGTTGGTGATCTTGGTCGCCGGACCGGTGATCATAAATGCCGCCGCGGAGCCCAGGCTCATGCCATCCATCATCCACTCGATCAACAAAGGAATCGTGCCTCCTCCGCACACATAGAGGGGAACGCCGATGGTAGCGGCAAGGAGAACGCCAAAGCCCTCATTTTCCCCGAAGAGCCCAGCCACCAAATCGCTTGGTACATAGCGCTGGAACAGCGCGGAAAGAAGGACGCCCAGCAGAAAGTACGGCCCGGTGGCCTTAAAATTCCTGCCAAGGTTCTTGAGGAAGCGCAGAAGCATATTGGGGTCCTTGTCCCGGCTGACCGGATCATCGAAGCTTTCAAAATTAAAAAAACCTTTTTTTGAGAAAAATAGATTAACCGCCGCTCCGGCCGCAAATCCGCAGATGATACAGGAGATAATCCGCACGGCCAGCGCTTCCGGCCCCAGG